>Ga0247815_10002656_pt1 | contig 13145 bp, 7 predicted proteins | sample UWRJL194509B1_FD_181014 | JGI IMG/M metagenome (GOLD analysis project Ga0247815, IMG submission 181014) | Plant litter microbial communities from Arlington Agricultural Research Station in Wisconsin, United States - UWRJ-L194-509B-1 | ecosystem: Environmental > Terrestrial > Plant litter >... | reverse complement strand
GGATATTCATCCGTTCCTGTACCGCGACGGCATGATCAAAAAGCTGGATGTGTATGGGTATGGATTAGGAATCAACGACGCCGGGCTCGCGGTCGGCACGATCGGTGCACTTGAAACACCGATGGCGGCCCTATTCCGGCGTGGGGAAGCGATCAGCCTGGGCACGCTCGGCGGCACTTACAGCCTTGCCAATGCGATCAACAATGCGGGTCAAATTGTCGGCGGCGCCTCCGTTGCCGGAGATGGCGCTAGTCATGCCTTTGTCTATCACGGCACGACCATGCGAGACCTGGGCACACTGGGCGGCACCTACAGTTCCGCATCCGACATCAACCACCGAGGTTGGATAGTCGGCGGCAGTAGTTTGCCCGGCGACGTCGCCTCGCATGCCTTCTTATACGACGGCCATCGCATGCGCGATCTCGGCAGCCTCGGCGGCTACTCGGTGGCGACGGGAATTAATAGCAGAGGCGATGTCGTCGGCGCGAGCGAAGTCGATGAAGCAAGTCACGCGTTTCTTTATCAATGTGGCGAGATGTTGGATCTCAACACCCTGCCCGCCGTGCAATTCGGTTGGGTTCTCACCGAAGCGGTCGCGATCAACGACCTCGGCCAAATCGCGGCGAATGGCGTTGTCAATGGCGAATCCCGCGGCTTTCTGCTGACCCCGCCGTCAAAACGGCAGAAGTGCGGCCACGCCGATGGCGCCGACACCGGGCTGGACGCCAGCGATGAGTCGTGAGATGTGCGGCGCAAGCAACCGCGCTTGCGCCGCGTCCCCGTTCAAATCCGCGTCGAGTACAGCGCGTGATGCGTCAAGATGAACAGCGTGCGCTTGTCCGGGCCGCCGAAGATCAGCTGCAGCGGACGGGCGGGCACGTCGATCCGGCCGCTCGGCTTGCCATCGGCGCCGTAGATGAAGACCTGGCCGTTGGCCACGTACACCTTGCCATCCGGACCCAGCGCCGCGCTTTCGCCGCCGCGCTCGGCCACCCGCTTCAGGTCGGTGATCGCGCCGCCCTCGCCCACCAGGCCGCTGTAGGTGACGTTCTGCGACGCGTTGGTGAACACCGCGCGCTGCCCCACCGCCGCGTAGACGAAGCCGTGCGTGTCGAGCGTGTCCGACCAGCGGTGGCCCAGATGGTCGGGCGAGCCGTGGCGCGTGACGCGGAAGGCCGGCAAGACCAGGCTGCCGTCCGGCGACACGTATTCGCGCGTCTTCGCTTGCGCCGCGTTGCGCTCGAATATCTCGTCCAACGTGGCGAACTCGTAGGTCTCCAGGTTCAGCTGGTCGCGGAATTCACCGTTGGCCCAGTAGTTGACCGGCAGCGCCAGCCGCGCGTTGGCGCGCTTGGCCACCGGGGTCGGCTTGATCACCGACACCAGCGCGCCCGGCACGCCCGGTTTCAGCGCGTAGACCGTGCCTTCCTGGCCTTCGGACGACAACACCATCAGGTTGTCGCCGCCGTCCACCGCCAGGTTGACCGGGCTGAGCGGCGCGTCGCTGACCGTCTTCAGCCCCTCGCCCTTGGCGTAGCTGAAGATGTGGTTGAAGTGGCGGTCGATGAAGTACAGCCGGCCCTTCGAATCCACGGCCGCGCCGGCGATCGAGTAGAAGCCTTCCGCCAGCTGCTCCACTTTGGCCTTGGTCGGCGCGGCGGGCGCGCTGGTCTGCTTGCCGGTGTAGTCGAACGACGCGAACATGCGCTCGCGCACCTCCAGCCGGTTGGTGACGTCGGTGATCGCGTTCTGGTACGGATATTTCGACGCGCGCAGGTAGGCGGTGCAACCGTTTTCGTCGCAGGTCGGGAAGCCGCTCTCGGCGTTGACCGCGACGTTGCGGAAGCGGATGTCGCTGGAGTTGCTGATCCTGACGGCGGTCGGCGCCGGCTTGATCGAGCGGGTGACGCGGTAGGCATGGTAGTTGGCCAGCAGGATGTTCTTCGAGTTGCGGATGTCGAAGGACACCGAATCCGCGCCGTCGCGCACTTCCTCTTCGGTCTGCGGCGCGTGGAACTCCCAGTTCTCGACGCCGTCCAGCACCACTTCGTTGCGGATGTGGTGCTCGGCCGACAGCTCGTAGACGCGGCTCGGCGTCTTGGTGTTGGTCACGTAGAAGCCGGCCTGGGCGTGGCCAGCCGGGGTCCAGACGCCGGTGAAGGTGCCGCCGCCGCCGTCGGTGACCCAGATGCTCGGGTACTGGCGGTCCCACCAGGCCGAGGTGTCGAAACGCGGGCCTTTCTTGTACGGGTCGCTGGGCAAGCCGTAGCTCCACTGGATGCGGATGTCGTCCACCAGCGATTGCTCGCCGGCGCGCCACAGCAGCGCCACGGCGCGGTTGTTGACTTCGCCGGTGGTCAGTCCCAGTCCGGTCACCAGGGCGTCGCCGCCGCGCGCGCTTTCCAGCAGCGCCTTGGGCTGGTCGCTGCCCTGGTACAGCGGCGAGCCGTTCGGCAGCGCCAGCCGGGTCTGGCCGGGATGCAGCGCGATCAGCGCCGTGTCCGGCTTCAGGCGGATGGTGTCGTTGACGGCGTAGATGCCGAGCGGCAGGTAGACCACGCGGCGGCTGTCGATCGCCTTCTGGATCGCGGCGGTGTCGTCGGTGACGCCGTCGCCCTTGGCGCCGAAGTCGAGCACGCTGGCCCATTCGGTGGTCTCGGGCAGCGCGCGCAGGATGCGCGCCACCGTGGTCTTGGCGGGCAAGGCGGCGGTCTTGTAGTGGGTATCGAAGCGGCCCGGTTCACCGAGGCCGGACAGCTTCAGGCCGTGGCTGAATTCGCTGACCTGGTAATCGCGGCCCTTGCCGTCCAGCTTCTTGCCGCTGTCGCGGAACCGCGCGAACACCGGCACGTTGCGCGCGCTGACGCGCTCGAAGCCGACTTGCGTGTAGACGTTGTTCTCGTTGCTGATGATGACGCCCGCCTTCGACACGTTCTCGAAGCGCACGTCCTTGCCCCACAGCCAGTCGCCGTAGCCGCGGTCGATCTCGATGCCGACCGGCGTGTTGCGGATCTCGACGTTGCCCAGCGTCAGGCCGGCCTCGTGCTCGCGGATGGCGGCGTCGCGCTGGCCGTCGAACTCCGAGTCCAGCAGCGTGAACTGCCAGGCCGGCGAAGTCTTCTCGGCCAGGATGCCGTAGCGGCCGCCGTAGAAGCGCAGGTTGTAGGCGATGTTGCCGACCTGGTAGACGCCGGCCAGGCCGGAGCCCATGTGGAAGTCGATGTGCGACAAATTCGAGTGCTGGGCGGTGTGCATGCGCACGCCGCTGGCGGCCGGGTTGCCGTCGCCCACCTCGAAGTCGACGTTCGACAGCGCCGAGTAAAACGTCGACGAATTGGCGTCGCGTACGGCCTTGCCCGGCTCGGTGCTGAACGGCACCGCGCTCGGCACCGGCATCGCCACCTTGCCGACGTTGTAGGTATCGGTGCCGGTGAAGATCACCATGTTCGCCACGCCCTTCTGGAAGCCGGGGGTGTTGGGCGCCAGCAGCAGCACCGGGCGGGTCTTGCCGACGCCGTAGATGCGCACGGCGATCGGCACCAGCAAGGTCTTGGTGAGGCGGTAGCGGCCCGACGGCAGGAACACGATGCCGCCGTCGCCCTTGTTGGCGGCGGCGTCGATCGCCTTCTGGATGGCGTCGCTGTCATCGGCGACGCCGTCGCCCTTGGCGCGCGCAACCACGGCGCGCGGGTCGTCCGGCATGGTCTGGTAGGCGGAGACGGAGGCCGGCGCCGCCGCGTTGGCGGCGGTCGCCGACGCGGCCAACGCGGCGGCGAGCGCCAGCGTAGGTAATGAGATAAATCGTTTATGCAATGTGGTCTCCATTATTTTTTATAGTTAGCCAACAACCAGCGACAGCAGCAGCACGAAGATGATGCCGAAGGTGCCGACCAGCGTTTCCATCATGGTCCAGGAGCGGAAGGTGTCCTTCAGCGACAAGCCGAAGTATTCCTTGAACATCCAGAACGCCGAGTCGTTGACGTGGCTGAACATCAGGCTGCCCGCGCCGACGGCGAGCACCATCAGATTCGGATCGACGCCCGACGATTCCACCAACGGCCCGACCACGCCGGCTGCGGTGACGCCGGCGACGGTGGCGGAGCCGAGGCAAACGCGGATCAGCGTCGCCACCGCCCAGCCCAGCAGCAACGGCGGCACCGGCAGGCTGGCCAGCTGCGCGCCGAGCTGCGCGCTGACGCCGGACTCCGTCATCACCTGCTTCAGGCCGCCGGCGCCGGCGATGATCAGCAGAATCGGCGCGATCTCGCGCAGCGCCTCCTGGGCCGAGCCCATCACCTGCGGCAGCGTCCGCCCCCGGCCGACGCCGAGCGTGAAGATCGCCACCACGTAGGACGCCAGCATCACCACCAGCGGATTGGCGTAGAAAGCCAGCGACTGCGTCAGCTCGGGACGCAGCAGCGTGATGCCGGTGAACACGCCCAGCAAGGCCACCGGCAGCAGCGCCGTGAAGAAACTGGCGAAGGTGCTGGGCAATTCATGGTCGGGCTTGGGTTCGCCGCGGAAGATCGCGGCCGGTTCGGCGCGGATGTTCTTCAACGTCATCGCGAAGAGCGGGCCGGCGATGATCAGCGTCGGGATCGCCACGACGAAGCCGTACAGCAGGGTCTTGCCCATGTCGGCGTGGACCGCCGCCACCAGCGCGGTCGGCGACGGATGCGGCGGCAAAAAACCGTGCGCGATCGACAGGCCGGCCAGCAGCGGCATGCCGAGCGCGACCGCCGGCCGTCCCGACTGGTAGACCAGCGAGAAGATCAGCGGAATCATCAGCACGAAGCCGACGTTGTAGTAGAGAGGCAGGCCGACCACGAAACCGGTGATGGTCATCGCGACCGGCATCCGGTTCGGGCCCAGCGTATCGATCAGGCTCATGGCGATGCGCCGGGCGGCGCCGCTGTCGGCGATCAGCTTGCCGAACACGGCGCCGACGCAGATCACCACCACCAGCGAACCCAGCAGGTCGCCGATGCCCTTCTCGATCGCGCCGGGAATCTTCGCCAGCGGCATGCCCAACATCAGGGCGGCGACCATGGCCGCCACCACGAACGCCAGGAGCGGCTGAACCTTGCCCCAGGCGATCATGATGGTCAACAGGCCGACCGCCAGCAGTACGGAAAATAAACTCCACACGGCCGGCGCCCCCTTAGAAGTTCATACGGACACCGACGCGGTAGGTACGGCCGACCGAGTCATAGACTGCGGGATTGAGGCCGAGACTCAGGTTGGTTTGCGGGACCAGCACCGGAGCGCGGTCGGCCAGGTTGTCGACCTTGAAGTACGCCGTCACCTGCTTGTTGACGTTGTAGCTGCCGCCCAGATCGAAGTACACAGCGCCGGGCATGTGGTTGTCGAAGATGGTCGGATGCGCCGCGGTCGGCAGCGGGCAACCGGTCTGGCACTCGATGTATTCATTGTTGAAGACACCGGCGCCGATCCAGCGCTCGCTCAGGTTCAGATTGAGCTTGCCGCCCATCAGGCCGTCCCACGACTGCGACACCAGGGCTTTCCACTTCGGCGTGGCGCCGGTCATGGCGCCCGCGCCTTCGATCGGGGTGGTGCCCGGCACGCCCGGATCGGAGATCGAGTGGATCATGCGCGAGGCCAAGCCGCGCAGCGTGACGCTGCCCGGCAGGCCGTAGTCGCTCATGTTCTTGCGATAAGCCATCTCGAAGTCGATGCCACGGGTATGCAGCTGCGCGAAGTTGAAGCTCTGCGCCAGCACATAGTTGGTGCCCGCAGGCCCGTTGATCGAGACCGCCGAGCAGACCTGCTGGTTGCCGCCGTAGCACAGATCGACTTCCTGTTGCGGGTTCAGCGAGCTGATCACGTTCTGCACTTTGATGTCGTAGTAATCGACCGAGAAGTTGAAGTTACGCGCCCAGCTCGGCTGGCTCAGCACCAGGCCGACCGAATTGTTGCGCGCCTCTTCCGGCTTCAGCGCCGGGTTGCCGACGTTGCGCTGCTGGATCTGCACCGACGAACCGGTGTTGTTGTTGACCGCCTGGTTGGTGACCGTCATCGCGGCGAACAGCTCCGACAAGTTCGGCGCGCGCACATCCTTCGAGCTCACCGCGCGCACGCGCAGGCCGTCGATCGGGGTCTGCCAGGTGGCGCCCAGCTTCCAGGCGCGGGCCTTGCCGGCGGTGCTGTACTTCTCTTCGCGGTCGGCGATGTTCAGGTTGGCCTCGCCGAAGGTGGCCGATTTCATGAATGGAATGTTGAGCTCAACATACGCTTCCTTCACGTTGAACGAGCCGCGGCCGTTGTGGTAGTTGCCCGCGAACCAGTTATCGCCGGTGACCGACAGCGTCGGATCGGCCGGATAGTTCGGGCTGTAAGGTGAGTCGAGCTCGACGCCGGCGCCGTACGGATCGCCGAACACCTTGTAATCCTCGCGCCGCCATTCGGCGCCGAACGCGATCGAAATCGGACCGGCCCAGCCCTGTGCCAACTCGCCGTTGATGTTAGCGCTAACAACATTTTGAGTCGAATCGGTGTGTTGCATTGGCCCGTTGCTCGGCGCGATATAGTTCCAGCCGGCTGGATTGATCGGCACCTGGCCGAAGATGTTGATCGGCTGGCAGCCTGCGGCGCGGGCGGCGACGCTGCGGCAAACGATCTGGCCGGTGGCTGGATCCTTGATCGCGTCGATCGCGAAGTTGTAGCGCGGATTGAGCGTGATGTCGTTCACGTGGATCACGGTCTTGTTCTCGCCGTGCTCGGCGTACGCGTCGTACGACCATTCCTTGCCGAACATATTGAACTTGCCGTCGGCGCCCACCACCACGCGGCGCTGGGTGCGCGTCGGGTGCACGTTGATGTTCTCAGGGAACTCGGCGTTCGCGGTGCCGACCGACATCACGCCGGTTGGATAGCCGGAAGCGCAACCCGCCGCCACCGAAGCCGGCAGATAAGCGTTGTCGCAACGGATCGACAGATTGCCCTGCTTGGCCGCGCCCGGATTCGGCGAGAACACGGAATTGACCTGCGCCCAGTTGCCGGTGACGTAGATTTCGTTGTCGGCGTCGAGATCCCACGAGACGCGCGTGTAGGCCACTTGGCGCTTGAAGTTCATCGCCAGGTTGGTGCCGGCGCCGACGCTGCCGTCGCGGTCGCCGCCGATGCAGAAGTTACCGACGCAATCAGTGCCGTACTGGAACGGATATGGCGTGCCGCCAGGGCCGAACGCCGTGCCTTTCAGCGGGCCGTTGGTGATCAGGCCGTATTTGGCGTACTGGATGTGCTGGGCGTTGGTGATGCTTTTGTAACGCGGCAAGCCGGCGGCCTGCATTTCCTTGGTCGATTCCTGCAGCGCCGGATTGGTGTACCAGGTGCGGCCGCCCGCGCCGACTTGACCGAAGCCCGGCGAGTCGATGCCGTTTTGCTTGGTGAATTCGCCGCTGACGGTGACATGCAGGCGGTCGTCGGCGAAGCCTTTGCCCCATGCGGCTTGGACCGTGCCGCTCTTGTCGTCGTGGTACTTGGTCTCGCCGCCGGAGACGTTGGCTTTGAAGCCGGTGAATTTCTTGTCGGTGATGAAGTTGACCACGCCGCCGATCGCGTCCGAACCGTAGGAAGCCGAGGCGCCGCCGGTGACCACGTCGACGCGCTTGACCAGCAGTTGCGGGAATTGGCTGACGTCGGTGACGCCGGTGACGTTGGCGCCGACCACGCGCTGGCCGTCAAGCAGGGTCAGGGTGCGCAGCGTGCCCAGGCCGCGCAGCGACAGCGACGACAAGCCCTGGATGCCGCTGGAGGTGCTGAAGGTGTTGGTGGTGCGGCCGGTGCTGCCTTGCAGCGCCGGCAGTTCGATCAGCGATTCAAAGATGTTCGGCTTGGCCGCCTTGTCGAGGTCGGCGGACGACAGCGTCGTGGTCGGCGTCGGCTGCGAGAAGCCGCGCGCCGCGATGCGTGAACCGGACACGGTCACGGTTTTGACCTCTTCCACTGGTTCCGGCGCGGCCGGAGTGGCCGGCGTGGCCGCTGGCGCGTCGGCTTGCGCTTGCTGGGCGTAGGCACCCATGGACAGCATGCCGCAGGCGCTGGCCACGGCGAGGTTGATCAAAGTTCTTTGAAAGGGGGTTTTCATATAGTCTCCGTTTTTGTAATTGGTGGCGCCGTCTGCGCGGCTGGCCACTGCGTCAATACTGTTGAACTCCAGGTTTTGTTACAACTCCTCCATTTTTCAAATGAATGTTATCGCAAACAATTTTAATGTTGCTAACATCGAGACTATCATGCCAACGACGAAAAGGAAAACTATCAAGCAATAATCGACGCGCCAAAACGACACACTCTGCAACAAAATCGGCAACCGCGATCCAGAGCCGCCCCTCTATGCCGCAAAGCAAGACGGCTGTATCGATATCCAATTGGATATCGACGGCAGCAAAAATTTGATCGGAACGAACATGTCCGGGGGTTAATGTTTGCGCAATCATAACGGTATTTGAGTGCTAAAAAGGCAACCTGCGGACCGCCTTGTTTACTGCGAAAGCACCCGCACCACCGCTCCCTTGCCGCAGCCGAGCGCGGCCAGCGCGTCGGGTGGCAGTTGCGCCATGCCCGCCTGCGGATCGGCGTCGGCGACGATTACCCTAAAGTGATGTTTTTGCGTGGTCGCCACCAGGCAAGGCGTGCCGCCATCGGCGTCCCCTTTCGCCGCCACCTGCAGCCGGCTCTCGCGACCGGCGCGCAGGTCGGGAATATTGGCTTGCAGCACAGGCCCGCCGTCGAAGATGTCGATGTAGCCGTCAAAATGCAGTCCCTCCTGCTCCAGCAGACGGCGCGCGGGCAGCGTGTCGACATGGGTTTTGCCGATGGCGGCGCAGGCCTCGGCGCCCAGCAGATGCGTGTAGAACGGCAAGCGCGGCACCAGCTGTTCGATGAACAGCCGGTCTCCCGCGCCGCAGCGGTCGTCGGCGTCCTGGAAATCCATCCTGAAGAACGGACGGCCGACACTTTCCCAGAACGGCGACGTGCCGTGTTCGTCGACGAAGCCGCGCATCTCGGCGAAGATCTTGCGCGAAAAAAGTTCGGGGAACTGCGCCAGGAACAGGAACCGGGACTTCGACAACAACTTGCCGTTCCAGCCCTTGCGGTAATCCGGATGCAGGTACAGCGAGCACAATTCGGAGGCGCCCGACAAGTCGTGCGTCAGGTGCAGTGACTGGAAGCGGTTCACCAATCCGGTCTCCGGACTGGAATGGACCGAGGTGCTGATCCGGTAGTTGTAGAATGGCTCCGCGACACCGACCGCGCCCTTGATCGCCGAGACGCCGCAGACCCGCCCTTGCGCCAGGTCCTCCAGCACGAACAGATAGTCGGCGTCCTGCAAGGCGATCTCGCCCGTGAACGACGCCGCCGCCACAGCCAGCCGCTGCCGCAGCGCCTCGCGGTCGGGCTTCAGCGTGGTCATGCCTGCGCCGATGCCTTTGGCCAGTTCTAGAATGGCGTCGAGATCGCTCTCCGCGGCGTTGCGCAGGACTAGCATGCGACCACACCAACCCGGGGCACGCGGCCATGCAGCCGATGTATCGCCAGCAGCAACAATCCGGACGCCGCGCAGATGCCGGCCATCATCAGGAAGAACGCTTGCGGCGTCACCTTCTCCCACACCGTGCCGATCATGCCGGACAGCAGGTTGCCGGTGAACGAACAGAAGAACCATGCGGCGATGGTGGTGGCGGCGAAGCGTTTCGGCGCCAGGCTGGCGAACAGCCCCAGCCCCACCGGCAGGATGTACAGCTCGGCCAGCGTATAGACGCCGAAGAACAGCACCACCCACAGCCAACTGATGGCGTATTGGCCGACCGCACTGGCGACGATCAAGCCGGCCAGCATGGCGTAGGACGCGCCGACGCCGATGGCGCCGATCGCCATCCGTTGCAGCGCCGGCGTCGCCATCCCCTTGGCGGCGCGCGCGTTCCACATCCGCACCAGCAGCGGGCTGATCAGGAAAACGAACATCGGATTCAGCGACTGGAACCAGGTCACCGGTATCGTCAGCCCGAAGGCCAGGCGATCGACCGAGGTGTCGGCCCAGACGGCGAAGGTGTTGCCGCTTTGTTCGTAGGCGATGCGGAACAACATCACCGCCAGCGCGACGCCGATCAGCAGCGGAATGGTGCCGCGCCCGTCGCCGCCTTGGATCAACTCAGGCCGGGGCACGGCCCTGTCCGGCTCGGCGGGCAAATACTTGCCGCCCCACAGGTAGATGCCTAAGCCCAGGCACATGCCGATGCCGGCCGCGCCGAAACCGTAATGCCAGCCATACACCTCGCCGAGAGTGCCGCAGATCAGCGGCGCGAGGAAGGCGCCGAGGTTGACGCCGACGTAATAGACGTTGAACGCCGAACCGGCGCGCGGATCGCCCTTCTGGTACAACAGCGTGATCTGGCTGGGCAGGTTCGGCAGGAACAGCCCGTTGCCGATCGCGATCACCGCCATCGCCGGAAAGAACAGCGCCTCGAACGCCATCATGAAATGGCCGACCGCCATCAAGGCGCCGCCGATGATGACCGCCCGCCGCCGCCCCAGCCAGCGGTCGGCGATCAGGCCGCCGAAGATCGGCGTCAGGTAGACCCCGGCGGCATAGCTGCCGAAGATCAGCGACGCCGACGCCTGCGTATAGTGCAGCTCCTTGGTCATGTAATAGATTTGCAGCGCGCGCATGCCGAAGAAGGAGAACTTTTCCCACATCTCCGTCAGGAACAAAATCGTCAGGCCCTTCGGCTGGCCGAACCAGTTGCCGGTGTCGCGCATGATGAACTCCTCAGGATTGGAAACGCGCCGGGCTGATGCGGGCGGGGTCGAAGCCGAACGAGGCCAGCGCCGGGTCTTCGCGCTCGCCCAGCAATACCGACGCGTAGTAGCGGCCGGCGCCGGGAGACGACTGGATGCCGTAGCCGCCCTGCCCCGCCGCCCAGAAGAAGTCGGGCACGTTCGCATCGTAGCCGCCCACCAGTTCGCCGTCGGCGACGAAGCTGCGCAGGCCGGCCCACACATGCTTGGGGCGGTGGATGCGCAGCGTGGTCAACCGTTCGATGTTGTCGATGGCGATGGCGATGTCGAGCTCCTCGGCCTGGACATCGTGCGGCGGCACCGGGTCGGCGTTGCACGGCGAGCCCAGCAGCATGCCGGCGTCCGGCTTGATGTAGAACGATTCCATCACGTCGAGGAACATCGGCCAGCGCGCCGTCGGCATGCCCTCGGGCGGCGTGAAGATGAAGGCCGAGCGGCGCTTTGGCACCAATCCCACAGGATCGGCGCCGGCCATGCGGGCGACGCCGTCGGCCCAGGCGCCGGCCGCGTTGACCACCACCGGCGCGCGATACACGCCGTTGGCGGTGCTGACCTCCCACAGCCCGCCGCTGCGCCGCATGGCGGTGACCGCTTCGCCGAAGACGGTGGCGCCGCCGTTCTGCCGGGCGCCGCGCAGGAAGCCCTGCAACAGGACGTCGACATCGATGTCGGCGGCGTCTTTCTCCAGCACGCCGCCGATGACCTGGCCCGGCCGCAGCACCGGCAACAAGGCCAGAGCGGCTTGCGCGTCCAGCCGCTCCACCATCGACGTGGTGGCGCGCACCGAGGCTTCATGCGCGTCGAGTTCGGCCTCCTGGCCGGGCGCGGCGAACATGAAGGCGCCGCGCGGCGACAACAATTCGCTGTCGCAGAAACCAGCGGGTGGATGTTTGAAGAAGTCGATGCTGGCGCGGGTCAGCGCGCGGACTTGGGTTGGTCCATAGCTTTCCATGAACAATGCCGCCGAGCGGCCGGTGCTGTGGTAGCCGGGCTGGGTTTCGCCCTCCAGCACAATGACGCGCGCCTGGCGCGACAGCCAGTAGGCGATCGACGCCCCGCCGATGCCGGCGCCGATAACGATGAAGTCCGCGCTTTCATGATTGATACGATCCACTTGCTGGCCTCCCGCCTGAACGGCGCATATTTTTCAAATAGAGAAAATTCTTCTATATCTGAAAGATATTCCACACAGGACGGACATGCAAGCACTTTAAAATATTTTTCTTATTCAGAAAATTTCTACGTGCGATCAGCGCGCATGGCGCTTGGCTTTCTTCACCGTCGGAGCCGCGTCGGGCTGTTGCGCCGGCGCATCGAAGGCGGACATCAGCTCGGCGTTCGGCTGGTCCGAGGTGCACACCGACAGGATGCGGCAGACGCCCTCGCCGACCGCGATGTAGGCGTGCGCCATGCCGCTGTCGAAGTAGATCGAGTCGCCGGTCTCCAGCCGCGCCGGCGCGTACAGGTCGGTGTAGAGGTCGACCGCGCCGTCCAGCACCAGCGCGAACTCCTCGCCCGGATGGCGGATCAGCTCGCCGAACTCGGCCAGCGAACGCACGTGGATTTCAGCGATGATCGGCACCGAGCGCTTGTTCAGCAGGTCGGCCGCCGGGTACAGGTGGGAATAGTTCGGCGTGTCGATGGCGTAGCCGGTGCCGCGCCGGTTGATGCTGCGGCGCCCGCTCGGCGGCGGCGCCGCCGATTTCTCCACCGTCGGACTGCCGCTGAACAGCTGCGAGATGTCGATTTCCAGTGCGTTGCAAATGCGCAGCAGCTTGTCGTAGCTGAGCGACATCTTGTTGTTCTCGATCTTGGAGATGGTCGACATCGGCATGCCGCTTTTCTCGCCCGCCTCGATCAGCGTCATGCCCCGTTCCTTGCGGATTTTCCTGAGCGATTCGCCCAGCTTGGCGTCCGGTTCCTGCCCGTGGTTGATCGCGCTTTTGGTGGCCATGCGTATTCCTCTCAAGAACGCTTATTATAGATCGTTCTTGCGGAAATTGAAAACTTGGAACAGCAGCTTTCCAGGATGCTAAATTCCTGCCGCGCCGTGCGGCTGCGCCACGCGCGGCCAGTAGTCGAGCGAACGCAGGCTGTAGGGAATCGCGGCGAAATCGAAACTCATCGCCCCCGGCGTGGTGACGTAGCAGACCTTGCGCGCCAGCGGCGCGAACTCGGTGTGGAAATGCTGGGTCGATTTCACCACGATCAAGGCCTTGTCGGCCAGCGTCATGCCCAGGCCGGTGAAGGCGTCGGCGCCGTAGGTCTGGGTGCGGATCGAGCACAGCACGATGTGCAGCCCGTTCGCCGCCTCGACCCAGACG
>Ga0247815_10002654_pt1 | contig 13150 bp, 16 predicted proteins | sample UWRJL194509B1_FD_181014 | JGI IMG/M metagenome (GOLD analysis project Ga0247815, IMG submission 181014) | Plant litter microbial communities from Arlington Agricultural Research Station in Wisconsin, United States - UWRJ-L194-509B-1 | ecosystem: Environmental > Terrestrial > Plant litter >... | reverse complement strand
GCCGGCCGTCGAACCCACCGTCGCGACGATTATCGACTACGACAACTCGCTGAACCGACTCATCCTCAAGTACGTTTCGCGCGTCATCTTTCACGTTTCGGCGTCCAACTGGCCTACGGTGTTCCAACGCGTTCGGAAGGGTATCCATCAGCACGCCGCGGCGGCCGGTGCGGCGACCGACGAACAAGATTACTCAGACCTGTGGCTCATCGCATTTTGCGCGCTCGACCGCACACGGCTCGTCCAAGTCCTGCAGGAACTCGCATCACTGCTCGTCAACATGCGACCCACATCCCAAGTCGAAGTCGCCCAAGCCCTCCGTCGAGGCATGTGGAACTGGATCAACGTGTTTCCAAGCGAGTTTGCAGACGCGAGCGTGAACCCGCGTAAACTCGAGGGAGCGGCGGAGAGGCTGTACGACGTGATGCAGCAGTTGGCGGATTCGGAGAGGAGGTTGGCGTTTTGGCCGACGTTGACGTTGTTGATGTGTACGAGCCCGGAGAGGCTGAAGCAGGCAGAGGAGGCGATTGCGTTGGGGCCGAGCGATTCGACGTCAAAGGCTAAGAACGGCGCGAAGGCGAAGCAGAGGGTGCGTCTTGCGTTTGCGTTGTGGGCTATATCATGCTCACACTCGATTTTGCTCAGCTTGCGGCGTGGACAGAGATCGCCAAGCTGCTCGGGTCGAACAGCAAGACGGCCGAACTTGCGATGGCGTGTTATGTCAAGATTAGCAAGTGCGCGGTGGTCGTATCTCCAGACGTCGACGCGCCGATCCGGTCGATTGCGCAGGATGTTGCGCAAGAGCTATGGGCGCGTATAATCAGCCCACCACCACCGCTCCGTCCGTTCTGGGACGACCTGGACAACTCGCTCGATATTGGGCTGTACTCGGATGTGCTGGTGTGTCTGTACAGACACGACCCACAGCGCGCGGTCAAGGAGGTGTTCATGCCGGGCCTGCAACCGACGCGCTCGGAGACTATCAAGGCTATCGTGGTCAAGGCGTGTTTGTCGCTCTCGCTCGAGGTGCGAACGATTTTGGGTGGGTTGTTGAGTTGAGACTGACGCCGCTGTAGCAACGCACGATGCCGTACCAACCCTCGCTTGAGCCGCTCTACGAATGCGCGCAGCGCTTCCGGACCATCTTCTACGCCAGTGTTCGACGACAACACGAAGTCTCCGAGACCGGTCAGACCCTCCGCGCGTCCAACCGACCGACGTGCAAGAAGTACTACGCGGACGACAGCACGTCGGAACGTGAGATGTTCTTCCTCGTCTGTCATGCATTGTGGCGCGCCAATATCCGGTTCTGGTTCCACAATATCGACAAGCAAGGTATTCTCGACATTGGAAAGTACGTCAGCGAGATGCAGCGGAGTCAGGCGTTGCCGGAGGTGCAGACGAGTATTGTGAGGACGTTTGGCGCGTTGTGGTTGCTTGCGGGGCAGATCAAGGAGACGAACGTGATATACTACGCCGCGCGCATGTTGTCGAGGATGAACGCGTGCGTACTAACTCTCACTTTTGGGTGTTCGTGGACTGACTTTTGTGTCTGGATTAGTGTGACAATCCTCATCGCAGCAATCACCATGTTCCTCATGAAGGGCGCCGACGTCAACGTCCAACGTGTCTTTATTCCATACTTCCGCTTCGTCTTCCGCCGCTACGCCGACTCCTCGCCAGACGACGCCGTCATCCCGTGGAAATACCTCCCTATGCGCATCATGGCCTTCTCGTCCGGCGAGATCGCATGTCTTCTCGGCCTGCTCTCGCCCGCATCCGACGTCTCGATCCAAGCCGCGCTCGTCCTCCAGCTCATCGTCCGCGCAGAACAACACGAACTCGCACCGCTCCCGCCGTACCTCAGCCGCGAGATGATCAAGATCCGGTGGAAGATTTACGAGCAGATCGGAAACGAGCGGCATCAGCTTGTGGGTCGGGCGGCGCACCAAAGGAGGTTGAGGCAGATCTTGTCGGTGCTGGCGACGCCCAACTCGATCAGCTTGGTTTTCTTCAACTTGGCGTACCAGCACTGGAGCGAACTCATGAAGCTGATGTTGTCGGCGCCGGATGCAGCTGACCCGGTGCGTCTGCATTAGCTTTGAAGTCGGGCAGGGAGCTGACATGTCACTATATGGCGACAGGTCATCAAGTACGCATGGCAGAACTTGACGCTGCTCCTCGCGGCCATGATTGGCGCATGCGTGCCCGTCCCCGGCGAGCCGACTGACATCGTCAGCCTAGGGCGACACTTCCCTCCGCATCTCGAGCCATTGGCCACCTTCCCGAGCCAGCCGCTGACTCTGGCGAAGACGTTCGTGATGGAGCTTGTCGGGCTGCTGGACGACGAGAATGTGCTCATTCGCGAAACGGTCAAGGATGCGCTTGGAGTGGAACTCAACCCGAGGCTGTTCTTGACAGTGTTGCAGCAGATCGAAGCGTATGTTGTTTTATACGATGCGAAATCTGCCGTGCTGACGTCGCGTAAAGGAGGTTCGGCAGGATGACAGACGCGGAGCGGCCGGAGGAAGGCATCCCGCTGGTCCTCGAACAGGTCGGTTATCACTCAATGCCACCCCTGCCGCAGCGACTCATCTTTACGGTTTCTCTTTCAGTTCATCCCCATCTTGCAGAACATGATCAGCCGGCTCGAATCACCCCTCGACACGTCCAAGACGAACGTCGACTTCAGCCGCATGATCATGATCATTACGCGGCATGTGCACCGCGGCGACGTCAGCAAGCCCGCGTACCGCGTCAAGCTCAAGTTCTGCCGTCTTTGCGACACGTTGATGGAGAAGAAAGACCTCGTACTTGTGCGGAAAGAAAGCTCGTTGAGGAACGCGCTGGTCGAGAGGTGTTTCGAGTGGATCAAGGACTCGCAGACACAGGTAAGTTTGCCTTTGCGGGTGGCGTGGATGAATTGAGCTGACTTGGGGTGATTGCAGTTGCGGACGATCGACCCACAACATCTGCGTATGCAGATGGAATGCGACATGGCGTGCCTCACGACGGCTGTCAAGCTCCTCAAGGGCCTGCGCCTCGAGCCTCCGGACGGTGCGACAACGTCTGACACAGCCAACCTGTTGTCGCGGCTGTTCTACCGCTACTTCATCGACATGCAACGCATGGCCGGCATCCGGCCCACAAACGCACTAGTGCGATCCCTCGTCAGTTTGTCGCAGTGTGCGTTGTTGACCATTGCCGCAGACCAGCGACGAAGACCTCGTGGAGTCAGTAGCCTCGTCTACTCGTCACAACCGCGACGAGCCGCACATCCGCGAGCTCGTTGTCGCAGGTGTCGTCAACATGCTGCAGGCGAACACAGATGCGGGTTCCAAGCATTGTTTGTCTCTGGGCTTCGACAACGACATCCACCTGCGCGTCATGTTCTGCCAGATCTGGGCGCGCGCATTGCAGCCGGAACATCGGCTGAAACTGGAGGGCTTGGGAGATGCAAGAGTGACACCACAAAGGAATCAGCTGTGCGAAGTACGTTGATCACTATGTGTCGCCTCTGTTTGGATGCTGATACTTCTGCGACAGATGTTGCGTCAGTCGGACTTGCTGGCCCTCGCTGTGTGCGAGATCTGCCCCGCGAACGAAGTGGATATCCTCATTCCGATCCTGCTCAACGTGTTTGACACTCGCGAGAGTCTGCTGCGTCTCATGAAGTCCGCTATCGATCGCGAAATTGCAAGGACTGGTTCGTCATCTAGATGGCTCGATCTGCTCCTCATTGACACCTTCGCGCAGAGAGCGATCGCGAACTGTTCCGTAGCAACACCGTCTGCACTCGATTACTGGGCGCCTGCGCGAAGATGCAGGGCTACAATTATCTACGCAGGCTCATCGAGCCCGTCGTCGCCACGCTTGTAAACCATGGTCAAGAACAGTCCGTCGAAATCGATGCGACGAAGGCTGCTCCTGATGTAAACATCAGGGTGAACACTCAGAATCTGCAAGCCATTGCGCAAGAGCTTATCGACAACATCTGCGTGTCTGCGGACACTTTGCCAGCGTACGTCGTGATAGAGTATCATGAATATTGGTACTGATCCGTTGTTACAGGGTCATCATGGACGTTTGCAGGTATATCGCCGAGTCTGTGTAAGTCTACGGGAAGACAAGGTTACAAAACATAGCTAACTTTCAGTTCAGGAGGGCCGTCTGGCCGAACAACTGGCAGACCAGTGTTGGCGCATTTCTATTCCTGCGTTTCATCTGCCCAGCCATCGTCTCTCCAGGCACGATCGATATTGAATGCTCGACGACTGATCTACAGCGGGCGCTCATTGACATGACGAAGATGATCCAGTCCTTGGCGAACAACGTGCTGTTTGGAAAAGAGGCATACACTGTCGTGCCCAACCCGTTCCTTGAGGCCAACGGTCGTAAAGTGCGCACCTTCCTGGAAACCGTCTCGGTAAGCCGTCCGTCATCTGCAGATCTTTCATCTCTTCTGACTTTGGGCTTTAGAAAGGTGAAATTCTCGGCGAGCAAACCATAGGCGACCGTTCTTTCGCCGGTCAGTTCGACGAAACCGACTCGATCGTGTTGCAGCGGTACTTCCAGATTCACGCGGACAAAGTCGGCAAGGCGCTCCTTAGTTCGACTGCCAACGACGCTGCCAATATCAACGGCAAGCGGACGTGGGACCGGCTCTGCGCTGCACTGGTCGAGCTGGGGTCACCAATCGATCGCGCCCAGTTTCTCAACGCCGACTCGATATGCCACCCGAAGTTCATCGACTTCATGAACCGCAGTTCTGGGAGACCTGTCGACCCGGCGAAAGCAGATATTTTTGTCGAAGCTGGCACTCGCGCTGTACGTTGACTCCTTTTTTGCTGCCTAATCGGTAGCTTATCTTGCTCTGCAGGACGACACGCTCGTCTTCGTTCTTGGCGTGTCGAGATTAGATGTGGAAACTGACGATCTCGAAATGCTCTTGTCACACATCTTCAAGGTCTGTCCTGCCTGTGTGTTGCCTTCAATCAGGTCTCTGACTGCTTTTCAAGACCCTGCTCGATGCCAACGCCCGCGAGCGTCGATTCGAGATCGTACTAGACTGCACGGCTTTCTATCCCTGCTCCGAGATTCCCCTCGCTTGGATCAAGTACCTCCTGGAGCTGACAACAACCGATCTACGCAACAACTTCTACAAGGCATACCTGTTCAATGCCAACCCGGCGGCGCAAATCTACTTCCGCAAAGTTTTGCATGGCTTTTCTAGTCAGTTCTTTATGTTTCCCTAACGTTTCGTGTTACTCATCCATTGTGCAGCAACGGAGTTCAGCAAATATTTCACCGCGTTGTCCAAGATCGAGGATCTGATCGCCGTATTCCCCGATGAATCGCTGGCCTCGATGCCAGAGCTAGGTCAGGCCCTCTCTTCTACAAATGAGTATTTGGGCTTATCTCGAACAGCTGCTCTTGAACGCGAGCCAAGAGAATCATTTCCCAATGTTGTGCAAGTGCTGCGAGGAACAGCGCGTGTTCCAGTCACTTTCGAGCTCGGTGTCACGCATATCAAGATCACAAGCGTACGCGACGTTTGCACTCATCTTGTGTTCGTATAGCTGACACTTCCTATAGACGCGCTCACAACAAATCTTCCCAAATGTCCAGTGCAAGGCCACGGAGATACTGTACCTCACTGAGATTGGCGATGTCACGCCTTACTCCAATGACCGAACACCAGAGTTTACCATCCGCCGGCAGCAGCAAGGAGGCACCCTGATATTTGCTTCGCCATTGAGGGACTTGATCATCAAGGTACTTTCCGTCCTGGGATGAACGCAGTATTTTTGCTGATCAGCCTCAGTCGATTCGTTCGGCCAAGTCTCGTCTCAAGATCCAGGACCCTACATTAGCCATCGAACGCATGTCGCGGAGCGTCGTTTTGTCAGCAACGTTGCTCAACGTCGGTCTTTTGCAACTATGCCACGACGATGAGGTTCTGCGGAGTACAGCGCATGACATGCTGTGCTCGTTAACCAGGTATCTCGAGTATGACGGACCGGCCTTCCTTCCGGCCAAAGGTGAGATCGCTTGGTATTTGATCACAGCTTTCTGACACACCCTCAGGCTCATTCGTGCCGTCCAACACGGCCGCTTCCGCGATGCCTTTTTCAGAAGCTCTTTCCAAGTTCGCCGTACATCTTACATTGGACTACATCTTCGAGTTCTGCGCGTCCTTCGACAAGCTCAGCCAAGGCCAGAAGACGATCTCGATACAGTTTGTGTCCCCTTGGCTCAAAAACTTGAACGCGTTTGTCAATCCGCTGAGCCCGCTGTTCGACGCGAACAAGAGCAAGTTGCGGGAGTGCCTCCGTTTCCTGATTGACATCACGGTCAAAGATCCCGAGGCAAGTTATTACCATCTGCAGAGCTTGTGTGGATCTGACACTTCAATACAGACGTACCCGCTGGCCCAGCGCTCCATCTGGTTCGAAATCGGCAAGCTTGACGGGCAGATCATGGACCTGGCGATCGATGAATTGGTGCGGGTGGCGGTCGACGGCGGCATCACCAGTTTGCGCTGTGAACTCGTTGCCGACACGCTGGTCTCACTTTCATCTGTTTCGGTCAGAGGCAAGGTCATCCACCGCCTGCGCAAGGCATTTTCCAAGACATCGCATACGCAGACGAGGGATCTGGTTGAGAACCCGGCATGGCCCGAGATTGCAGCTCTCACGCGTCTCGCTCTCGTCGTATCATACAACACGCGACAGCCTGTGCAAAGCCAACTCTATGCGCCAGAGACCTCGCATCTGATCGTCGCCCTCGCAGCCGTTGGGCCTATCCACACACGCATCGCCGTCCACGGCCTACTAGTCAATCTCATCCAGTCTCTCCACGCATCGCGCGCAGACAACTCAGAGTCTGCGGAAGAACTGCGTATCTTGTTGGAGGACGCGGTCAGCGCACAGACACTACATTGGTTCGGCTTAGTGCGGGCAGAGGAGAGTGGCGAGCACACCATGGCTCCACCCTTCACAGACGTCGAGGCTGTCGACGCTCTGGAGAACATCACAAGGTGCTTAAAGCGCGTCCTTGCAGTTGCAGCGCCTAGTCCCAGTAAGTCGTATGAGCTACATGAAGCACTTGATCCTTACCAAATTTTAGCTCAGTACAATGCATGGTGTGCACGCTGGATGAGCCTGGTCTCATCGACTGCATTCCAAATCTCGCCCTACATTCAAGGCCGTGCCTTTGCTGCTCTCGGCATCCTCGCCACCGACCATGTTGACGATGACAACCTCTTCCAGATCCTGGTTGCGTTCCGCAAGGCTCTCGAGGTCTCTAACCAGGTCGAGACATCCTACATTCTGTCCATGCTGCGGTGTATCACCAACATCGTCACTGCGCTTTCGCCCACGTCGCGCTATTTGCCCAACTTGTTCTGGCTGCCGATCTCGTTGCTTCAAACACCAAATGTCGTACTCTACAAGGAGGCACTCCGGCTTCTGGAAGCTATTCTGATGGCGATGGACGAGCACCGAACTTTCGATGAAGAGACGGGTATTGTCGATCACCTGCTCGACATGCGGGAGCCATTCAAGGGCGTGACTGCAGGTTTCGAGGAGGACGCTGGAATCAGCTTTGAGACTAGTTTCACCTTCTCTCTTACAAAGCTCATCCTGCGCGGGACGAGGACTGATCAGACTCGCTCGACAGCGGTCAACACGCTATACTGTCTACTGCGGCTGATCTCAAAGTCAAGCCCGCGCGCCGACCCGCAGGAGCCGCGGAGGCAAGTAGATCCAGACGCGGTCGCCTACTTTGTCGCGCTGTGGCCGTGGGCAAAGCCCTACGCTGAGGAGATCGCCCCAGTCATGCGCGCTGCCGAGCTCAGTCCAGAAGAGTGGCTCGACCAGACTGTCAATGGGTCTCGAGCCTCGAGCACACTGGGCCCTCAACCACTTCCACTCCCAGTGGAAATCCTTGGCATTGCAGACGACGAGCCCACACTAGCTCTCCTCGTAATGGCACTGCTAGTCTCTTTCGACTCGCTGGAGCCAGCAGACCGCGCGAACACGATGCGGTTCGTCGGCGATATTGGGCGCCTTTGGCCACACTACGCCATGATGGCTTGCGCTTACCAGTGAGTACGCAATGGCTATGATGCAACGATAGCTGACAATTTCCTTTAGACTTGAAAGTCTCCCAGAGATGGTACATGATCTATTTAGCGAATCGGTCGATCCTGAGCTATCGAGGGTCGGCGCGGCGTTGATCAAACAAACTCTCGATCAGGCAGCAATGCTCGAAACTGGCTCACTTGCCTCCCTCAACACCAATGGCGACGAGCGTCCGACCCTTCTCGAGGCCCTGGCTCGCCACGGCATGCATGGTCTTCTCGAGAACAGGCCGTTCACACGAGAAAGCGATCTGCGCGTAATGAGCTTTGTCGCGGACTTGATCGGCGCCATCGTCGAGCATTCGTAGTCCTTACTTTGACTACCGCGCCTCTTTCTCCCGGTTTTTTTTTGGTGACGTATATGACGTCTGCAGCATGAAATTCCACGTAGACGTAGACGCGCTGTGTCTAATTAGGTCGCTCGCTCAGCTGGCTCGCACTTGGTTGTCGTTATTCTCACCTGTACTCATCGCTCATCTTTATGTTTATGCTCTCGATCACTTGTATGTACGAATTGTTGTGGGATAGAGATAGCACGTGGAAATGAATTCAATTGACCTGCTTCCGGACTTGCTGCGGGCGAGGACAGCGAACACGAATGAACGCGTCGAGCCACGTCGGAGTCAGCCACATCCGCAGTTATGAAGGTCGGTTAGAGCCGCGACGCCGCTTGATCACTCCTTCCCTCCCATTTTTGCAAATGGCCTTAACGTTAGTTTCACCCGATCAACAAAGACAGCTCAAAGAGCTCGTCTCGCTCATCGCGCGCGACATCGTACAACGGTTCGTCGCCTACAACTGTGACGCCCAGTCCATGCAGCTAACGATTCAAGCGATTCTTGGTCCATAGGAATTCCTCTGCTTCACGTCGCCACATTCAGGCCGAGGTCCTATTGGTGGTTGCTCAATCGCTCAACACCGTTTCGTCAGCATTACCTCCCGAACTCCTCAGTGCCATCTTTGGGAATCTCGACATGTCACAACGAATCACTGCCAGTGCAACCTGTCGATATTGGCGGGAAGTACTAATCGCCTCACCCGTACTATGGCAGAACCTGTCATTGAGGGAGAGTGAGATTCTGCCCGTCTTTCTAGCACGTTCAGCAAACGCACCTGTTGATTTGACTGTGACAACGACCGGGCGGCATAGCGGGGAGCTTAGCGCCGCACTACATCAACACGCCTGGCATCTTCGCAGGATTCACATTAAGCTTGGTGTCGGGCACGACTCGCGACATATCACGGACGTTCTAACATTACCGTCCCCCACGGTGAAGTCGTTTGTGCTCGAGAAACAGTCGCCGCAGCCCATGTGGCCAATTCCAGTCGATCTATTCGGCGGCCAATCTCCTCGACTAGAGCACATGATTCTTCGCGGAGTTCCACTGGAACAACCACTGAACTGCATGTCTCACGTTAAAACTCTCGTTATGATTGCCGCTCCAGTTCGGCAGGAGTTAATGAATCAGCTCCTCTGGGCTCTTCAGAACCTCGAAGTCTTTGTTATCGCTATCGACAACGGCCCGGATGTACGCAATCACCACAGACAGACCCTTCCAGTCTCCCATCCACCTAAACTACGCACCCTTGGCATACATCTGCGCGTTCCCGGTGGGCCCCACGATGGTTTATTGGACGGGATTCATCCCAATGCTATTACCAATATTGACGTGCGAACTATACGTTCTGTCGTACCGATTCAATCACCCGAGCGATTCACAAGCTTGTGGGCCAGTGCGAGTACGACGACGAACCAACACCACAACCTTCACGTGGCGATGGGCAACAGATACGGTGAAACTTCTCTCAGCGGGCTCCAACGCGTTCATAGGCGATTGGACCTAGATGGATACGATGCCCTTGTCCAGCTCGCGAGGCCTGTGATCTCACTGGCTCCTTTGCGGGAGCTGACATTGGCAGTCTGGCTTCTATGCGGCCATGTCCCATTGCTCTCCTCACCCCATGCCCCGGTTACAATACCTACCCTCGAAACACTCACCATTCTTGTTTCTCCGCGCGGTGTATTCTTTGGAAAGATGCCGACGGGACGACTCGTGGAATCCATTCAACTTTGGCGTTATCCAGCCTTACGCGTCCTTCGATTTGCTCGAGACCCACAATCCAGTGCTGGTCTTACTAGCACTAGATCTGTAAGCATCCCGCCAGAAAGCATCATCGAATTTCTCCGCGAGGAGCGTGCTAGAGGTATGCCCAAGTTGGAACAACTTGTGCTCTTCGAAATCTGGAGTGGGTTAGAGGCAAAGGACATCCATGACTTTGCCAGTGAATTGATCCGTGAGGACGCTTGGGAGCCAGATATCCTGAAAATGGACGAATGCGACCAGTGGTTGTGTAAGCAGTGAACAGTATGTATGCAGCAGCACGGCTACAGTGCAAGGTATCGGCTATCTAGTCACTTCTTTCTCCCTCGTCCCTGCAGTCGCGGCTTCCAATAAACCCCATTTGCATCGTACAAGCGTACTCCACGCTCCAACAGCGTTTCAGCGACAGCCAGTAGCGGATACCTTGAAGATTTGCGGCTGCACAAACAGTCAGGCGGTGATATCACCATGAGTCAAGGAGGCACAACTCACGTCGTCGTCGGCCACATGTCACATTGATTAACGACAATCTTCTGGAGCTCTGGGAATGCCTCGGATCTGAAGGCCTCAAAGAATGCGGACCACGCTTTTGCCATGGAGGCAACAGTTTGGGCGTCGTCGTGGCTATGTGATCAAATTAACACTCGAACCTCTGTGAATGGAAGAAACATACTCTTCATATAGTCGGGGACTTCTCAGTTCTCGGAGCGTTTTATGTGGCTGATCTAAGTGCAGCTGGCAAGGAGTTGGAATGAGGCCATCCTGACTTGGCGATAAGCCGAAGAAGTCACCTAGGCATAAAATTTGGCTGCTCACGATCTTTGTGATGCTCAGCGAGATTAGACTGGGGCAGAAGCGCAGGATAAAGCTGATTAGAGAGTTCCATCCGTGGTTGTTGAGTGTCTTCAGCGTAGGACCGTGCCGCGAGAAAAACGGTGTGAGGCGATCTTCCAACCGAACGGTTAAGCGGTGCAACTCCTCGTCCTCGTTGCTAAAAGCGGCGTCCTGAATGGTAGCAAAGCCGAATTTTGCAAGATTAGGAAGCCTGAAAAACAGATTAAGTTAGTCATCAAGCTGGACGCAGCATGGACTGCGTTAGCAAACCTCTGTGACGCGAAGAATCCCAACAGAGTTGCACCAAAGGTGTAGTCGCGGAGCTCGAGACATGCAAGCATGGGGAAGACACAGTTGTGCGTTGCGTGCAGCTCTAGGTATTGCGCGTGGCCGACCCTGAGGTCCATGTCCGAGAGAAGCGGCATGCGAGGGATCTGGAATTGACCGCTGGAGAGTTTGACCACCAACACTACAATAGAAGATGCCGGACCACTGCAGAAAGCCGACCAGGCCTCGGGGCTCATCTCAACATGTGTCTTGAGGGTATGCAGAAGTGGTAGCAGCACGAGTGCCGGGTAGATAATTAGGTCCGCGCTACCGTGGCTCAGAAGGTCCGCATACGGCTCCGGCATCGTGACATTCGTGGTTCGCCATCCGAAGTCTGCCTGGCGGATGAAGTCGACATAAGTTGTGGCGCTGGCGGCGGACCGGATCAGTGGTCGCACGGCACGAATAGATCGCACGAGCCCAGCCCATTCGCGACAAACTAGCATATAGCCGATGCAGCGATTCGGTTCTGGCAATCTTCGAGGCTGAAAGAACCCAAAGTTTGAAGCCGGTACTACCTCGGCTGGCAGATTGATCGCTACTCCCAGGACGAGGCTCCAAATCATGCGTCGTAGCGGATGAGGCACGTTTGTGAGAGGGGCGAAGAAGGGATTTTCTCGCGCTGCAATATTGTTTGCAGTCTCAACTATCCTATCAGTCAGGGTCAGCTCGTGAGTTAACAACAAAGAGATAGCCAGCGAACCTTGTTGTGGGAACCTCTTCGTCAAAAACGAGTTTAGCACGAATTTCAGGTGCAATGAATCCGATTCCTCCCAGTCCCATCTGCAAGAACTCAGAGTTAAGACTGGATGCGGTCTGGCGAATGACGACACGGTCAAGATGTGGCTGTTGAGCGAGATCGACGACCTCGAGAGGACTGAGGAAGAGAACCCCTTCGGCAAGACATATTTCTCGTATGTGGACGGCCGAGGAGATGGAACGGCCGAAGAGATAGTGACTTCGGAAGAGCTGATCTGAGGTCGTGACGGATATCTGGGACAGAGCATAAACATGCGAACAAACAAGCCGGACAGACCACAACATGCTCACCAACGACTTCCACGCGCCAACGCAAAGCTGCAAAGTTTTGAGCATCGTTTTAATCTGCTTGTTCGATCTGGTTCTACAGTCGAAGCTGGATGCCATGATGAGATGTCGCGGTTGCAATGCTGTAGCCATGACTGAGCACATGGGCTCGACCTTGTCCGTCGCATAGAGGTCCAACGTCACGCAAATGTCCGTGGTATTCGGCGCGGCCAGCAGAATCTGCTTCACTGCCGCGCCAAATCCGCCTTCGATACGTATCTTGCGGATGTGGCGGCCGAATTCAAGATGAGCTTTCGGCTTGAGCACTGTGGCGAGCGCTGTCGCCTGAGGTTGCGAACGCAGGACGATGGTGTGATAGAGCAGCGGAGTACATATGCGCATCCATCTCTTGCAGACAACCAAGTAATTTGACGAGGGCTCGCGGATATGGGCGAAAGGGGAGGCGCGCGAATTCGTGCACGCAAAGTCGTTGTCCGAAACGGCCAAACATTGCTCGAGAATCGCAGTGAGCGTTTCGTCTGCTAGTTTACGAGCCATCACAGCCGGCTGGAAAGATGGTAGCCGCAGTCGACGCGGGCGAGCAAGAAATGCGAAGATGGGAGACGAAGGAGCGACGCGGACCTGCAAATTGTGACGCAACGCGGAATCCCTGTTGCCACGTGACACCGCTCCTCATTCACTGATGTCTTCATCACAG
>Ga0247815_10002650_pt1 | contig 13158 bp, 5 predicted proteins | sample UWRJL194509B1_FD_181014 | JGI IMG/M metagenome (GOLD analysis project Ga0247815, IMG submission 181014) | Plant litter microbial communities from Arlington Agricultural Research Station in Wisconsin, United States - UWRJ-L194-509B-1 | ecosystem: Environmental > Terrestrial > Plant litter >... | reverse complement strand
TTTATGGTTTGGATGCTTTTGAAAAAGCATATTACTTTTTGACAACGGACGTCGCTGATGGCAAGTATGCTTGTCTGGGATATGAACTGAAAAATACGTTGAGTGACAATGGTTCTGTTACCAGGGGCGAAATCAATGTGAATGAATCCGGAAACATCGTTGGCATCACGGAACGTAAAGAGATCTATAAAAAGGATGGGAAAGCTTTTACAAAAGACGGAAGTGGTGATCTGGAATTGCCTTTGGATACTAAGGTGAGCATGAACTTTTTTTGTTTCACACCTGCATTTGTAAACTGGAGTGAGGGCGAGTACTATAAATTTTTGGATGAAAATCGGAATAAAGACCTCAAAGCTGAATTTTTGATTCCTGAGGTTGCTGACAAATTAATTAATTCTGGAAATGGCGTGCTGAAAGTAATTCCTACTGAAGCTGTTTGGTTTGGCGTAACCTTCAAAGAAGATGCACCTGTTGTGAAAGCGGAGCTGGAGAAATTAACAAGTGAAGGCATTTATCCTTCCAACCTCTGGGCATAAAATATATTTTTAAATTCAAAAAAGAGATCAGCAATGATCTCTTTTTTGTTTGAGTACGATTGGATTCTATAAAAATGCTAATTTTGACTTGTCCAATCTTTTAAAGGACTTTGCATAATGCTGTTTAACTCCTTTAATTTTTTAGTTTTCTTTCCTTTAGTTACGGCAATTTACTTTCTTTTACCTCATCGGTTTAGGTGGATCCATTTATTAATCTGCAGCTGCGTATTTTACTGTTTTTTTGTTCCTGAATACCTATCGATTCTAGCCTTGACTATTGTCGTTGACTATGCCGCGGGGATATATATCGAAAAATCTGCTGGAAATAAAAGGAAATGGTGGCTAATCATCAGCATTGTAGTCACTTGCCTGATCCTTTTTGCCTTTAAATACTATAACTTCTTTGCTTCCAGTATTTCCGGGCTGGCAGAATTTTTCGGGTTGCACTATCCCGTAAAGGTTTTAAGTATCCTTTTGCCCATAGGCCTATCGTTCCATACGTTCCAAAGCTTAAGTTATGTGATCGAAGTCTACAGAGGCAATCAAAAAGCGGAACGTCATTTTGGAATTTATGCCTTGTATGTCCTGTTTTACCCGCAACTGGTAGCTGGTCCGATCGAACGGCCACAAAATATGTTGCATCAGTTTCGCGAAAAGCATGAGTTTGAGTATGATCATGTGATTTCTGGGCTGAAAAAAATTCTTTGGGGAATTTTTAAGAAAATTGTCATCGCCGACCGGTTGGCGGTCTATGTGGACCTGGTTTACAACAACCAGGAACACCACAACGGTCCGACCTTAATGTTGGCTACGGTGTTCTTTGCTTTTCAGATTTATTGTGATTTTTCTGGATATTCTGATATTGCAATAGGCGTGGCGAGAGTAATGGGTTTCAAATTGATGACCAACTTCAACAGACCTTATTTGGCCCGCTCTGTTGCAGAGTTTTGGAAGAGGTGGCACATTTCCCTGTCGACCTGGTTTAAAGACTATGTATACATTCCTTTGGGCGGCAATAGGGTCTCAAAGATTCGGTTAGCCAGTAATTTATTGCTGACTTTCGCCATAAGTGGGCTCTGGCATGGTGCCAACTGGACATTTGTCATTTGGGGTACACTTAACGGCATTTATCTGGTCATATCTAATTGGATTGGTCAAAAACATCGCCCTGTCTATCACATCCTTTTAACGTTCTGCCTGATTGCGTTTTCCTGGATCTTTTTCCGTGCTCAGAATTTATCCCAGGCCCTGATGATCGTCCAGAAAATAGGCACAACTACTGGAGGGTTATATATTGGTGATCCAAGAAGCCTCGCCTATGGTGTTTTTTTCTTAACTGTACTCTTGATCACTGAGTGTGCGGAGGAATTTAAATGGTTCAATTCATTCAGCTTATTCGCAAATGACAGTAAAATTGTACGGCGCGGTAGTTACCTGCTGGTCGTGCTGATCGTGTTGCTATTCGGTGTTTTAGACAACAGCCAGTTTATCTATTTTCAATTTTAAGGTCAATGGAGTCTAAATCGAAATCCGCATTTTTGAAATTTCTTGGCGTTTTTTTGCCTTTCTGTCTACTATTGTTCATATGCGATTTTTCAATTGGCAAGTTGCTTGAATATGAGTATCGCAGTGTCAAAAGTGGCGTAATCCGTAAAACAACTTTTATCATTGATGAAATGCGAACGCCTTACGTGGTTTTCGGTTCTTCAAGGGCCAGCCGGCATTATAAATCATCTGTTTTTTCCCAACAGCTTGCGGATCCATTTTACAACTGCGGCCGTGATGGGCAGGAAATGATTTACGTCAGCGCAGTAACTACAGCTGCGATGAATAGATACCAGCCTAAGTTTGTGATCGTGGATGTGCTACCAGAAGAATTTACAAAGTCTGAAGAAGGGAAATTGGGTGCGTTATTGCCTTATCACGAAAACAAAACGATTAGACCCTTTCTCAATTACAACGGCAAATTTCAGAATATAAAACTTCTTTCTAAAATCTATCCTTATAATTCAATGCTGACGACAATACTGGCTGGTAGATATGGCGCGGATGCGAATAGTAGAGAAAACGGATACCTGCCGTTGTACGGAAACAAACCTTCTGCCAAAATACAGCCTCTGAAAGATCAGGAAGACAACGTGGATCTCAACAAATTCCATGTTTTTCAGGAACTGTTGCGCAATCTCGAAAGAAAAAAAATTCGAACATTACTGGTCATTTCCCCCCTGTACAAAACTTATAAGCAGGGAAGCACCGTACGCATTTGTAAGCTTTTTGCTGCTAAATTGAAGTATGTGCAGTTTCTGAATTATACCAATCTCCAGGAATATCGAAATCCTGAAATATACGCAGATGACTATCATTTGAATGACAAAGGTGCTTCAAAATTTTCAGCTGACCTGGCTTCTAAAATTGTTAAATTACAATCTGCGGGCCAGGATTTACCTGAGTAAAAACATAGTTTTATTTTCAAGTTAATCTATTATATTTGATTCGTTCTTTGGGCCTTGCTAAAGGAACAGGGATAAACCGAATATAGACTGAAGCAACTTGACGAACTCTACTACTGAGAAATACGGCTCGTATTATAAAATTTTGGGCATTTTGGCCGATTTGGCCTTGTTGAATCTTTGCGGCTATATTGCTTATCTCATTGTTTACAGGAACACAGCGATTTTAAACAATGAAAATGTAAACCTTGTCCATATCCTTTTTATCAATTTTTTGTGGTTTAATGTCACACAGATCACGAATCTGAATAAGGGTATTTTTTCTAAAGATGCCATTCCAACCATCAAACAAAGCCTTTCTTCGCTCATCTTATTTGCAGTCTTCCTTTATGGATTGATGTACTACATTCATGAGTTTAAGGTTTCCCATAAAATGATGCTGTATACCATGTTGCTGTTTGCGCCTTGCCTCATCGCGGGCAAGATTGCTTTCCTGCTCATGAGGCGATCCCACCGAGCCAGACTGACGGAATATACCCGCGTAGTCATTGTCGGTGCTGGTCCCGTTGGCCTTGAACTTAAAAGAATCATGGAGAGCAAATCCAACATGGGCTACCGTGTTGCCGGGTTTTTTGACGATAAAGTCGAGCATATCGAAGGTGCCCACATCATCGGCAGAATCGACCAATGCATCAAATACGTAAGGCAATATCACATTAAGGAAATCTATTGTGCTTTACCGGACAGGGCTATTGATAAGATTAATGTGCTTATGCGTCAAGCCGACCAGGAGATGATCCGTTTCAAACTGGTTCCGGATGTGAAAGATTATTTTAAGAAGAATGTGAGTGTACGAATGCTCGGTCATTTCCCAGTGATCAGCAGCAGGATAGAGCCGCTGGAAAACATCAGCAATAAAATATTCAAACGGATGTTTGATGTTGTATTTTCTATTTTAGTGATCTTGTTGGTATTGACCTGGTTGTTGCCCATTATTGCCTTACTCATTAAATTCGAATCGAAAGGGCCGGTTTTTTTCAGACAACTGCGATCGGGTAAAAACAACAAACCGTTTTACTGTTTGAAATTTAGAAGCATGAAGGTAAATGCCGATTCAAACCGGGTTCAGGCAACGAAGAATGACAACCGCATCACTAAATTGGGTGCTTTCATGCGCAAGACGAGCATTGATGAACTTCCACAGTTTTTCAACGTCCTGGTGGGGAACATGTCCATTGTTGGTCCCAGACCGCACATGTTGCGTCATACAAAACAGTACTCTGAACTGATAGATGAATTTATGGTCCGCCATTTTTTACTTCCTGGAATCACAGGTTGGGCTCAGGTGAGCGGTCTAAGGGGACAAACCCAGGAGGACGAAGAAATGGAGGCCAGGGTTAAAGCGGACATCTGGTACCTGGAAAACTGGTCCATGTTTCTGGATTTAAAAATTGTATTCCTAACCGTATGGCAGGTTTTTGTGCCGAATGATAAAGCCTATTAAATCCAAGAAATTAATTTATATTCGTGAGTAAGATATTTCCATATAAGGTATTGGCCTCATGATTCACACGCTTCTTGCCCTAAAAAGGGTTTTTGAGAAAAGCTTATGCCTGTTTCTAATTTATACTATGGGCATTCCTGCGTTGCTATATGGCCAAAATCAGACCATTTTAACTAATAATGCTTCGCTGCGAATCAAACAATATAGCGTGTTACCCGATGCAAAATACAGCATCGGTGATGTTCTGAATAATACTTCACTGGTGTTCAAACCTGAGGCACTAAATTCTAACATTGGTGAGGCTTATTGGATAAAACTAATCATCTACAACCCTTACCCAAATGATGAAAATTATTTAATCTCCCTCTCAGATGCCCTTAATTTTACATTGTATAGTTACAACGAGCATCGTAAAACCTGGGAAGGCCAGACAGCGGGCTTAAATTCGCAGCAAAGGGTGCCGCAAATTGGTACCGTTCCCATCGTTCTAAAACCTCAGGTTAAAAATATCTTTTATTTTAAGGTTGATCTGAATGATGTTAAACCTTATGGTTATGTTAAAAAACCCAGCCTCTTGCTCGAAAAAGAAGTTACATTTAATTCCGAAGAACGGTTTCTTAAAATGTTCTTTCTGATCTGTTGCATTGCGCTAATCAGTTTTGCTTGCTATAACCTATACATCTATTTTCAATTAAAAGATAAAGCTTACTTGTACTATGTCATCGTGCAGGTCGGCGCTTTGATTTTTTTCACCGGAGATAATCTCTACTTTAATGTCCTCCTGCCATTGCGGATCTACAATTTGGTAGTCTTGCCTGGTGGCCGTATCGAATTCCATGACATTAATTTTTTTGCTGAGCATATAGGTGTCGCTATTCTTTTTCTAGGATTCACCCAATTTACCCGCTCATACCTGGGCACTCAGGAATTATTGCCTTTTTACGACAAAATATTAAAATGGCTTGGGTATACTTATTTTTGGCTGGAAATTATTCCTGCGTTGATCACCATATCCGGACTGTATTTCTTCAGTACGGTAATCATAGATAACATTTTTATCCTGGTTATCATTATCGCATGTATTGCAACTGCCGTCGTTGCCGGCATTCAAAAAGTAAGCGTTGCTAAACACTTCTTGCTCGCCAATTTGCTTCCGGCGCTTTGCGCCATTGCAGCAGCAGTGTACAACTTGATTTATATGGATAGCAACCCGGTACTACCTACCATGGCCATACTCTCTCAGATATTTACTTTTGCAGTTGCATTGGTAGCCCGTGTCAAATTGATCAATGCGGACCTGAATGCTAAAGCTGAAGAAGCCATGCAGTTCAAGATTAACATGACAACGGCGGCATACGAACGTATGCTGATTGAACAGCAAAATCAACACATGATGTTAACCATGGCGCTGGAACAGGAACAAAATGAACGGTTACTGCAACAATTAGAGGCCAATCAAAGAGAACTCGTTGGGAACAGTTTACAAATTCATCAGAAGAATAAACTGCTATCTGATTTGAAAACCCAGTTCCATAGCATGGATTCCTCAAACCCACTCGGACAGCCTGAAATTTTAAGAAGTATCAAGTCTTCATTAAAGGAGGGCCAGTACCTGGATGAAAATTGGAATGATTTTAAATTGCATTTCGAACAGGTGCATCCCCGTTTTTTTGAGGATTTAATTGCAGCTCACCCCGGCTTAACCACTTACGATTTGAGGTTATATGCTTACTTCCACATTAACCTTTCTACGAAGGAAATTGCCAGCCTATTGAATATCGCTCCTGCGAGCGTCAGACAGGCAAAGACCAGGCTTTATAAAAAAATAAGGTGTGTGTAGATACTTTGTATACACTTCAAATTAATCTTGTTGCCTTCAATTATCGTTCTTTGGTTTGAAAATTTATTTTAAACCAAATTAAACTTAAACTATGGAACCTTATATCGGGGAAATCAGAATGTTTGCGGGTGACTATGCGCCACGCGGATGGGCACTTTGTGACGGACGCTTGTTATCAGTAAATCACTACCACACATTATTTTCAATCATTCAAACTTATTATGGCGGAGATGGCATGAGCAACTTTGCTGTGCCAGATCTTCGTGGCCGTGCAGCGATACAACCAGGACAGGGGCCAGGTTTATCAAATTACCAGCTCGGACAAAGGGGAGGTGCAGAATCCGTTACAATTACTCAGCAACAAATGCCAGCGCATAGCCACAGTCTAATGGCTACTAATGCAGCATCAAATCAGCCTTTGCCTGCTGGCAATGCCATAGCTACTTATATAGATCAGTCAACTCAACTCCCTGATATTTTGTTCAATGATTTGAGCGATCAGGCTACCACTATCAATGCAATGAACGCAAGGAGTATTGGTACCACCGGGGGAAGTCAACCCCTTGGTATTATGCAACCTTACCTTGCGATCAATTATATTATCGCCTTGGAAGGTATCTATCCTCCGAGACCATAGTATAACAGAATTTCTGTTCTGCTTCACAATTGAGGAGGCCCCCGCTTTTCTACAAAAAACTTAGAAATGCTGGGGCTTCCTTTTTATGTAGACAATTTGTATACACTTTACTAAAGAAAGAACTGGCTCTAAATGCTGTTCTTTACACAATCTGCAGACAAGGGATGCTGTACATAAGCTGTTTACCAAACCAACCAAAATATGATTACACTTCTACGCTCAATTATCGTGCTGCTATTGCTCGGCGCACTTGGCATCAGCAATAAAAGCTACGGCCAGATTTATTATATGTTGAATGATGGAGCGGCGGCAAGTAACGACAAGGTTATGGTTGCCCCATATGCCGGTGGTACGCCAGCACTGGTCTCTACGGGGCAGGCGGTTGGCCCGATCGAATTTGCGATTGACGGAAATAATAACCGCCTATTTTTAATAGACGCGAACCAAACTGCCGGCCAAATTAAAATTCTTAACCTGACTACAGGTGCGCTTATTGGAACGATAACAAGTCCCCGGAGAATGCACCAGGTAAAGTACGATGCGGCTACAAACTATGTTTATTACAGTACCGAAGGTGCCGGAACAAACCCCAACGCCGAGCTTACTGCCGATGATGCCATATACCGGATACGTCCAGATGGGACGGGGCTGCAAACGGTGGCAACAAGTATTTGCGAAAACATCTACAAGATGATACTTGATATTGAACATAATCAAATCATTGTTTACCAATCTAATTATGCTAAAAGGCAAATGATTACTATAAATATAAGTAATCTCTCGAGTCCTGTCATAACCAAAAGATCTTTTGCTACATCTTATGTATATGTTTATGATTTTACTTACAATCCGAACACCGGGTATATATATTACATCTGTGAGGGAAACAATGCTGCTGTATCAAATGCAAGTGACTTTTTAGCACGTCAGAAACTCGATGGCACTGGAGATACGAAACTGATCACCAATTTTCTATATTATCCTTTCACTATGGTGGGCGATTGGGGCAACAACCGCATATTTGTAAATGATGGCTTGCACGCACAGGCTAAAATTGTCTCAGTAAATCTTGCTACTAACAGCTATGCGGCTATTCCCCTTAATTTAGAGGTTCCTAATTCGCTGCAAACCATGGCAGTACCCGAACAGCCGAGTGTTACCTCCGCCAGTGCAAGTTCCGTGTCTTCTACTTCGGTTACCCTTGGCGGTAACCTTTTACTTGGTTATGGCTTAAATACTGAAAGAGGTGTGGTATACAGTTCAACAAATTCTCTGCCTACGGTCAGTGATTCCAAGGCAATCATGGCCACGAGCGTAACCAATGGCGCCTATTCTGCGAGTGTGACAGGCTTAACCCCATCCACTAACTATTCTGCAAGGGCGTACGCATCAAATGGTGCCGGCACTACATATGGCGCAGTAGTCACTTTTTCGACTACATCCAATAATGCGAACCTAAGTAGCTTAAGCTTTAACGCTGGAACAGCAAACATTACAATAAGCCCTGCTTTTACTTCAGGCACAATCACATATACAGCTAGTGTAGATTATAACATAAATACCATAAAAGTGAAGCCAGCTATAGAGCAGGCTAACGCAACTGTTAAGGTGAATGGCACAAACGTAGCCTCTGGTGGAACTTCCGGAGATTTGACACTGAACACGGGCAGCAATACGATCACGACTATTGTTACCGCACAGGATGGGGTAGTCACCAAAACTTATACCACCACAGTTACCCGGGAGAAAACCCCCCAGACGATCAATTTTGCTGCTATCCCTTCAAAGACCTACGGCACAGTAGATTTTGACCCGGGTGCTAATACAGCGAGCACGCTGGGCATTACGTATGCAAGCAGCAACTCAGCAGTGGCAACTATCGTGAATAATAAGGTCCACATTATTGGTGTGGGCACTTCCACGATCACAGCCAGCCAGGGTGGGAATAACATTTACCTTGCAGCGGCGGACGCAACCCAGGTACTTACAGTGACCAAAGCAGTGCTGACCTATACCGCCGATGCGACATCAAGGGATTACGGGGCTGCCAATCCTGCCTTTACCGGTTTGGTAAGCGGTTTTGTAAACGGGGAGACCACAGAAAGCGCTACTACGGGCACTCTGAGCTTTAGCTCAACGGCCACCACAACAGCAGCCGTGGGTACCAGTTATCCGGTTACCGGAAGCGGGTTGCGCGCAGAAAATTACAGTTTTACCCAGGCGGGGGCCAACAGCACCGCGCTGAGCATCAATAAGATCACGGTTACCTATACAGTCCAGGCGGCAAGTAAAGTATACGGCACGGACAACCCAGCCTTTAATGTGGTCTTTACCGGGCTTGTCAACGGCCAGGTGATTGGAGATGTAAGCACTTTTACAACCAGTACTATAGCTACCAAGTCGAGCGTTGTAGGTTCATATCCTGTCACAGTAAGCGGACTTACATCGGGCAACTATAACTTCACAGGGGCAGCAGCCAACAGCACGGCCTTTACGGTCACCAAAGCAACAATAAGTTACGTTGCCCAGTCTGCTAACAAAGTATACGGTACGGCCAATCCCGCTTTCAGCGGTAAGCTTGACGGCTTTGTGAATGGGGATACCGAGGCATCGGCTACCGGCGGAACTTTAAGTTTCAGCACTACGGCCTCAGTAGCCTCAGCGGTGGGCAGCTATGCCATCACCGGTTCGGGTAAGACATCGGCCAATTATACATTCGGGCAGGCAGCAGCAAACAGCAATGCCTTTACCATCACCAAAAACACGCTGACTTATGTCGCCACACCAGTCAGCCGTGCCTACAATACGACTACTGCTGCAGCGATTACAGGAACCGTAAGTGGCTTTGTGAACGGGGATACTCAAGGTAGCGCCACGACCGGTGCGCTTAGCTTCAGCACTGCGGTTGACATCAACTCAGCATTGGGCAGTTATGCCATTACCGGATCAGGACTGAGCTCGTCTAATTATGATATTGTACAATCCGCATCTAACGCAGGGGCTTATACGATCTTTCTATCTACCAACGGTAACCTGAGCAGTTTAGCTATTAGCCAGGGCACTTTATCGCCGGCTTTCTCATCAGGCACCAACTCTTATACCGCTACTGTGGCCACCGGTATTACCTCGTTGACGGTTACCCCGGCCTTGTCAGACGCCAACGCGCGTGTCAGGGTTAACGGCACACAGATCAATTCCGGTAGCACCTCATCTGCGATACCTTTATTGGTTGGAGATAATACGATCAGCGTTAATGTGACGGCGCAGGACGGCACCACTACCAATCCATACAACATTACCGTAAAACGCCAGCCGTCTCAGGACGCTTCTTTCAGCGCATTCAGCATAGGGGGGAGCGGGGTAAATGCAACCCAGGATACCAACCCAAATAATTACCTGGCTGCTGTGGCCAAGGAGGTAACTTCCTTTACAGTTACCGCCTCGGTTAACGAACCTAATGCTACACTGCATGTCAACGGGGTGGTCACGCCTTCCGGAAGTACGGTCACCCTGCCGCTTAACAAAGGAGATAATAGTTACACGGTATACATACAAGCGCAGGACGGGACGACCTACGAGTTTCGGAATATAAGGATCAAAAGAGCTTATTCAGCAATCAATACAATGGCGTCACTGGACGTAAGTTCAGGAAGCCTTAGCCCGGCATTCAGTCCTGAAACAAAGAACTATACTCTTGCGGTCGACAATGCGGTAAAAATCGTAACTTTTAGTCCGGTCGTCACCGATACCTTAAGCTATATGACCCAGGAGGGTTTACCTGCTGCACCTTCATTTACCAGGAACATTGCGATCGGAGATAACGACATTAGCATCGACCTGCAGGCAGAAAATGGCTCTTGGACGACTTATCACGTCAATGTGCAAAGGGCCGTATCACATGATGCAAGCCTGAGTAGTCTGGGTATCACTACGACTACCGGTGCCATCGAGCCCTTCGATCCGGCTACCTATTTGTATAATACTAACGTTGCTTATGATGTAGATGCTTTAAGACTAAATCCTGTTGCGGCCAATGACGGCGCAACCATCACGATAAATAACGCCCCTTTAAATAACTACGGTAACCCTGTCATTTTCCTGCACTTCTCTGTTCCCGATACCACCGTGATCAAAGTTATCGCGGGAGACGGTACAACGACCAAAATCTATAAGATCGCCGCTACGCGGGGAACCTCAGACAATAACTTTTTGGCAAGCCTGGAGCTGACAGCGAATGACGGCGGGAAAGTGGCGATCAGCCCTGAGTTTGATCCGGCCACCAACACCTACACCACTACGATCAGCGATCCTGCTAATACTTACGTTTTGGTGAAGCCTATCAAAGGGGAATCCCACCAGGAGATCAGGGTAAACTACGGTGCGGTACTTAATGGCGGCTCAAGCCATTACCAGTCACTGCAAAGCGGGCTGAACGTAATCGGGATCAGGGTGCTTTCTCAGAACTTTGTTGCCCGGGACTATACTGTCAACTTAATGCGGGCTTACGGTTCAGATGCTAGCCTTGCGGGGGTTTCTATCACCGGTGCCGGTACTTTCAACCGTAACTTTAACGTTTCCCAGGTTGCTCTTGACACGGACGTTCCTTACAATATAAACCAACTAGTTACGCTTAACGCTTCTGCCAACGACCAAGGCGGCAGTACGGTGACTGTAAATGGTTATGCCACCGACAACGGTATGGCAAGGAATTTACCTTTAGCAGAGGGCGATAACCTATTTGTGATCGGGGTTACTTCCGCGGACCAGACTAAAACCGAATACCATGATTTTCACGTCAGGCGTGCGGCTTATACGGATCTGTCGCTTAAAGATATCGTGTTAAGTACAGGGGTATTAAGCCCTGCGATCTCCCCGAATACGACTACCTATACCGCACTGGTCAGCCAAAGCACCACCGGCATCAGCATTAGGCCCGTGGCCGGTAATCCGGCAGCAGTTGTCAGCATCAACGGTACGGTCATCGATGCAGCGAATCCCGTTTATACGTATCCGAATCCACTGAGTACATCGGGCAACAACCGGATTACGATCCGTGTGGCGACAGCGGATGGTCTGGACTTTGTGAACTATACACTGAACATTATCCGTCCGTCGACCAGCGTGGCCTTCCTGGGTGACATTAAGCTCAGCAGCGCCAGCATTTCGCCAGCCTTCCTGCGCACGACACAGAGTTATACTGCTTCGGTAGAGAATGCGGTGTCCGGTATCGCATTCACGCCGGTAAGCCCTGAACCGGCTGCTGTGATCACAGTGACCGGTGGGGGAAATACCACAACTATCAATTCGGGCCACCCTTTTGCTAACATCCCATTAAATGTAGGCGACAATGTGGTGACCACGACGATCACCGCGACAAATGGTACAACAACCCGTACCTATACGGTTACGATTACACGTGGACAACCGGCTACTGTTGCCACCTTGGCCAGTCTTTCGATAGATAACGGTTCGTTAAGCCCTGTCTTCAGCAGCGCTACAGAAACTTATACCAGCAGCGTGAGCTACGGCGTGGATTCGATCAAAATTATTCCTACCCCTACCGACAGCCACGCTACGGTTAAAGTAGGCGGTACGGCAGCATCAGCGACTGGTCGTTCGGTACTATTAACGGCAGGTGATAATATCATCCCCGTGACGGTAACCGCTGAGGATGGTAGTACGATTAAGACTTATACATTGACGATCAATAGAGGATTGGTAAGTGCCGATGCAACCCTGTCTGACCTGATTCTTGACAATGGCACTTTAAGCCCTGTGTTCGCTTCAGGTACATCAACCTATACTGCTACTGTAAATGCCACTACGACTAGTGTGACGTTTTTACCTGTACTGAGTAATTACAACGCGAGTGTCAAGGTGAATGGAGTGGAACCTGATACACAAACCGGCCAGGCGAAGGTAACTTTGGTTCCTGGCTTGAATACCATCACCGTTAGTGTGGTGGCACAGAATGGTATAGCAAGTAAGACGTATACTATCACTGTCTTGAGGCAGGGTTCTTCCAACGCCGGGTTGTCAGCCTTGGCTTTGACACCTTATTCTGCATTTAAATCGATTGCTGCTGATCCTTCTGGCACCAGGAATTACACGACTTCTGTCAGCCCGTCGGTTTCTTCGGTACGTCTAAGTGTTACAGCATCTGACCCTACAGCGAGCATTACGATAAACGG
>Ga0247815_10002649_pt1 | contig 13159 bp, 11 predicted proteins | sample UWRJL194509B1_FD_181014 | JGI IMG/M metagenome (GOLD analysis project Ga0247815, IMG submission 181014) | Plant litter microbial communities from Arlington Agricultural Research Station in Wisconsin, United States - UWRJ-L194-509B-1 | ecosystem: Environmental > Terrestrial > Plant litter >... | reverse complement strand
CGTCGCGCAGCCGCACCAGCGTATCGCGGAAGCGCAGCACCGCGTCCGACAAGCGCCCCACCTGATCCTCGCGGCCGATGCCGGACAGTTTGATGTCGGTCTCGCCGCGCGTCAGCTTCTCCAGGCCGGCCTGGATGTCGGCGAACGGCCGCGCCGCGCGCCGGCCGACGATGAAGATCGACAGCACGATGCCCAGCGCCAGCAGCAGGTTGGCGGCCACGGTGTTGAAGATCTGGCGGCGCAGGTCGCGGTCCATCTGCTGGCGCGAGAACGACAGGTCGATCGCGCCGACCGGATAGCTGCGGCGCGCGTCGTTGAAGGTGATCTCGCGGTGCAGATTGATCGCCGCCACCGGCTCGCGCAGCGGCGACACATAACTGGCCAGCTCCGCGCCGTCGGGGCCCAGCACGCGCAGCACCAGCACCTCCGGCGTCGCGCCCGAGGCGTCGACCACGCTGGAGACGGCGGCGCTGTTGATGTCGAACAGCGGCCGCGCCAGCGCCTGCGACAGCACCGCCGTCAGCCGCTCGGCGCGCTCGTTCAGATTCTGTTCGGCCTCGCCGCGCAAGGCTTGCATCACATAAGTCGTGTAGATCGCGGTGGAGATGGCCACCGCCAGGCAGATGCCGAAGCCCAGCCGCAGCAGGATATCGCGCCGCCACGCGGTGCGCAGACGGGTCAAGGCATTGATATCAGCCTCCCTCTGCCGATTCGATTTTCTTGTAGGCGGCGCCGTTGCGGACTTCCTCGATGGCGCGCCAGATGCGCTCCGCCAGTTGCGGGCGCGACGCCACCATCGCATGCGACAGGATCAGAAAATACGGCTTTTCTATAATGGGAATCGGCAGCTGCTCCAGCTGCGGCGCCAGCGGGCCGCGCATCAGGTTGCGCGCGTCGCTGCCGCCCACCGCCGCCGCGGCCAGGCGGCCGGCGATCAACTTGCGCGCCAGTTCATCGGCGCGTTGGCTGCCCTCGTCCACCTCCAGATTCAGCGCGCGCAGCACGTCGCCCACCGAATACCCGAGCTGGAAGCCGATGGCGCCATCCAGGTTCTGGAACGACTTGCCGTCCCATCCGACCTTGGCGCCTTTTTTGCGGATCACCACATAGCGGTCGATGTGCATGCGCTTGGACGGGTCGACCTGCAGGCCGCCAGGATACTCGCCCAGCTCGCGCCGGTCCGGCTTGTAGCTGACGGCGAAGGCGCCGTCGACGGCATTGGCCTTCAGCTGCGCCAGGCAGCGCTTCCACGGGATGCTCTGGTAATCGAAATGGATGTTCAAGCGCTGCCCGACCATATTGAGCAGCGCGAAATTCAGGCCGCCGCCCTTTTCGGTGCGCCAGGGCGGCACGTCCTGCGCCTCGAAGCACAGGCTGACGCTTTCCTTGGGCGGTAAGGTCGGAGCCGCCGACAACACCGGCAACGACAAGGAAAACAGCACGCAAGCGCAGCAGCTTTTGATCTTGCCGTTCATGGAACGCCTCCGGTAGGTTTAGCCGCTGGTGCGGATGCTGAAGTCTACACCGACTTCATCCCACTGCTCCTGTTCCTTCTCCAGCCAATAGGACAGGGTTGGATGGTCGGCCACCCAGGAGCGCTGGATCTCCAGTTCGACGCGGTTTTTCACGCGCAGCTTGAGCAGCGAGAAATCGATGTCCAACCGCGAGTGCATGAACAGCACCGCCAGCCGCAGCGCCACCACCGCCTTGGTGAAATCCGGGTCGGACAGCACCTCGGCGATCTTGCGCAGGTTGCCCTTGTGCGCCAGCACCATCCGGCTCATGGTCTTCTGCTCGCGCGCGGTGAATCCCGGCAGGTCGGCGTTCTCGATCATGTAGGCGGCGTGCTTGTGATAGCCGGTGTGCGACACCACCATCCCCACCTCGTGCAGCAGCGCGCTCCAATACAGGTGGCGCGTGTACTGGTCCGAGACCGGCTTGGCCAGCGCGTACAGCGCCAGCGCGTCGTCGGCGACGCGGTTGGCGCGGCGCTGGTCGCAGTGGAAGGTCTCGACGCAGGCCTGCACCGATTGCTCGCGGCGGTCACGCTTGGTCGAGCGCAGGTGCAGGTCCCACATCACGCCCATGCGCAGGCCGGCCTCGATCGGCTGCACCAGCGGGATGCCCAGCTCGCGCACCAGGCCGATCAGGATCGCCAGGCCGCCGATGATGGTGCTGGCGCGGTCCGGGCGCAGGCCCGGCATGTCGATCTTGCCGACGTGGCCGAATTCGATGAAGCGATGCTTGAGCGCCTCCAGCGTGGCGGCGTTGACTTCGCGCCCGATGCCGTTCTTGATGATGATGTCGGCGATGGTGCGGGCGGTGCCGGACGAACCGTAGCACTGCTTCCAGTACTGCGGATGGTAGGGCGGCGCGGCGTCCTCGAAATGGCTGCGCGCCGACAGGATGGCCGCCTCGAACGACGGCCCGTCGACCCGGCCGCCGACGAAGAACGACAGGCTTTGCTTGACCGTGCCGACGCTGAACGACTCGACCCGCTCGATCTCCTGGCCGCGACCGAGTATCAACTCGGTGGAGCCGCCGCCGATGTCGATCACCAGCCGGCGCTCGCCGGGCAGCGCCACCGCGTTGGCCACGCCCATGTAGATCAGGCGCCCCTCCTCCTCGCCGGAGATGATTTCAATCGGATAGCCGATCGCCAGTTCGGCCTCCGGCAGGAAGGCGGCGGAATTGCGCGCCACCCGCATGGCCGACGTGGCCACCACCCGCACCGCGTCCAGCTTGTAGGCGCCCAGCACGGCGCGGAAATTCCTCAGGCAGGCCAGCGCGGTCTGCATCGCGGCCGGCGTCAGGTTGCCCTTGTCGTCCAGGCCAGCGGCCAGGCGTATCGGTTCGCGCACGCTTTTCAGTACGCGGATGGCCTCTCCATCGTGCTTGCCGACGTGGAGGCGAAAACTATTGGAACCCAAATCTACTGCTGCGTACATATCTCGAAGGCCCCAGGGGAAAATCAAACTAAACGATTTAGCTCATTATAAGGCACGATAGGCGTCGAATGTGACGCCTTGATGACGCGACGTTCAACGATTACGCTTCCAGCGCACCGGCGGGAGCCTGGGAAGCCTCCGCCACGCGATTGCGGCCGGCCTGTTTGGCCTCTTGCAGCGCCTCGTCGGCGCGCTTGAACAGGCTCACGGCGCTGTCTTCGGCGCGGATGGTGGTCACGCCCAGGCTCGCGGTCATGTTGATGACGGCTTTTTCCGCCTTCACCGGCTGCGCGGCGACGGCGTTGCGGATACGCTCGGCCACCATCAGCGCGTCCTGCTGCGAGGTGCGCGGCAGCTGGATGGCGAATTCGGCGCCGCCCAGGCGGCCCATCAGGTCCGAATCGCGCAGCTGCTTCTTGCAGACGTCGACCATCGCCTTGAGCACCAGATCGCCCACCGGATGGCCGTAGTTGTCGTTGACCCGCTTGAAATGGTCCAGATTCAGGATGATCAGCGCGGTCGGCATGCCGGGCCGGCGCGCCAGCGCCATCCACGGCGTCAGCGCGTTGTAGAAGCCGCGCCGGTTCGGCACGTCGGTCAGCGCGTCGACCACCTCCAGCCGCGCCAGCTCGCCCTGCTCCTTCTCGCGCGACAGCAGCAGATAGCCGAAAGCGTTGCTCAGCATCATCAAATACAGCGCGGCGACGCCGGCGCCCTGGATCAGCTCGACGCTGAGCCAGCCCCAGTTTTGTCCATCTTGCCGCAGCGCCGTCAGCAGGCCGCGCGCGGCCACCACCAGCGCCAGCGCCAGCATCGACAGCACCAGGTAGCGGCGCAGCATGGTGCCGGCCGACCAGCCCCGGCCGAGCGCGGCGGCGCCGGCCACGAAGAACAAACCGGCCACCACCGAGGCGATGGCGATGCGCTCGGCGGCGGGCAGGCCCAGCAGCCAGGCGCCGCTGTAGACGCCGATCGCCACGCCCAGCGCCGGCAGCAGGTAGCGGCGCCAGACGCGGCGGCCGGCCTGCTCCCACAGCGCGGACGCGTCCAGCGCGAAGCCGGCGAACAGCACCGCGTTGGCGACCGGGATGGTGAGGAAGTCGGGCAGCGTGCCGCGCAGGTACAGCAAGCCCCAGGCCACGGCCTGGCATTGCTTGGCGGCGGTCCAGGTGGCGTGGCCGGCGACGGCGAGGCCGCCGTGGCGCGCCTCCCGCTGATAAAAGAACAGCGCCGCGCACAGGCTCAGATTGCCCAGCGCCAGCGCCAGAACCAGGGTTTTTATATCCATGACCGGGGTCGGATCAGACCTCGTGCTCGACGTTGCTGCTGCCGTCGCCCATCTTGCTGGCCCAGGCGCGGCTGAAGAAAGCCTTCTCGTCCTCGGTCGGGGTGTCGTGCCAGAAGACGATCAGCGTGCCCTTGTGGTCGTGCATCTGGCTGAATTTCTCGATGAAGATCGAATTACCGACAACATCGGCCAGCGCCACCACATAGCCATAGACGCGGGTCAGGCGTTCCAGGCGGTCCGGCTCGGTGAGGCTGTTGGTGGCGGTAATCGTAGGGTGGTCTAAAAACATCGTATCTCTCTCCAAGTCGGCCGGCTGGCCTATGCTAACGCCAATGTACCTACAATTTTTCCGTCTGTAAATGCAACCGGCGGCATGCTACTATAAATTGATCCACCAAATCCACAAGCCCATCATCTTGACCCAACCGCTACATCGTCCCCAGGTACGCACCCACGGCGACAAACGCCTGCTCGAATTCCAGCCCGGCATGGTGCAGAGCGAGATGCGGCTGTCGCGTCCCGACCATCTGGTGCTCAGCTATGCCCGCGCCATGATGTGCTTCGCGCTGTTCCACCCCAGGCCGGAACACATCGTCATGATCGGCCTCGGCGGCGGCTCGCTGGTCAAGTTCTGCCACCGCTACCTGCCGCACAGCCGCATCACCGTGATCGAGCTGCGCGCCGACGTCATCGCGCTGCGCGAGCAGTTCGCCATCCCGCGCGACGACGCCCGCCTGCGCGTCGTCCACGCCGACGCCACCGACTATATAAAACGCCTCAAGGGCGGCGCCGACGTGTTGCTGGTCGACGGCTTCGACCACGAAGGCTTGCCGCCGGCGCTGGGCAGCGCGGCCTTCTACGCCGACTGCCGCCGCGCCTTGCGTCCGGGCGGGGTGATGGCGGCCAACATCTTCAGCTACGACCCGCACTACGGCGCCATGCTCAAGCGGCTGCGCCGGACCTTCGAGGGCCGCATCTGCTGGCTGCGCGGCGTCGCCGGCAACAACCGCATCCTGTTCGCGGTCAAGGACGCCGCGCCCTCCCCGGCGCTGACGATGCAGCGCAAACTGGCGCGCACCCACGGCCTGCCGCTGGCGCTGATGAACCGGCTGTGGGCGCATTGGATCGTGCTCAAGCTGCGCTGGGGCCGCCCCGCCTGACGCGCCCGCTTGCATGTGGCAATTTGGCGATAGTCCTAGACAAAATCTGTCGCCACGGCATTTTTTGTGACACACTGGAACCATCCCCGCCCTCCGGAAATCGCACCATGGCGCGTTCCCGCAAGTCATCCAAGGTATCGCTGGCGGCCATCTGGACGCTGGCGACCGGCTGCGCGGTCACCGCCATGCTGTTCGTCGCGGTCAGCGCGCTGGAGTACGGCAAGATGGAGCTGAGCTTCCAGCAGCGCGCCCACATGCGCGCCGCCGCCATCCATCGCGGCCTGGACGACACGCTGGAGCTGGTCACCATCCTCAACGACCTGTTCAAATCGGTCGGCGTGGTCGGCCGCGAGCAATTCGCCGACTTCACCCGGCCGCTGCTGGCGCGCTACCCGTTCGTGCAAGCCTTCAACTTCCACCGCGTCATGGACGAGGCCGGCGCGCGCCGTTTCGAGGCCGACATGCGAACCCGCCATCCCGGCTACCGCCTGCACGACGCCGACAACCGGCCGGCGCCGCCGCGCCCGCTGCACGTGGTGGTCGACTATCTGGAACCGCTGTCCGGCAACGAGGCCGCCTTCGGCCTGGACGTGGTGTCGCTGGCGCCGATGATGAAGACCGTCGAGGAAGGCGTCGCCGCCGGCCAGACCCGCGCCACGCCGCTGCTGCGGCTGATCCAGGAGCGCGCCGGACAGAAAGGCTTCGTGCTGATGAAGCCGGTCTACCGCCACGGCGCCGACACCTCGACGGCGGAGGCGCGGCGCGCGGCGTGGATCGGCAACACCAGCGCGGTGATCCGCTCGACCGACCTGGTGCATAAAATCCTGCTCGGCGCCGACCTGCTGGACGACCATCAGTTGGTGCTGCGGGTCTACATCGGCGACGACCTGCGGCCGGACAACCTGGTCTACAGCCAGGGACGGGACGGCGGCCCGGCGGCGGCCGCCAAGCCGCTGCAGCGCTGGTTCGCGTTCGACTACCACGACCGCTACACCAGCACCTTCAGCGCCGCCGGCAAATCGTGGCACGTGCAGGTGACGTCGCTGCCGCCGCCGTTCCTGAGCGATCACCTCGGTTCGCTGTCGACGCTGATCGGCGGCCTGCTGTTCTCGCTGCTGACGGCGGCCTTCGTCAACTCGCTGGCGCGCCGCTCGGTGCGGGTGCAGCGGCTGGTGGACGAACGCACGCTCGACCTGCGGCGCAGCAACGAGCGGCTGAACCAGGACGTGGCCGCGCGCAAGCGCACCGAGCAGGCGCTGCAGGAAAGCGAGCACCGCTTCCGCCGGCTGCTGGCCCTGTCGTCGGACTGGTACTGGGAGCAGGACGAGGAATTCCGCTTCACCAACATCACCGGCGGCTTCTTCGAGAAGGGCAAGCAAGACCCGGAACGCTTCATCGGCAAGACCCGCTGGGCGCTGCACCACGAGTTGTGGAACACCCGCTGGGGCCGCGACCACATCGCCATGCTGGAGGCCCACCTGCCGTTCGCCGACCTGGAATACGCGCTGCCCGGCAGCGACGGCCAGACCCATTGGTTCAGCACCAGCGGCGAGCCGGTGTTCGACCAGCAAGGCGGCTTCCGCGGCTATCGCGGCACCGGCAGCGAGATCACCGCGCGCAAGCTGTCCGAACAGCGCATCCACCACATCGCCCACCACGACGTGCTGACCGGCCTGCCCAACCGGGTGCTGTTGCAGGACCGGCTGACGCAGGCGGCCGCCTACGCCAACCGCAGCGGCAATCCGCTGTGGGTGATGCTGATCGACCTGGACCGGTTTAAATTCGTCAACGACAGCCTCGGCCACAAGGCCGGCGACCTGCTGTTGAAGACCGTGGCGCAGCGGCTGCAGGACAGCGTGCGCGAAAGCGACACCGTGGCGCGGCTGTCGGGCGACGAGTTCGTCGCCATCCTGGCCGAGCATCCGGACGCGGCCTTGTCGCACGAGGTGACGCAGCGCATCATGCGCGCGGTGGCGCAGCCGGTGCTGCTGGATGGCAAGGAGTTCTTCGTCACCTGCTCGATCGGCGTCGCCGTCTACGACCCGGACGGCACGCCGGCGCAGCGCCTGATCGAGCACGCCGACATCGCCATGTACAGCGCCAAGAAGATGGGCCGCAACAACACCCAGTTCTACCAGCCGGCGATGAACGAGGAGGCGCTGGAGCGGGTGCGCATCGAAAGCGCGCTGCGCAACGCGCTGGAGCGCGACGAGTTCGTGCTGCACTACCAGCCGCAGCTGGACCTGGTGAGCGGGCGCGTGGTCGGCATGGAGGCGCTGATCCGCTGGCGCCATCCGGAGCTGGGCATGGTGGCGCCGGCGCGCTTCATCGGCCTGGCCGAGGAGACCGGCTTGATCGTGCCGATCGGCGCCTGGGTGCTGCGCACCGCCTGCGCCCAGGCCAAGGCCTGGCAGGACGCCGGCCACGGCGCGCTGCGGATCGCGGTCAACCTGTCGCCGCGCCAGTTCGGCGAGCCGAACCTGCTGGCCTCGATCGACGAGGTGCTGCGCCAGACCGGCCTGCCGCCGTCCTGCCTGGAGATCGAGCTGACCGAGGGCTTGTTCATGAACGACGTGGCGCTGGCGGTGGAGCTGCTGCACAAGCTCAAGGCGCTGGGGCTGGCCTTGTCGATCGACGACTTCGGCACCGGCTATTCCAGCTTCTCTTATCTGCGCCGCTTCCCGATCGACGTGCTGAAGATCGACCGCTCCTTCATCAGCGACATCGGCGAGGGCGACGAGGCGGCCATCGTGGTGTCGATCATCGCGCTGGCGCACAACCTCAAGCTGCGGGTGATCGCCGAGGGCGTCGAGACGGAGGCGCAGCTCGACTACCTGCGCCGCAACGGCTGCGACGAGATGCAGGGCTATTACTTCAGCCAGCCGCTGCCGCCGGCCGAGTTCGAGCGGATGCTGAGCGAAGGCCGGAGCTTGCGGCCGGTGCCGGCGTGATTCGCGTCAGTCGCAGGCCGGCGCGGCGGCCTGGTTGGCTTGCAGGAAGCGGTCGGTCAGCGCGGCGATCTCATCGAGCTTGGTGTCCATCGCGAAATGGCCGGCGTCGAGGATGTGCACCTGCGCCTTCGGCAGGTCGCGCTTGAAGGCCTCGGCGCCGGGCACGGTGAAGGCCAGGTCGTGCTTGCCCCACATCACCAGCGCCGGCAGCTGACGCGCGCGCAGCCATTGCTGCCAGGCCGGATAGGCGGCGAGGTTGTGCTGGTAATCGTAGATCAGCTCGGACTGGATCGCCGCATTGCCGGGCCGGTTCAGGAACGCGTACTCATCCATCCACAGGTCGGGATCGTAGGCCTCGATGTTGGGATCGGTGCCGATGTGGCGGGCGCGGATGCCGGGCAGCGCCAGATGGCCGGCGCGCACCTCCGCCTCGTGGGCGGCGCGGTCGGTCCAGAACGGCTTGCGCTTGGCCCAGACCGGGCCGAGGCCGTCCTCGTAGACGTTACCGTTCTGGAAGATGGTGGCCAGGATCGCGCACGGCCGGTCCGCCGCCATGCGCATGCCGACCGGCGCGCCGTAATCCTGCATCAGCAGCGTATAGCGCCGCAATCCGACCACGTCGGTGAATTTTTGCATCACCTTGGACAGGTTGTCGAAGGTGTAGCGGAAGTCCGCCGGCGCCGGCGCGGCGCTGTTGCCGAAGCCGGGATAGTCGGGTGCGATCAGATGGTAGCGGTCGCCCAGCTTGCGCATCAGGCCGTCGTACATGCGGGACGAGCTCGGCACGCCGTGCAACAGCAGCACGGCGGGCTGGTCGGCGCGGCCGGTCTCGCGGTAGGCGATCGCCACGCCGTCGATGGTCACGCTGCGGTAGGCGATGCTCGCCGCCTGCGACGGCGGCGCGGCCAGGGCCGCCGCCAGCGTCGCGCCGGCCAGCGCCATTTTGTTGATCCGATGCGTCATGCTGTGCTCCTGTCGTGATGGGAATGGAGCCAGTGTTGCCGATAACGCGGCGGATGAGAATACGGTCTTCTAGGAAGACATCATTTCCGAATTTGGAACAATCGATGGATTAACGCGCGGCGGCGCGCTCTGTTCCGCCGGCTTCGGCTTGCGTTTGCGCGGCTTGGGCGCCAGCATGGTGCCGCTGCAGGTGGGCGCGCCGCAGCGGCAGGCGAACTCGCGCTTGATGGCCGGCGTGTGGCGGCCCTCGTAGATCAGCGGATAGGAATAGCTCAATTCCTCGCCTGCCTTGATGTCGTGCAGCGCGTAGATGAAGATGCGGCCCTCCTCCTCGATCGCCTCGCAATTCGGTTCGCACGAGTGATTGATGAAACGCGAATCGTTGCCCTCGTCGCCGCCGTCGACGACGTTGCCGTTCGCCAGGCTGAAGAAGAACGTGTGGTTGTGCGGCCCGTTGAGCTTGGCCGCGCGCGCCTGCGCCGCGTCCCACGTGATCTCGCGGCCGGTGTACTCGACCACGCATTCGCTGACGGCGATGTCGCGCCGCGCGAACACGCCGCTGCCGTGCACCGTCGAGCGCTCGACGCGGTAGGCGGGCTGTTGATCCGGGGCTTGCTGGTTTTCTGATGAGCTGGCGCTGGGCATGGTGGGCAATGTGATCAAAGGTTTTTTGATTAGACCACAGCCCCTTCCATCATTCAATCCACACGCGTGTCTTTAAGCCTGGAACTGCACGGAAATATATCTAGACTATTTTTTCTAGTTAATCTAGACTCGCCACCACCATCACAACAAGGCGACCCCATGAAGTTTTTCAGCGCACTCGGATTTGTCTTTGCTCTCAACGCCTCGCTGGCGTCCGCCGCGCCGGTCGGCCCGGAGCAGGCGGTGGTGGAATTCCTCCAAAGCGAGATGGCGGAGCGCCGCATACCCGGGCTGCAAGTCGCCGTCATCCGCAACGGCAAACCCGTGCTGTCGAAGGCGCTTGGCGTCGCCAGCATCCAGTACGGCGTGCCGGTGACCGCCGACAGCGTTTTCTCCATCAACTCCGCTACCAAATCATTCACCGGCGTCGCCGTCATGCAGTTGGTGGAACAGGGGAAGATCGATTTGCAGGCGCCCGCCTCGCGCTATCTCGATGACTTGCCGGCGGCCTGGCAAGCCGTCACCGTGACGCAGTTGCTGACCCATACCTCGGGCCTGCCCGACATCATCGATGCGGCGACCGGGAACCTGCCGCCGGGCGGCGCGGACGCGGCCTGGCAAGCGGTGCGGGCGCTGCCGATGGAGTCCATCCCCGGCGCGCGCTTCAGCTACAACCAAACCAATTACGTGCTGCTGGAGAAAATCATCGCGTTGCTGAGCGGCGAGCCTTTCGTGCGCTTCATCCAGCGCCGCCAGTTCGACGCGGCCGGCATGCCCAACAGCGGTTTCGGCGACAGCCTGGACGTCGTCAAGAACAAGGCGAATTCGTATCGCCTGGACCGCGACGGCCAGACGCCGCGCAACGTGATCGAGGATTTCCCCGTGTACACGCGGGCCGGCGCCGGCATCAATACCAATGCGGCGGACCTGAGCCGATGGATCGTGGCCCTGCAACAGGGACGGTTGATCAAGCCCGCCAGCCTGCGCCAGCTGTGGACGCCGACCGCGTTCGCGGATGGCGCGCCGGCGCCGTGGGCCTTGGGCTGGCCGTCGATCCGGCGCGGCGAACACCGCGCCGTCGCCGGCATCGGCGGCGCCAGGTCGGCGTTTTACGTGTATCCGGAGCACGACCTGGCGGTCATCATCCTGACCAATCTTTCCGGGTCGCAGCCGGAACAGTTGATCGACGCCGTGGCGGGCTTTTATGTGCCGGCGCTCAGGCAAGTCAACGGCGGCGGCTACGCGATCTATCGCCTGCGCCAGGAGATCGCCAAATCCGGCTACGCCGACCTCGACGGCAAACTACAGCGGGTGATGGCGAAATACGCGGTCTCCCGGCCGACGCAGGGCGCGCTGAACGGCTGGGGCTACCGCTTGCTGGCCAAGCGCGAGAACAAGCCGGCGATCGCGGTGCTGGAGCTCGCCGTCCGGCTGTACCCCGACGACGCCAACGCCCACGACAGCCTGGCCGAAGCGTATGCGGCGGACCATGCCAACGAACTGGCGATCAAGCACTACCGCCGCTCGTTGGAGCTCAACCCGAAAAACAGCAACGCGGCCGACCGCCTGAAAGCGCTCGGTGTCTAAGCGGCGCCGGGCGGCTTGAACAGGTCCTCCAGCTCGGCGCGGGTGGTGGGCTTGCGCACCTCGCCCTTGCGGCCGCTGAACTCGTCCTCGATGTGGTCGCGGTAGTAGCTCCACGCCGCGCCCGAGGTCGACAGCTTGCGCCACACCTCGGTGCCGACGCCGGAATAATCGATCGCTTTGCCGTCGTCGAATTCGACCCGCAGCATGCGCTCACGCGGGTCGTAGCCGATGGCGCGCAATTTGCCCGCGTTGACCTTTTTCATTTCCATGTCCGCTCCCGTCAGGATTTACCCGCGCCGCGCTCCAGCTCGCGCGATTGCTTGCGCACCAGCGCCCGCTCCCAGCGCTGCTTTTGCTCGTCGGTTTCCAGCACCAGCTCCGGCACCGCGACCGGCTTGCGGTGCGCGTCCACCGCCACCATGGTGAAGTAACAGCTGTTGGCGTGCCGCACCAGCCGTTGCTGGATGTTTTCGGTGATCACGCGGATGCCGACCTCCATCGAGGTGCGTCCGGTGTAGTTGATCGAGGCCAGGAAGGTCACCAGCTCGCCGACGTGGATAGGCTGCAGGAACATCACCTTGTCCACCGACAGCGTGACCACGTAGCTGCCCGAGTAGCGGCTTGCGCAGGCGTAGGCCACGCTGTCGAGGTACTTGAGGATCGTGCCGCCGTGAACGTTGCCGGAGAAGTTGGCCATGTCCGGCGTCATCAACACCGTCATGCTTAATTCGTGGGCCACCCAGCTCATCGGTTTTTCCATTGCCTGCTCCTATAGATGTTTTACACCATGCTATCCGCTAAGTCCCGCATTCGCAAATGGTTATCAAGAAACCGGCCTTTTGGCGTATGCTTTGCGCTTATTTCGACTAGGAGCGCTCATGCAATGGAAAGCCCTGGCCGCCGGCATCATGCTCGGCGCGGCCGCCACCGCCCAGGCCGTCACGGCCGACCAAGTCCAGACCTTCACGCTGCCCAACGGCATGAAGTTCATCGTGCTGGAATCGCGCGCCATCCCCAACGCCAATATGTACACCTTCTGGAAAGTCGGCTCGCGCAACGAGGCGCCCGGCATCACCGGACTGTCGCACTTCTTCGAACACATGATGTTCAACGGCTCCAGGAAGTACGGGCCGAAAATGTTCGACCGCACCATGGAGGCCAAGGGCGGCTCCAACAACGCCTACACCAGCACCGACCTGACCGTGTACCAGGACTGGTTTCCGGCTTCGTCGCTGGAAACCATCTTCAGCCTGGAGAGCGACCGCATCGGCCACCTGAGCATCGATCCGAAGATGGTCGCCAGCGAGCGCGGCGTGGTGCTGTCCGAGCGCAGCACCGGGCTGGAGAATTCCAATATGCGCGTGCTGCGCGAGGAGATCAACAGCGTCGCCTTCAGCGCCCATCCATATTCGTGGTCGGTGATCGGCAACGAGTCCGACATCAAGGCGTGGACCCAGCAAGACCTGGAAAGCTACTTCAAGACCTACTACGCGCCCAACAACGCGGTGTCGGTGATCGTCGGCGACGTCAAGACGGCCGAGGTGAAGCAGCTGGCCATCAAGTATTTCGGCGCCATCCCCAAGCGGCCGCTGCCGCCGGCCGTGCGCACCGTCGAGC
>Ga0247815_10002648_pt1 | contig 13161 bp, 9 predicted proteins | sample UWRJL194509B1_FD_181014 | JGI IMG/M metagenome (GOLD analysis project Ga0247815, IMG submission 181014) | Plant litter microbial communities from Arlington Agricultural Research Station in Wisconsin, United States - UWRJ-L194-509B-1 | ecosystem: Environmental > Terrestrial > Plant litter >... | reverse complement strand
CAAATCGGCTATAGCAACACGATCTTGTTTCATGGTATCTCTATGGCGAATGGTTACGGTTTGATCTTCGATAGTCTGATGATCTACTGTAATACAAAACGGAGTTCCAAGAGCATCCTGTCTTCTGTAACGACGACCAACGGCATCTTTTTCATCATAAGCTACACTGAAATCCCATTTTAATTCATCAATAATTTTTCTGGCAATTTCCGGTAATCCGTCTTTTTTAACTAATGGCAAAATAGCTGCCTTTGTTGGTGCTAAAACTGATGGTAATTTTAACACTGTTCTTGTTGAACCGTCTTCTAATGTTTCTTCTTTTAATGAAGTTGCAAAAACGGCCAGGAACATACGATCTAAACCTACTGAAGTTTCTACCACATATGGTACATAGTTTTCATTCAGTTCCGGATCAAAATATTGTAATTTTCTACCAGAATATTGTTCGTGTGCTTTTAAGTCAAAATCCGTACGGGAGTGAATTCCTTCTAATTCTTTAAAACCAAATGGGAAATTGAATTCAATATCAGCAGCAGCATTGGCATAGTGCGCTAATTTTTCATGATCGTGAAAACGGTAATTCTCTTTTCCTAATCCTAAAGATAAATGCCATTTCAAACGTGTTTCTTTCCAATATTCGTATGATTTCATTTCTTCTCCCGGACGAACAAAAAACTGCATTTCCATTTGTTCGAATTCACGCATACGGAAAATGAATTGTCTTGCCACAATCTCGTTTCTAAACGCTTTACCGGTTTGGGCAATTCCAAAAGGAACTTTCATACGACCAGATTTCTGCACATTTAGAAAATTCACAAAAATACCCTGAGCAGTTTCCGGACGTAAATATAAGTCCATTGCAGAATCTGCAGAAGCTCCTAATTTGGTTCCGAACATTAAGTTGAATTGCTTAACATCTGTCCAGTTTCTTGAACCGGTTTCCGGGTCAGCAATTTCCAGCTCATCAATAAGCGCTTTTACATCCTGAAGATCTTCGCTCATCCCTTTTGCAAGCCTTGCCAAAATTTCTCTTTCTTTAGCCAAATATTCAACTACACGGGGATTTGTCGTAATAAATTCCTGTTCGTTGAATGCATCACCAAAACGAGCTTTTGCTTTTTCAATTTCTTTTTTAGCTTTTACATTAAGCTTTTCAGCATAATCTTCAACTAAAACATCTGCTCTGTATCTTTTTTTAGAATCTTTATTATCAATTAAAGGATCGTTGAAAGCATCAACGTGTCCTGAAGCTTTCCATGTTGTGGGATGCATTAAAATTGCAGCATCAAGGCCGACAATATTCTCGTTCATCTGAACCATTGATTTCCACCAATATTCACGGATATTCTTTTTTAACTCGACGCCATTTTGTGCATAATCATACACTGCACTCAATCCATCGTATACTTCGCTTGACGGGAAAATAAATCCGTACTCTTTTGCGTGCGAAACCACATTCTTAAATATATCTTCTTGTTTTGCCATAGTGGTGCAAAAATATAAAAAGTGAATTTAAAAAAAAGAAAAATAGCTGAAGATTGACCCTTGATTATTAAATTTTTATAAATAAATCCTGATTTTCTTTAAATCGTTCCCTATTTTAAATTTTCTACTTCTTAATCAATTTAAAAGTTTCCGATTTTCCCTGATGGTTAATAATAAGAATATAAAATCCGGCAGACAATCCTGACACCTGAATTATTTTATCATTTGAAATTCCCTGACGCAATTTTTGAGATTGGGCATTGTATATTTCGTAATTAAAATCAGAATAGGCATAATTAAAAACCTCAACCGTATTTTCTGCCGGATTGGGTGCTATAAAAGGCAAGTCTTTTGTTCCGGTGTAAACAGTTTCAACAATTGCCTTTTGGCTTGCATTACAGGTTTTTTTAATAAAACTTTCCAGCTCCTTATTGTAATATTTTTTTTCATAGCCTAAAGTTCTTGCTTTTTGAAAAAATTCACAGGCTTTTTGGGATTCTCCCAAATCCTGATAAACAATACCCATATATTTATTGGCTACAGAATTCTTATCATTGATACGTAAAGCTTCGGTTAGATCTTTAATACCCAAATCCGTTTTTCCTGATTTATGGTAAGCCAGACCTCTTATGGTTCTTAAATCACTCTCAGCGGTTCCATAACCATATTCATATAGATTTGCTTCATTTTCAAAAGCAATATTAATATTTTGGATCGCTTTGTCATATTGTTCGAGTTCCAGATAACTATATCCTAATACCCAATGTGCGAAATTATGATTAGGAAAAGCTTTTGTAACTTCATTCAGAAAATAAATTCCCAATCGAAAATCTTCTTCTTCCGTAACCAGATAACTTCCTAAATTATAAATAAATCTGATTTCTTTTGGATCAGTATTGATGGCTTTTAACTTATAATCTACAGCAATATTGGCATAATTCCAACCTGAATATATTGAACCAAGCCTGCTATAAACTTCAGATAATGTTTTATTGAAATTTTCTAACTGTATTTTGTCTTTTATAACAGAAGTCGCTTTTATATTTTCTAAATCTGCTTTAAGGATTAAATAATCAATTTCTGCCAGAACATTATTCTGAAGATATTCCCTGCTTGCTGCACGGCTGTAGATCGCCTGCATATCATTTGGATTTGCTTTCAGGATCATATCCATTTTATCAATATTGTCATAATTAAATTCGACAGTTTTTTTATTTTTCAGATTAGACTCCTTTATATGATGCGTGGTACGAATTAAATTTCCATGAACAAAAACCCAGGTAGATTTTAGTTTTCCTTCAGTTGTAAATTGCTCACAGATTCCATGAAATTGATTATTATCATCATAATAAAACTTTTCATTCAGGCCTCCCTCTTTATGATAGGTTTTTACACTATCTATTTTTTGATCAGCACCTAAGTAAAACTCTTTTGCAACCAGCCCGTTTTTAAAAAACACTTTGTTTACGCTTCCACCCTTTTGGGCTGTTATTTGATTTTGAAAAACTAAAAAAACGATTGCTGCTAGAATTACACAGTACTTTGAGTAGCTATTTTTCATATAAAAGATTAATTCGATGATTTGATTTTTTATTCAATTTTAAAAAACCGAAACTAAAAAAGCATTTTCTTGTAAAAATAATAGGATTAAAATGAATATTTTGATTATATTTATTCAAAACACGATAGTATTTTATCGCTAAAACCAGACTCTCTTCTTTAAATGAATTATTCTATTTTTAAAAAATTATTCAACTGTGCTTAAACATCTTATCAATCTCTTTTTCCCAAAAGTCTGTGCAGGCTGCCGCAGTTTATTAATGACTAATGAAACTGTTTTATGCACCAACTGCAGACATGAATTGCCGCTAACCCAATATCACCTGGATCCAAAAAATGAAGCTGTCAAGAAATTTTACGGTAAAATTGAGATTGAGCATGCATCAGCACTTTTGTACTTTAATAAAAAAGGAATTGTTCAGGAACTCATTCACAATTTAAAGTACAAAGGACAGGAAGAAATTGGTGTTGTTTTAGGAAACTGGTATGCCGAGGATTTAAAAGAGCTAGACTTAAAAACACCTTTTGACATTGTGATTCCTGTTCCGCTACATAAAAAGAAATTTAAGGAACGAGGCTATAATCAGGTAACCACTTTTGGAAAAACTTTAAGTCAAGGTTTAAATATTTCTTATGATGATTCAATTTTGTATCGTAAAAAATACTCAAAGACCCAGTCCAAGAAAAATCTTTTGGGAAGATCGGAAAACATTGAAAATAATTTTGATGTCACAAATTCAGAAGAAAATCAAAACAAGCATTTTTTAATCGTCGATGATGTACTCACGACTGGCGCTACACTTGAAGCCTGCTCCCGGGCATTATTAAAAATCCCCGGAGCCAAAATCAGTATTGTATGCATGGCCATGGCGCATTCTTAAACTTAATTCACCGCTATTTTTTTGACAAACCTTCGATTTCCATCCATAACAGTTAAAAAATAAAGGCCGGAAGATGGATTCTCCAATTGTATGTTTTGATTAAAATTGTATGTTTTTTCAAAACTCTTTTCGTAAACCTTTTTTCCTAAAACATTATGCACCATAACTTCAACAGCATGAATTGAATCGCTTTCAAACTGAACCGTGAAGCTTCCCTGATTGGGATTTGGATACAGAATTAAATCTGAAGTTGTCTCAGTATCAGGAACACCCAGAGTAAAAGTCTGATTACAAATAGCAACTGATGCTGAATTGATGGTGCCAAAACTTCCCGAAACTGCATCACGAACTCTCAGAACCCAATTCCCCTGAGCATTCTCCCCATTAAAAGCACTTAACAATCCGGAAGGCAACGCAATCTGACTGGTGGCTAATGAACAATCCAACGACGCTCCACCTGCATCATCATATTGCAGCAATAAAGTCGTATTAGATCCGCAGTCCTTATCGAATAATTTTACGATTGTTCCATTAGGGCTCTGAATCTCGATCTCAATATCAGACATACGGGAATGTGTAACACTCAAAGATACATTGACATCAGAAACCGTTCCTGTTGAAGCAGGAACATTTACTGTTTTGGTTGTAAAAGCATTTCCAAAAGGAATTGAAAATGAATTTCCAAAACTATAGGAATCGCAGGTAGTTTTAGCGGTGTATCCTATGGCAAACGGATTTTTATTTACAGCATAAAAAATATTGCCTGTTGGCTGTATCAAAATCCTGCAATTGGTAGCAGTAATATCTGCGGGAACTGTAATTGTATGTGATCCGTCATTTGGAGTGTTGGAAGCCAAAGTAACAGGAAAAGTCAGGCCTCCGTCTGTTGACAGCCTAATATCAACATTTGATGAACCTGGAAGTGAATTCGTATTATTTACATTCCATGTTATCGTCTGACCGGAGCCATTCTGCCAGCCAATATCAGTAGTATTTTGAGAACTTAACAGAAAGGGACCAACTGTAGAACTTACAACAACTGTCATCTCATCTGTATTGGTTTGAGGCGTATTATTCAAGGTAGCATTATTATCCCGGCCTGTTAATGTAAAATGAAGAGTTCTTGCAACGGATGATACCGACTCCCATTTGGTTGTCAGCCTGTTTTGAACCACAGTACTCAAACTTGGCATGTAACGTATTGGAGATTCTGATGGAACTAGTGAACGGAACATTGGCCCGTCAGGTTTTTCCGGATAAGCAAAACTTTTGCTTAATGAAGTGGATGTGGCACTATCATTTTGTTCCCAACAATAGGTAATAGCATCTCCATCTGCATCTGAACCTGTTCCTGTCAGAATAAAAGGAGTACTAAAAGGAATCGTATAATTTTCACCAGCACTAATTATTGGAGGATTATTTACTACAGGCGTACTGACCGGACATGATTTTGTAGCAAGATTGTTCTGAATTTGCAAAATACTGGCATAAGCAAAATAGTCATCTGAATTATCCTGTATATCATAATCGTCTGTTACACCTGCATATCCCATAATGGTGGAACCGCTTCCCGGTTCAACATTTACATTTGTACCTTCTATATCATAAGAGAAAGTATGGTTTGCACCCAACTGATGTCCCATTTCGTGCGCCACATAATCAATATCAAAAGTATCTCCTTCTGGAATAGCATCTGAGGGAGAAGTAAAGGCACTTCCTTTTGCACTACCATCGGTTGATGAAGTAGGATTTACACATACACAGCCAATACAGCCTGCATCCCCTCCTCCACCGGAACCTCCGAATAAATGTCCAATATCATAAGCACTGTTTCCTAGAACTGTAGTTAACGTATTCTGTACTTCTGCATTCCAGGCACCATCAGCACCGGGACCTGAGTTAGAATAAGGATCTGTCGCTGCATTAGTATAGATTACGGCATCATTGCCAGCAATAATTGTCAATCTCACTGCAAGATCATTCTCAAATACGGCATTGACTCTGGTCATGGTAGCATTCATGCCGGTCAATGCCCCGGCTATTGTTCCTCCAAAATAGGCAGCATATTCACCTGTGCAGGATAAAGCCAGGCGAAATGTTTTTAAAACCTTATCATTTGCTGCTGATTTTGCTGTTTTGCCTGTGTTTTTCTGATTGCCTGAAGCAGTTGTTTTACACAACAATGGAGCATTTAGCTGATTACTGCTTTTCGAAGTAAACAAAACATATTCTGATTTATTTTCAATGTTTTTTTCAATAAATTCCGAAACCTTATTGGGGCGCAATACCATTGTCTGTATTCCTATGGGAGAAAAACTAAAGTGTATTTTTGCCGTACTGTCATCTAAACCATACCCTTTGTAAGCCCTGATATCAGGAAACTTTGCTTGTAATTCCGGTTCAAAATTAGATGATTCCCAAATTACGAATCTTTCCAGAGTACCATCAGAATTGGGTATCGTAATTTCTGAAGTGTTGTTCGCAGAAGATTTACCGGTTGTTTTGGATAGTTTTTGTTTTAAAAAAACTTCATTTAAGGTATAATACGTTTTCTGCTGAACTGCATGATTATCATTAGGCTTACCTGTTATGGAAACGGAATTGACTTTATTCCACAATTCATCGCTTTGTGCCTGAACTTCAATACAACAAAAAATAATGAATAAAAAAAGTAACTGTTTTTTCATAACCGGTAAATTATATATAAATCAAAATTAAATTAATTAAGTCAAATTCTTATCTTTAATCGGCAGATATTTCTTTTAAACAGATGAGCTGGCTCTTTTTCACAAAAATCTCACGTATTCTATTTAAAAATCAATTCAGGTTAGTATCAGATTTAAAATAGATAGTATAAATTTGCATCATCTTAAATTATTTGCTTTGAAGCTCTTTCATTCTATAAACGATTTTCATTCCACCAAGAAAACTATTTTGACTCTTGGCACCTTTGATGGCGTACACATTGGCCATAAAAAAATCTTAGAACGAATTACTCAGAATACTGAAAATGGAGAATACGAAAGTTTAGTACTTACTTTTTTTCCACATCCTAGAATGGTTTTGCAGGAAAAATCAGAAATCAAACTTTTGAATACCATTCCGGAAAAATCAAAACTATTGGAAGCAACAGGAATTGAAAACCTTGTTATTCATCCTTTTAATGAAAGTTTCTCCAGATTAACTGCCGAAGAATTTGTACATTCCATTTTAGTTGATCAGTTTCATATCCACAAAATAATTATTGGACACGATCACCGTTTTGGAAGAAACAGAACTGCCAATATTGATAATTTAATTGCTTTTGGTGCCGAATATGGTTTTGAAGTAGAGCAGATTACGGCTCAGGAAATACAGGATGTTTCCGTGAGTTCTACTAAAATCAGAAAAGCTCTTCAGGACGGCAATATGGCTTTAGCCAATGAGTATTTGGGTTACACCTACTTTTTGACGGGCGAAGTCGTAAAAGGCAAACAGTTAGGAAGAACAATCGGTTTTCCAACGGCCAATATCCAAATTGAGGAAGATTACAAACTTATTCCAAAAACCGGTGTATATGTTGTTAGTACTTTTATTGAACAAAAGGAAGTTTTTGGTATGATGAATATTGGTTTCAACCCAACTGTAAATGGTCAAAAGCAAACTATCGAAGTAAATCTTTTTGATTTTGATGCTGATATTTATAGCCAAAAACTTGAAATTTCCCTGTTGAAATACCTTCGGGAAGAACAAAAATTCGGTTCGGTTGACTTGCTAAAAGAGCAATTAAATTCAGACAAAAAAGCAGCACTTGCTTTTGTCAGTCAGTTTTAAAACCCTTACCACTACTTTTTGTAAATTTTTAAAAACATCTTAGTTATTTTTAGTAAATTTGATAGAACACTGTTTATCAATTATTTAGTATTAACTTAAAAATAACCATTATGAAAATACCTAAAGAAATAATTAACGGTTTTCTTATATTCGTTGGGATTGCTGTTTTTTTCGCTTTAATGGAACTTTTAAATCTTTCCCACTTATTTTACCTGCGCTTATTGAATGTACTTTTTATTTTTTATGGTGTCAACAGAACCTTAAAAATGAACCTTGCAGAAGGTAAAAATGGTTTTGTGCCTAACGCAATATCTGCAACCGTAACATCATTTACCGGAGTTGTAATCAGTATCGTAGCCTTAATTATGTATAGTTACGCAAAAGGCGGAGACACTTATGTAACCTCATTGTCTCAGGCTTTTATGTTTGGAGGCGAACCATCTGTAATGGCTTATTCTGTATCTCTTCTTTTTGAAGGAAGTGCTTCCTGCATTATTGTAACATTAATGATGATGCTATTGTGGAATAACAAATATGCAGCCGATTAATTTTTTGAAAAGAAACACGAAATTACACACTCTAAAATCATTAAAAAGTACAATTCTATGATTTTAGGGTGTTTCTTTTTTGAAAATAACTGCCAAATACTCATTTAAGGAAATCAGCATTGGTTGATTAGAACAATTTAACTACTTTTGAAGCATCAAAAAATTGCATCGATGAGCATTACAAAACACAACTGGACCAAAGACGAAATAATCGCCATATATAACAAACCTATGATGGACCTGCTGTATGAAGCAGCAACAATTCACAGACAAAAACACGATCCGAACGTAGTTCAGGTATCAACATTACTATCTATCAAAACCGGAGGCTGTCCTGAAGATTGCGGTTATTGCCCGCAGGCTGCCCGTTACAACACTGGCGTTGAAGGAAATGATTTAATGAGTGTAAGTCAGGTAAAAGCTCAGGCTTTGCGTGCCAAATCCAGCGGATCGTCCCGTGTTTGTATGGGAGCAGCCTGGAGAAACGTAAAAGATGGTGAAGAATTTGACCAGGTTTTAGAAATGGTACGTACCATCAACAAACTGGATATGGAAGTTTGCTGTACTTTGGGTATGATTACCGAAAACCAGGCACAGCGTTTAGCAGAAGCAGGTTTATATGCTTACAACCACAATTTGGATACTTCTGAAGATTATTATAAAGATGTTATCTCAACACGTGCTTTTGAAGATCGTTTAGAAACTATCGAAAACGTTCGTAAAACCAATGTTACGGTTTGCAGCGGAGGAATTATCGGAATGGGAGAAAGCATCGAAGACAGAGCCGGAATGCTTGTAGCGCTTTCTACTTTAAATCCACAACCGGAATCAGTGCCAATTAATGCTTTGGTAGCCGTTGAAGGAACTCCGATGGAAGATGAAAAACCGGTTGAAATCTGGGAAATGATACGTATGGTAGCCACTACCAGAATTGTTATGCCCGATACTCAGGTACGTTTGTCTGCAGGACGAACCAATATGAGTCGTGAAGGTCAGGCCATGTGTTTCTTTGCAGGAGCCAATTCTATTTTTGCAGGAGATAAATTGCTTACTACTCCAAATCCTGATGTACACGAAGACATGAAAATGTTCGAAATGTTAGGATTGAATCCGCAAAAACCTTTCACAAAAGTATCACAGCCTAAAACTGTTGAAGCAGAAGATTCTCAATTTGCTCCTCTTGGAGAAAAACCAAAATGGTCAAGACCTGGGCATACAATTGAAAGAAACCTTGAAGCTTCAGGTAAATTAAAAGTATAAAGGAAATCCTTAATTCATAAAAAAATGCTTTTGGCTCAATTGTCAAAAGCATTTTTTTTGTTTTAATTTGAAATCGTCTCTCGTAGTTCATCTCCGAGTAGTTCAAATTTCTTAATCGCATTTCCGGAATTCAGTTCTTTATCCACATTTATTTTTAAACTGCCTTTTTTAAAAGTTACCGTATAAACAGTTTCATCAGCATCTGATTTGAGCCAAATTAAAGTTTCTCCTTTGGATATCAGGTATTTTGCTTCCAGATTATCGATTAAAATTGTTTTTACTTTTTCATTTTTATCAGAATCAAAATTCGCTTTTAAGCTATAAGAGGAATCTGAATTATGAATAGAAACCGATGTACTGGAACTTTTAGTTGTTGTTTTTGGGGTATTTGGCACGGCAGGTCTGCTTTGGCAATTCGCTAAAAAGCTAATCGTCATAAAAATAAGTACTATAATAATTTTCATAATTTAATTGATTTAGTTGTTAATGGTAAATTCAAAACCCAATCCTCTCACACTTGAAATAGAGATATTGGAATCTTCCTTAAAATATTTCCGTAACCGGCTGATAAAAACATCCATACTCCTTCCTGAGAAAAAATCTTCATTTCCCCATACTTCCCTTAGAATTTCTTCCCTTCTGATCAGTTTATTTTGGTTGGCGTGTAAAAAAACAATCAGATGGGCTTCTTTTTCAGTAATCCGATGGGTTAAATTTTGATGTTTGAGCAAATAATTTTCACTATCAAAAGTATACGTTCCTATTTCGATTTTCTTTTCCAAAACCGCTTTATCTTCTCTTTTCTGGGATCGTTTTAAAATATTGCCTATCCTTAAAATCAGTTCTTCAACTTCAAAAGGTTTTACGATATAATCATCTGCTCCCAGTTTCAATCCTTTGATTTTATCTTCCTGAAGTGATTTTGCCGTTAAAAAAACAAAGGGCGTTTCCGAATAATTGTCAACCATTTTTTCGGCCAGCGTAAAACCATCCATTTCCGGCATCATAACATCCAAAATACAGATATCTGGTTTAGCAGCAGGAAGTGCCAATAGAGCTTCCTTGCCATTTTTTGCCCATGTAACTTTAAACCCTGAAAACTCCAGATACTGTTTCAGAATAGAAGCATAATCAAAATCATCTTCTACTAACAAAATATGCTTTATCATAACGGAATGGATATTATAAAGAGCGCTCCTTTATTTTCTTCACTAATCACTTTTAAGTCTCCTTTGTAAACTTCCACGAGCTGTTTTACATAAAACAATCCCAAACCGAGGCCTTTTGTGTTGTGAAGGTTTCCTTTTTCTACTCTGTAAAATTTATCAAAAATGGCTTTATGTTCTTTTTGCGCAATTCCCTTTCCGTTGTCTTTTATACTCAGTAAAAAATCATTATCAACACTATTCATTTCAATATCGATTTGTGAGGCGCCATACTTTACAGCATTATCCAGAAGATTGACTAAAATAGTATTGAGATGAAAACGATCCATCTTTACATTAATCATCTCGTTTAACTGATGACATAAAATTGCAATATCTGGCTTGGAAAGTCTGAAATCTTCTATGATTTCCTTAATTTCCCGACAGCCGATATCTATTGACGAACTTGTATCTGCAACCGGAGTAAGGGAAACAGCGGCTACCTGTACAAACAACTTCTGCAGCCTTTTATTTTGTCTTTCCAGTAATGACAATGTGGTTTTATAATCTTCACCGGACATTTCATCTTCTTTACGCTGCAATGTCTTAATGGCAATATCCATTGTTGCCAGAGGTGTTTGAAACTCATGCGTAATATTGTTTACAAAATCTGTTTTTATATCTGCAATACGTTTTTGGCTGATTAAATTTTTGATAGAGAGATAATAGAGATATACAACGAAAAACATCAGAACGAGTGAGAACAAAAGTAATCCTGCCATCTGGGTCAAAATTATTTTTTGCCAGCTTGCAAAACTGTAAAATTGCTGGGTTTTCAACAATATGGTATACGCTGTTTTTTCTGAATCGGGACTATCAATCTGATTACTGTTTTCCCACTTCCCTCCCGAAGAATAAATCTCATTATTGCTTTTAATCTTATTATCAAAAATTAATGCTTTACCTTCATAAATAGTGTCAATTTTATTGTTTTTAATAATGGCTAATGAAGTAAGATAATCGCTGTAACCAATATCATAATCTTCTGGTTTCTTATTCTTATCCATGTATTTTTTCAAAGCATTGGAAAGCGAATCCTGACTTTTCTGAATCAGTTTGAAGTATTCTTTTTTTGATATTTTTTCATAGATATATTCTTTGGCAAACTTTGCTGAGTTTTCCATCCAGCTGTCTTTTATCATCTCAAATTCTGGATGATCTTCAAGCTCTGTTAATTGCTTTTTAATTTTAGTATTGACTTCCCTCTCTGTCAGTTTATACGTATTGTAAATAAAATAGCCCTGAATGACTGCTAATGCTATTACCGTAAAAATACAAGCCCCGATTAAATACGCAATTTTCTTTCTTTTTTGCATGATGTAAAGAATTAACATGACAAATCTACTTTAATAAATGATTTTACTTTTAAAAATCTACCGGATTAACCCTTCATTAACCCAATTCTGAAATGATTGTCATAAAAACCGGCAGATCATTATTATTTTTAATAAACAGCATAGTTTTTCAAAACAGCTTTAACCCATCGTTAACCGTCCATTAACCTAATACCCCGAACAGGTTTCAGAGATTTGCAGCAAACAAATCATCATCATGAAACAGTACCTTTTTTTACTCTTACTATTTCCTTTTATTGGAACCGGACAGCAAAGAATTTCAGGAACAATTTTGGACGCAGAAAAAAATCCTGTTGAATTTGCAGCAGTCAACTTATTGAAACCGCAGGATTCATTACTTTATAAAAATACCCAAACAGATGAAAAAGGTTTTTTTGAAATAACGGGAATTGAAAACGGAAAATATCTTTTGAAAATTATGGCATTGGGCCACTCAGAAAAATACATCGATATTGATGTGCAAACTAATACTGAACTTTCTCCCATTATTTTGGAAGAAACACCGCAAATGCTGAATGATGTTACCATAATCAAATCAAAACCCATTATTAAAAGAAAAATTGACGGATTAGAATTCACAGTCGAAAATTCTTCACTTTCCAATAATAATGCCTGGGAAATCCTTGGCAAAACTCCAAGTGTAACAACAATGGGCAACGGTGGCCTGACAGTAAGAGGAAGCACGAGCATACTTGTTACTATCAACGACAAAAAAGTCTACCTGACAGGAGATGAACTCAAACAATTTTTAGAAAACACCAATGGAGAAGATGTCAAATCAATTGAAGTAATTACGAATCCTCCGGCTAAATATGAGGCCCAGGGAGCCACAGTGCTGAATATAAAATTGAAGAAAAATATTAAACTAGGTTATAAAGGAACTGTTTCAGGTTCTTATATACAATCCATTTATCCAAAAAGCATAGTCTCTACAAACCATATTTATAAAGGCGAAAAACTTTCTCTTTCCGGAAGATATTCGCTAGGATCAGGAACATATGTCAGGGAAGGAGAAGATTTTGTGCACTATTTAGACGATTCCGGCGAAACTGAT
>Ga0247815_10002647_pt1 | contig 13161 bp, 10 predicted proteins | sample UWRJL194509B1_FD_181014 | JGI IMG/M metagenome (GOLD analysis project Ga0247815, IMG submission 181014) | Plant litter microbial communities from Arlington Agricultural Research Station in Wisconsin, United States - UWRJ-L194-509B-1 | ecosystem: Environmental > Terrestrial > Plant litter >... | reverse complement strand
AAAGTTGGTTGCGTATGACAGATAACTCACCAGCAATCCTATGGTAAAATTGCCCTGTGTAATCAAATAAATACCAAAAGATAATACGGTTAACTGTGCAATGGAAGAAAACAATCCAAATACAGGCAGGAAGATATTATTCGCAAGTCCCGCTGCCAGGGCCGTACGATAGTTCTCCTTGTTAACCAGGTCAAACCGTTTTCTGAAATAATCCCTGCGGTTAAAAGCGATGATTACTTTGAAATTATTGAGGCTTTCCTGTATCTCGGCACTCATACCACCAGTGCTTTTCAGGTTTTGCGCATTTTTTTCTTTTACCCAGGGAGATATTACCCGGGTAAATATGAGGATAAACAAGGCTGGGACTAGTGTAGCCAACCCAAGTTCAACGTTAATAATCAGCAGAAAGATACCGGCCCCGATCATGGTGACAATACTCCCTATAAACTGCATGAGTGCCTGTGAAAAAAATTGATTCAACTTATCAGTATCATTATTTACCCTCGATATGAGGTCGCCAGCCTTATTTTCATTGAAAAAAGCCAGGGGCAGTTGCTGGATCTTGTTGAAAATAGCATTACGTAAAGCGAAGATAATACGCTGTCCCACCCCCCCCATCAGGTTAGTCTGAAAGTAACTGGAGATAAAAGCAATGATGTACATGCCCAATAAGATACCAGAGAAGACCAGCACCCCATGATATTGCCTGGTCTGGATATATTTATCGATTGTATGACCTATCAAATAAGGGCCAAGCAGGTTCAGTGTAGAATTCAGGAGAATGAAACAAACGGCCATCACCAGGTTCTTTCTCTCATTTTCTACCAGTTTCAAGAGGCTTTTTAATCCCGACCAGGTAGAATTTTTTCCTTGTCCTGCGGGCAGGCTGTTGAGGTTATAATTCATATTGACTTGTGCTTTGCTGGGAGTTAAAAATTTGTATATACTCTGGACTGTTGGCCATTAATTCTTCATGCGTCCCGGCGGCAAGCATCTCCCCCTGCATGAGCAAAATGATTTGTTCATAATGCGCAATGGCCGCAATTTTTTGGGTTACAGAGATCAGCGTAAGACCAGGATAGTTTTTTGTGATATTTTCCAGTATTTTCAACTCTGTCTGGTTGTCTACCCGCGCCGTAAAATCATCAAGCAACAATACTTTAGGATTTACCGCCAGGGCGCGTGCCAGCATAATCCTTTGTTTTTGTCCACCTGAAAGACTTAACCCGCGTTCAGATATTTTGGTGTTCAGCCCACTGGGCAGCGCATCTACAAAGTCTCTCAATTCTGCTGTAGCGATCGCTTTTTCAAGCGACTCGTCCGTTACCGTATCACTAAAGGCAATGTTTTCGCGTATGCTCATATTGAACATAATGCTATCCTGAAATACAAAGCCTACCTGCCCATGAAATGTTTCTGACTGATATTCGCTAATGGGGTGTCCATCAAAGAGAATCTGGCCGGAGCTCGCAGGTATTAATCCTGTAAGCAAGTATAGCAATTGTGTTTTTCCCGCTGCTGTAGGGCCTATAACCGCTATCTTTGCTCCTGCCGTTACCTGGAAAGAGATATCTTTTAAAGTAGCCTTCTGCCCGTTATTAAGACTAACGTCCCGAACTTCAATCGCCCCAGAGATACTGCTCGTAAGCAAGCCCTTTGCAGGCAGTTCTTCAGTATCAAGTACTTCTCTGATCCTGTTGAAAGATGCCGTGGCCTGCGCAATCACATTGCTCATAAATCCGATCACAAGAATTGGAAATATTAACAGCGCCAGATAGCTGTTAAATGCAGCAAAATCACCAATAGTCATACTTCCTGAAATGACATAATGACCACCGAGGGCCAGAATAGTCAAACCGGCCATGTTAGCGGTGAAAACAATAATTGGGATCAGCCAGGCAAAAAGTCTCAGGATAGTCAGCCCAATATCTTTTGCCTGTGTGCTTGCCTGAAAAAACTTTTCGTATTCCAGTTGCTGGGAGTTTATAACCCTGATTAATGCAGATCCAAGAATACTTTCGTTGATGACTTTATTCAGCCAGTCGATCACCTCCCTGCTCTTTTTAAACAATGATTTAACCTTTCGCAAAACGAGATAAAATGCCCCGCCAATTATCGGTATAATTGCAATGGTGGTTAGCGCCAGTTTCCAATTGATTCCCAGCAACAATACACTTGCACCGATAATGATAAAAATTGAAGACACAATAGATGCAATTGCCTGTGCAACAAAAAGTTTTATGGCATCTACATCAGACGTAAGGTTGGTTAGCAGTTTCGATGGGCTGGTTTTTTCAATAAAGGCAAAACTCTGGCCTGATATTTTAACAGCTAACCTGGTGCGTAAATCGCGTGCAACTTTTTCGGAAGTATAGGTTTGAACAACCCCCTGAAGATAAGTGAAGATGAAAATCACCAGCGCTACAGAACTAAACCTGACGATCATTGGTTGATAAAAGAACTCACCTCTGTTAAATGCATCGATCCCCTGACCTATCAGCGTAGGTAACCACAAATTCAGTCCGTTACTGATTAAGGCAAACAAAATAAGGAGGGCAACCATCACTGAGTATGGCTTGAGCAGGCTAAACACTCCCGGTGACTGCTTTTTCCCGGCATCAAGTTGTTGTTTCATCGAAGATATTATTGCTATTGACCCGGAAGACTATGCCATATATGTATAGTATAAAATAGTCTTCTGCTCAACAAACCCGTTAAAGATAAATGTTGATCAGGTTGATGAAGGTATAAAATTTAATTAAATTTTGCCTTCATAAATATCAATCATCTCCCCGATTAGCCTCGCATGATCGCCCTCCAGGATAATACGGACATCGTCAATTGAACCATCGTACTCGTACATAGGAGTTTTAAGATCTGGATCCAGATCTCTTACTGAAACAGCTTTCCAGCGGTAGCCGTCCCTGAGAATTTCGCCAACAAGCCCTCCATGATAGAGCACTTTATAAACTGCTGATTCCTGAGGGTGTATATTTAGGTCAAATTTTTGACCGTCAAGGTTGGCGATAATATTAAATGGATCCATTTTGCGTGTTTATGGAGTAACAAAAGAATATACGGATTGTTCGGCAAACCTGTATTATTAGCCGACTGACCCAAAAGATTAATTAGCGCCTGAAAAAGAATTCAACACTCGGGGAACCCATGAAACTATTTGAAGACTTCCTGCTCTTCAGTAAAATAGGTTTTTCTGCCACCGGTTGTTTTGATTTGAATAGGAACACCCGATGGGCTGTGTGTCTTTTTAGGGTTGTGTATCTTCATAAAATCTCGCACTTCACCACTGATTAAACCGGGATGATTATCGAAAATGTGTTGAATAGCTGTTTCCAATACATGCCTCACTGCTTTAAAAAGACTTTTCGATTTAACTACAGGAATTTGATTTGCTATGGAAAACGGCGATATACCCGCCTCCCACAGGATCTCATCGGCATATGCATTGCCAATTCCACGAATAATATGCTGATCCAGGAGAATGTTTTTAATTACAGCTTTTTTGCTTCCTAAGAGTTGCTCAAAAAATTTGGTATCAACGTTTTTCGCCAGTGCATCCGGGGCGCCATCCTCTGAAGGATTCAAGGTCGCATGCGCCAAGCCACGAAAATCGGTAAGCACAAGGCCCGATCCATCTTTAAATACCAGCTGGATGATAGGATACTTTGGGACTTCATCATTTTTGACTAAATGAAGTTCGCCATTCAGCATCAGGTGCATACTCAGAATTGTTTTGTTTCCGAATTGAAAATAAAGCTCTTTTCCAACGCGGTATATCTTCTCTATTTTATGTTTTTCAAGCGCTTCATTCAGTTCCTTTACAGACACATTCAGCTTTTTTGTATTCGTGGCTACAACCTCTTTGATTAACTTTCCAGCCAACTGACGGTTTAGGTTACGACTAAAAACTTCCAGATCGGGTAATTCAGGCATACGCTATTCTCTTTATTACGATAACCAGACTACGGAAAAAAAGTTTTGTTAACATATTCCTTTTTTTCGGATAGAATCCGCGTTACCCGATGGCATAAACTTAATACTGTCCCCACATGTATAAGAAGCAGAATTTCGCGGAAGTAATAACTCTGTAAAAACACAGCCCAATTTGTAAAAGAAATGATGGAGACAATCATATATCCCACTATTTTAGTATATTAGGATTAATCATGAAGATGCTCTCACATATCATTTTTTTGGTTCTGGTGTTCGAAAAAATTGTTAAATCTGCTCCATATCAAGCAGGATTCAACGAGCGATGAATAAACCTTATGAAAAATATAAATGTTCATAAATGAAAAAAGTGATAGTTCAAGACACGAATGCGGATTTACTGGAAACGATGACCATTATTTTGGAAGATGCAGGATATAAGGTTGAGGCGCTACGGCAATACAAAGATGTATTTCCAAAAATAGAAAATTTTCAACCTCATTTGATTTTACTAGATTTCAGACTTTCTGGCGAGGACGCAGTATCAACCTGTAAGGAAATCAAAAAAACATATCCCGATCTTGCGGTGCTGGCCATGAGCTGCAGTGTATTCATTGAGCAAGAGTATCTGCAGGCTGGATTCGATGACTTTGTTTCCAAACCGTTTGACATCGATCACCTGTTCACTGTTCTGAAAAGATATAGCTCTCCTTCCTGATATCCTCATGATCATCCTGCCTTGAATTACTTTGTGTAATTTTGAATAAACCAATATAAATCGCTATGAAGCAACTCTTAGTTTTTCCGATAATAATGATTATTGCCATGACATCATCCTGCAGTAATGACAACAAAAAATCTGATAACCAAACAAAAGAAACATCGAATCCTTTTTCAAACTATAGTACACTGGATTACCAGACTCCGGCATTCGACAAAATAAAAGACGCAGATTTTGAGCCTGCGCTTGTAGAAGGGATGAAAATCCAGCATGACGAAATGCAAAAGATTGCCGACAACACAGCGGCACCGACGTTCGAAAATACAATCGTGGAAATGGAAAAAAGCGGGCAGATGCTTACGCGCGCCAATTATGTTTTTGACCTCATGACCGCTGCTAATACTAATCCCGGACTACAGAAGCTTCAGGAACAAATGGCTCCTAAACAAGCCGCCCACAGGGACGCAATCTTCCTCAATTCCAAATTATTTAAACGTGTTGAAAATGTATATCAAACCAGAGCGGCACTGAAAGCCGATGCAGAATCAAAACGGCTGATCGATTACTATTACCAATCCTTTGTACTTGCGGGATCAAAATTATCTGATGCAGATAAAATGCTGCTAAAAAAACTTAACGAAGAAGAAGCGCTGCTGAGTGCTAAATTTTCTAACCAGTTGCTGGCCGCCAACAAGGCAGGATCACTTGTCATTTCAGATAAAAAAGAACTGGCAGGTCTGCCGGCAGGGGAAATGGACGCCGCCGCACAGAATGCAAAGGCGAACAAGTTAAATGGAAAGTGGCTGATATCCCTTCAAAATACTACACAACAGCCCGATCTTCAATCACTGAGCAATCGTACTACCCGGGAAAGGCTTTTTAGTTCTTCATGGAACAGGACAGAAAAAGAAGGTGCCAATGATACCAGGGTCACCATATCCCAAATAGCCAGGTTGCGGGCAGATAAAGCCAAATTATTAGGATTTCCTAATTATGCTACCTGGAAATTACAGGATCAGATGGCAAAAACGCCCGCGGCCGTGGAAACTTTTTTTGCCAGGCTTGTACCTTCTGCCACGGCAAAGGCAAAGGCTGAATCGGCTGATATCCAACAACAAATAAACCTTGAAAAAGCAGGTTTTAAAGTTGAACCATGGGATTGGAATTATTACGCTGAAAAAGTGAGGAAACTGAAATATGATTTAGACGAAGGCCAGGTCAAACCCTATTTTGAATTGAATAAGGTTTTGGAAAAGGGAGTATTTTATGCGGCTACCGAGCTCTATGGCATCAGCTTCAAAGAGCGCAAAGACCTCCCAGTATACCAGAATGATGTAAAGGTTTATGAAGTTTTCGATAAAGACAATACTAAAATGGGATTGTTTTATTGCGATTATTTCAAAAGGGACAATAAAAACGGCGGAGCCTGGATGTCTAATCTGGTAGGCCAATCTAAACTAATGGGTACATTACCTGTGATTTACAATGTTTGTAATTTCACAAAACCAGCCACTGGACAGCCGGCTTTAATCAGCTTTGATGACGTGATTACCATGTTTCATGAATTTGGGCACGGGTTACATGGCCTCTTTGCCAGTCAGCAGTATCCAAGCCTGTCCGGGACTAATGTAGCAAGGGATTTTGTTGAGTTCCCCTCCCAATTTAACGAACATTGGGCACTTGATCCAAAAATCCTGAACAACTATGCACTGCATTATAAAAGTGGTCAAAAGATACCACAGCTTTTAGTAGACAAGATTAAAAAAGCAGCAACTTTCAACCAGGGTTATAAGTTGACGGAATTGCTGGCTGCTGCCTCGCTGGACATGGCATGGCACCAGTTGCCGGCATCGGATGCGCTGCATCAAACCGATGAGTTTGAAACTGCAGCACTTAAAAGATTACAGCTTTCACTTTCGGAAGTCCCTCCGCGTTACCGTACAAGTTATTTCTCGCACATATGGGGTGGCGGTTATGCCGCGGGATATTACGCATATTTGTGGACTGAAATGCTGGATGATGATGCTTATTCCTGGTTTGAAGAAAACGGGGGCTTGACCCGTTCAAATGGACAACGCTTTAGGGATATGATCCTATCAAAAGGAAACACAGTGGAATATGGAAAGATGTTCCGCGATTTCAGAGGACATGATCCAAGAATAGAACCTATGGAAATTAACAGAGGACTAAAATAAATGACAGGGAAGTACCATTTCGTTGTATGGATAAAAGCAGGGGTATGACGTCTGCAAACGTCATGACCCCCGCCCCAACAGGCTTGAACAAACAACACCTAAACCACCTGTTTATGCCTATTGCTTTTTCAGCAGTTCCTCAAGATTTAAATTGAAATCCGGAAATAATGTTGACAATGAACCACCAGTATACATATTGACGCCAGCAGACTGGAATTTGCCCTTTTGGTTCAATACATATACAAACAGGTGCTTCCGTTTTGGATTTACAATCCAATATTCTTTTACACCAGCATCTTCATAGACTTTATATTTGTCAATCAGTTCTCTCCAGTTGTTACCACTGGAGAGAACTTCTACCACAATGTCAGGCGTACCGACGCAGCCGCGCTCGTCCAGTTTTTCGGGATCGCAAACCACACAGATATCGGGCCGGACCACAGTTACAATTTCTGCATCACCGGCAGATAAATGCGGGAGCCTGACATCAAACGGAGCAATAAAAACTTCCGCATCCTTTTCGCTTAAATAATAGTGCAACCTTGCGAAAATCAGCCCGCACCACCGCTGGTGTGTAAGCGAGGGAGCCGGAGACATCCTGAATACCCTTCCGCCTATCAATTCCACACTGTCCTCAAAACGCACGGCAAAGTAATCAGCATAACTATAGGAACCCGAGTAGTCTGGTTCGCACACATGGCTTACCTGGTTAATGTCATCCTGGATAGCTTCATACAATTTATTCTTTAATTGCTGATATTTTTCGTTTACTGAAGATTTTTCATCCATAGCCATAATTTAATTTTCAGTAAACTTAACATCTCTAATGCATTAATAAAAACATTTGTTTTACTTAAACGAAACAAAATATTTGAATCAAATCAGATAGTTGCAATACCAATGGGAAATTTATCTGATGTTAAACATTGTTAAAATTTATATCAAAAAAATTCCATTAATTAATTTAGTGATTATATAAATCACAAAATTCTAAACCACTGTAGCACTTTATGAAAAAAACGGTTACTTTATTTCTATGGATATTTAACTTCAGCGGACTTTGTGAAGTAAACGCCCAGGATTCTATTGGGAGAAAAAAAGACATGCTTTCCCAGCCCGATACCACACAACTGAATACCATCTATATCAGAGGAAAAAAACCATTGGTAGAAGTGAAAAATGGCATAATTATTTTGAACGTTGCCAACAGCATACTTGCTACTGGCAATACGGCAATGCAGATATTGGCCCGGGCGCCAGGAGTCACTGTGGATCAGGACGGACATATTAGCCTGAGGGGAAAAAGCGGCGTCAACGTAATGATCAATGGAAAATCCAGTTATTTGTCTGCAGAACAACTGGCAAATTTTCTGCGTTCTATGAACGGGAATACTATAGAAAGTATTGAATTTATGACGCAGCCTCCATCGAGGTATGACGCTTCTGGCAGTGCCGGAATAATCAATATCAAATTAAAAAAGGCAAATGGTTATGGTACTAATGGCAGTGTTACTGCCGGTTTTGGCTATGGCAGGTTCCATAAAGCCAATGGGGGTATCAATTTCAACCATAAGGAAAAGCACTTTAGCATATATGGTAATTACGATTATGCCAATACCAAAGAATATGAAGAGTTGAAATTGAAGCGGAGTAATACTAACGCGGGTGAATTAACCTTTTTTAATCAGCATACCTACGACGTAACCCAAAAAGGTAACAACACCTATAAAGCCGGCATCGATTATGCTATCAATGATAGACATATCCTCGGAATAGTTTTTAGCGGCTATAATAACAAGAATACTATACAAACTGAAAACGGTACGCGGATAGGAAAATCACCATTGCTAGTAGATTCTACCATACGGGCGGTAAACCCGGGAAGAAGTTATTACCGTCACCAGTCGTATAACCTTAATTATAAGGCATCAATTGACACTTCAGGGCAGGAAATTAATGCTGATGTAGCCTATTCGGTATTCAGTAACAGTAATGACATCGTTTATAACAACTATTTCTACAATCCCGCAGGTATTCAATTTAAGATACCTGTCATTTATAGGAATGCAACGCCTTCGGCAATAAAAATCTGGTCTGGAAAGGTAGATTACCTACTTCCATTCACTGCAAAATCGAAACTTGAAACAGGACTAAAAAGCAGTTATGTCCATACCGACAACAATTTGGTATTTGAGAGCTACAGCCAGGACTACTGGAAAAACGATCCATACAGGAGCAACCAGTTTATCTATACTGAATATGTTAACGCAGCATATGCAAATTTCAGTAAGGAGTTTGCTTCAACGTCATTACAAATAGGTCTGCGTGCTGAACTTACCAGTTCTGATGGAAACTCACCTACCCTGCAAAACAGGGTAAAGCGAAACTATTTTGATCTCTTTCCAAACCTCTCTTTAAGCCATAAATTTTCAGAAGAACATGAGGGCGGAATGTCCTATAGCAGAAGAATTGACAGACCGGACTACCATTCGTTAAATCCTTTTATATATTTCAACGATCTCTTTACTTATTACCAGGGTAATCCGCTGTTAAAACCTCAATATACTAATAGTGTTGAACTTACTTACGGTTACCATAAAAAACTGAACTTTACGCTTGGGTATAGTCATACCAAAGATGTGATCAGTACCACGTTGGTTACCGATACGGTGCGAAAAACACTTTATATTAACGATCAAAACCTGGCATCGCAACATACTTACAACCTAAATGTAAATATGCCTGTTGCAATTACGGGATGGTGGAACACTGCAAATAATGCAACGTTTTATTATACCGGTTTCGATTCTCCAGATTTAATGGGAACCGCTTTTCATAGTGGTAAAGCAACTTACCTTCTTAATACGACCCAATCTTTTAGCATTTTAAAATCAATAAATGCCGAAGCCTCGGCAAATTATCAATCGGCGCAGGTATATGGCACCTATGCGGTCAAACCATTATACAGCGTAGACCTGGGTATAAGCAATTCTTTTGCCGACAACAGGGCCAGCATCAAGATTGCAGCGAACGATATATTTAATTTGGCGAAGGCAAGAATCAGCAGTGCAATCGCTTTACAGGACTATCAATTGATACAAAAACAGGAAAGCAGGATCTTCAGGATCTCCTTTAGCTATAATTTCGGCAATAATCTCATCAAAGCAGGAAAGGCGAAAAAAAATGCGGCCGCAGAGGAACAGCAACGTGTAAAATCCGGTAATTGAGCCACTAAATAGGTTCCGAAAAAAAAATTAAAAAAAACATATATGTGCACAATAATATGATCTTTTCAACGCTTATGTATGTGAGAGCGTTAATTAGATGGCGGGGATGATTCGAAAGGATTATCCCCGCTTCTTTTTTGATCCTTTTTCGTCAAATCCATTGGTTTAGAATCAACACCCCAATCAGGCCCATAACTGAGATCAGACTTTCCATCATTGTCCATGTTTTGAATGTGTCCTTTAGACTGAGGTTAAAGTATTCTTTGAACATCCAGAATCCGGTATCATTCACATGAGATAACATTAAACTTCCCGCACCAACCGCCAATACCATCAGTTCTGGTGAGGCGCCTGCGGTTATAAAAGGAATTACCATCCCTGACGCTGTTAGCGCGGCAACTGTAGCCGATCCCAGAGTGACACGTAACAGTGCAGCAATAAGCCAGCCGAGCAGAAGTGGTGAAACAGAAAGGCCTGCGGTGAGCAGTTTCACCTCTTCTCCGATGCCACTATCCACCAAAATCTGTTTAAAAGCACCACCCGCAGCAATAATTAAAATAATCATAGCTATGTTTTTAACCCCTTCAGCACAGGATTCCATAGCCCTCTCAATGGGAATACGCTGAATTATCACAGTGATAATTATTGCAAATAGCAAGGCTACGGTGGGATCTGCAATGAAGGCAAATATATTTATAGCAAGCTGACCTGAAGACAAGAAGCCACCGATTGTCCCTAAAGCAATAAAAAATATGGGAGAAAGGGCCGTGATAAAACTTTCCCATGCGGAGGGCAGTCCTGTTTCTTCTAACAGACCGGGATTTTCAGCAACCGTGTCACGGTGTGGAACCCTGATGATCAGCCTCGAAAAAAATATTCCGGCAATGATCGCTATAGGTATACTCAGGACAAGCCCGTAAATTAATACCCTTCCAATATCGGCATGAAAAATACCGGCGAGGGCAACAGGCCCGGGATGAGGCGGCAGAAATCCATGCGTAACAGAAAGGGCCGCTGCCATAGGGATTCCAACATACAGTTTTGGCAGCTTTGCAGCCGAGGCGATGCTAAAAACCAAAGGAATAAGCACCACAAACCCGGCGTTATAAAAAAGGGGTATCCCTACCATTATGCCCGTAAGTAATACTGCCCATTGTATATTGTCCACGCCAAAAAGCCTGATCAGTACAAATACGATTTTTCTGGCGGCACCACTGTCTTCTGCAAGTTTACCTACCATCGCACCAAGCGCAAGCACCATCACCATTCCGCCAAGGGTACTTCCTATTCCATTTGTAACGGCACTCATTACTTTCTGGACAGGCAACCCGAGCATCAAACCGGTGAGCACCGATACAATTAACAGGGACAACATGGGGTTTACTTTTTTGAGGATCAGGATCAGCAGAATTATAATTCCGGCAAGTACGTATAGTAAATCCATTGAATAAATATTTGGTTTTGGGTAACCGTAAATTACTAAATGCATTTGTGAATATGGGAGCAAAATTAATAAAGAACATAAAAGATATCTTTCTATGGTAGAAAAGATGATCTGCAAGCCGGCCATTGCCCTTCGGTACCGACGTTCATAATTTTTTAGTCATAAAAAGCCCGGTATCCGAAATTAGACTGACGTATGTTTTAAAAGCAACACTATTGCCTTTACATTTGCGCCATGAAATCATCTACCAAACATGAAAGATTAGATCATTTAGGGATTATTGCATCTGTTGCCTGCGCGATTCATTGCGCGGCACTGCCTTTGATCATCACAATACTGCCATTGGTAGGCTTGGAAGTACTGGCTAATGTTTGGGTAGAAATAGCTATGATCTGTCTTTCCCTTGTGGTGGGCATATACTCGCTGAGTACCTCCTATCCGCGGCATAAAAAAATACAGCCAATACTGATTTTGTTGGCGGGTTTTATGCTGATTGGGGCAGGCCATTTCCTCCTGGAAAACCTGGAGGCCATTATTGTTCCGTTGGGCGGTTTTACTATTGCCGCCGCACACCTGATCAATTGGAAATATGGGCGTATTTGCAAACACCGATAAATCATTTATTTCAGCCACACTAGAATTTTTATCTCAGCGCCAGCTACAATCTCCCTGTTGAAGCTAGTATAAAAAAAAGGGCAGCCCATATGGGATACCCTTTCTAATATTTATTAAAAGTTTCAGGTTACTCTACAATTGCCCTGAACATCAATGCACCTACAGTTAAATTGGTACGGCTATCTATCAATATTGCCGATCCATTTGCTTTATTCTCTGAATACAGATCATACGCCAGTTCATCAGCGGTTTTAATTACTACCCGCCCAATGTCGTTTAGTTTGAATTCAAACGCATCTTCTTTTGCCAGGGTATTGATATCTACCTTGTACATAATTTCCCTCACCTTACATTTTGTCAGTTTACTATTGTGCTGCAGGAGATAGGTGATAGAGTCATCCATCGGCTTATTATCCATCCAGCACAGGTCGGCCTCAATCAATTGTGAACTTTGCGGTAAATGCGCTGAATTGACCAGTACATCACCCCTGCTGATATCAATATTATCTTTTAGATGCAAAGTTACAGACATACCTGCAAATACTTCTTCTGGTGTTTGTTCAAAAACCTCAATCCTGTCAATGACAGAGCTACTCCCGGATGGTAATACAGTCACTTTATCATTCACTTTAAAGGTTCCGCTCAATATCCTTCCCGCGTAACCTCTATAGTCATGAAGTTCATCGGTCTGAGGCCTGATCACCCATTGCACAGGCATCCTTGCAAAATCAGAAGTCTGATTACCGGTTACTTCTACAGTTTCGAGAAAATCCAGGAGACTTGTGCCAGTATACCATGGCATGTTTTGCGACAGGTTGACGATGTTATCTCCCCTCAGCGCGCTCACAGGAATAAATGTCACATCATTTAGGTTTAAATTGGCAGCGAGTGCTTTATATTTTTCTGTGATGTTGTTGTACACTTCTTCACTGTAACCTTCCATATCCATTTTATTGATACAGATCACCACATGGCTTACACCCAGCAACGAAACAAGATAAGAATGCCTTA
>Ga0247815_10002646_pt1 | contig 13162 bp, 12 predicted proteins | sample UWRJL194509B1_FD_181014 | JGI IMG/M metagenome (GOLD analysis project Ga0247815, IMG submission 181014) | Plant litter microbial communities from Arlington Agricultural Research Station in Wisconsin, United States - UWRJ-L194-509B-1 | ecosystem: Environmental > Terrestrial > Plant litter >... | reverse complement strand
TTCTTAGGTACTTAGAAATTTAAAATTGAATATTTGCTCGGATTTAATGAGTTAAACTTACAAAATCTAAGTTTCTCAGTCTCTAAGAATCTAAGCATTTACATATAAACATTTATAGCCGTTTTAACAAAGCGACTATATTTTTTTTGTAGGTATCCTGTATCTTTGGCAATAACTTACATACAACTTATGCGCACCCGCAAAACCGGAATTACCCAGCTTTCCTTTATTCTTTTCCTTAGCTTTTTAAATGCAAATTTGCATGCACAAATAAGTTCGGTATTTAATAACAGCCGACCGCGCACTATGTCGCAGCGATGGGAGCTGGATACCCTGACATCCGGCGGAACATTTGTTATCACGCCTTATAAACCCATTTACATATTGCCGTTGCGCTGGTCGAGCCAGCCTAATGACCAACCTTACAGCGGCAACCCTGCCGAGGGTTATATAGTGCCCGATGATGCTGCCCAAAAATATAACCATCTGGAAACTAAATTTCAGATTAGTTTTAAAGTAAAGGTACTACAGGCTATTTTTGGCCGTTACGGCGACCTTTGGGTAGCCTATACGCAAAAATCGCACTGGCAGGTTTATAATCAAAGCCTGTCGCGACCATTCAGGGAAACGAATTATGAGCCCGAAGTAATCCTCAACTTTAATACAAACATTAAAATGTTTGGCTTTACAAATCGTATGGCGGGGGTAAGCTTTAACCACCAGAGCAATGGGCGCGATATGCCGCTTTCGCGTAGTTGGAACAGGATTATTTTTCATGCCGGTTTCGAGAGGGATAACTGGCAGGTATACCTGCGCCCGTGGATACGTATGGCCGACGATGATGACGATAACCCGGATATCATAAGGCGCATAGGTAACGGGGACGCTACTGTAATTTATACAATGGGCAAAAGCGTTATATCATTTACGGGGAGTACAAACTTTTCCTTCAACAGCCATTTTAGCGGCTATGCCGAGGCTTCGTGGTCCTATAGGCTTTTTGGTAATCTTAAAGGCTATCTGCAAATTACGCACGGCTATGGCGAAACACTTATAGATTATAATAACAGGCAAACTACTGTTGGTTTAGGGGTATCACTTGTTGAGTGGAATTAATTTTAATAAGCAATTTGCAATAGACAATAAGCAATTTTAAATTGCCAATTGCATATTGCCTATTAATTACAACTTTTTAAATTCACAAAATTGCCACATTAAAAAAACTAATGTGGCAATTTTGTGCTATCATTTGAACGATTTATGCTATTATTAAAACGATGTAGTGAGTAACTTTGAAAGTATAAAAATTAAACTTTTATACTTATGAGCACAGTAGCAGAACCAAAAAAGGAAAACTTAGTTAAGCTTCCTGAACTAAAAAGTAAATACGATAATTATATAAATGGGAAATGGACAGCTCCGGTAAACGAAAAATATTTCGATGTTATTTCTCCTATAGATGGAAAAAAATTTTCTCAGGCAGCACATTCATCTAAGGAAGATTTAGAACTAGCTGTAAACGCTGCCGAAAAAGCTTTTGTAAGTTGGGGTAAAACATCGCCCACTTACAGGAGTAATCTGTTAATTAAAATAGCACAGCTTATGGAGGATAACCTTGAATCCATAGCTGCTGTTGAAACGTACGATAATGGTAAGGCTGTGCGCGAAACCCTGAATGCAGATATTCCGCTGGCAATAGACCATTTCCGTTATTTTGCAAGCGTACTGCGTGCAGAAGAGGGATCGGCTAATGAACTTGATGAAAATACACTGTCATTAATCATACACGAACCTATTGGTGTTATTGCACAAATCATTCCGTGGAACTTCCCTATCCTTATGGCGATCTGGAAACTGGCACCTGCACTTGCTGCCGGTAATACTGTGGTGCTTAAACCCGCCGAAAGCACTCCAATATCAATCTTATTCCTTTTTGAAATTATAGGGCATTTATTGCCGGAAGGTGTGGTTAACATTGTAAACGGTTTTGGTGCCGAACTGGGTAAAGCACTTGTAACAAACCCTAAAGTAAAAAAAGCAGCCTTTACCGGATCTACGGCTACCGGCCGTATGGTGATGCAGTATGCTACAGAAAATATAATTCCGGTAACGTTAGAGTTGGGAGGTAAATCGCCAAATGTATTTTTCCCGTCGGTTATGGATGCTGATGATGATTACCTTGATAAAGCTATTGAGGGTGCTGTACTGTTTGCCCTTAATCAGGGAGAAGTTTGTACCTGCCCGTCGCGTTTATTAGTTCACGAAGATATTTATGATGCTTTTATAGAACGCGTTATAGAACGTGTAAAAGCTATTAAAATAGGCAATCCGTTAGACCCTACGGTAATGATGGGTGCTCAGGCTTCTAAAATTCAATATGATAAAATATTAAGCTATATTGCTCTTGGTAAAGAAGAAGGCGCAGAGGTACTTGTAGGTGGTGCTGCTAACCATGTTGACGGACTTGAAGAGGGGTATTACATTAAGCCAACCTTATTTAAAGGAAGCAATAAAATGCGCATTTTTCAGGAAGAGATTTTTGGGCCTGTGCTTGCCGTAACCACATTTAAAACAACCGAAGAGGCACTGGAAATTGCCAACGATACCATTTACGGCCTTGGTGCAGGCGTATGGACGCGCGATGCCCACGAACTGTACCAGATACCAAGGGGTATACAGGCAGGGCGTGTTTGGGTAAATAACTACCATAATTACCCTGCGGGCGCTCCATTTGGAGGTTATAAACTGTCGGGTATTGGCCGTGAGAACCACAAAATGATGCTGGACCATTACAGGCAGACTAAAAATATGCTTATATCATACGATAAAAAGAAATTAGGCTTTTTCTAAGATTAATTTTAAGGGGTTGCAGGCTGCTTTAGGGCGGCCTGCTTTTTTATGTTTTAGAGCTAAATAATATAGAGATGATTAAAAGACTTGACAGTACAAATAAGGCAAAAAAGCTGGTACAGGAAATATCGGCAGATTTTGGCGACCTGATGTTTTACCAGGCAGGAGGCTGTTGTGAAGGTACGCAACCGCAATGTTTTGAAAAAGGAGGCTATTACCTGCGAAGCCGCGATGTGTGTATAGGCCAGGTAGAAGGGTTTGATTTTTGGGTAGACTGCGACCTCTTTGAATACTGGAAGCATGCCCATTTTGAGCTTGATGTTACCGATGCTTTCGGGGCTGGGGGCTTTTCGCTGGAATCGCCAAGGGGTAAATCGTTTAAGATTAATTACCGCATGTTTACACCGGAGGAAGAGCTGGATTTAGAGCCGGTACGACTGGCGGAAGATTATTAATTGGGTTTAAGTTGCCAGTGTTGAGTTTTGATGTATGATTTTGAGCCTACCTAACAGACAAACTTAAATAACCTAATTTATCTTATGCTACATGCAGCATTTGGTACTGTTTTGGGGTTATGCCTTCATGTTTTTTAAAGAGTCGGATAAAGTAATTGCAATCTTCAAAACCACTCATAAAACATACTTCATTTACCTGTATGTTTGGGTTTTTAAGCAGCTGCTTGGCATGCTTAATCTTTTCGTTTAGTATAAATTCGATAGGGCTCATACCCAGTTCCCTTTTAAAATACCTATAAAAAGAAGTAGTGCTCATATTGGCCTTATCGCTAAGTGCTTTAAGGTTAATGGGGTTATTAATATTCTCTTTTATAAAATCTGTAACAGCATGTATTGCGTTGTTGCTGTCGGTTAGTTTATCCTGGTGTGCAGCCTGTACCGTTTGTGTTTGTATAATACGTATTAGCAGTTCCTGCAGGGCAAGGTCGGCAAGGGCATCTTTAGTGACTGATGTACCCATGCACTCGCGCACCAATTTATTAAGCGTTGTTGCGAGTTCTATATTATTATAAAAAAAGTAATTCTCATTATTAAGCTGCCAACCGGTATTATCATTTTTAGGATAGCGCTCACTTAAAAAGTTAAGGGTATCGGTAATTTTATCGTGGTCTATGGCAAGTGCAAGGCATTGGGTAGGGTTTTGGGTGGAAGCTTCGGGGAAATCAATTTTCATTTCTACGTTTCCGGGTACAATAACAGTTTCTCCGGGTACGTATTCAAAACCGGGATCGTCAAAAAGGTACATAACTTTTTTACCCCGCAACATACTGGTTACAACAAGGTCGTTAAATTTGAGGGGAACGAGCACGCTTTCCTGATACGTTTCGAAAAGGTTGAGTTCACAATTATCAAGAGAGTAAATAGTCCTGTTCTCTACAAGTGTTTTTAACGACTTTTCGCCGGTAAGCGAAGGAGTCGCCAATAATGCTTTATAATTATTCATACCATCAATTTAAATAGGCTTTAAATTAATCATATAAAACGATGTAGAAAAATTTTGCGAGTTAAATTCCTCGGTCAATCATTCTGCGATTGGCAAATTTTGAATCCGGTATTAAGAATTATATTCTGATATTTCGGTAAGTTCTTCTGCCTTACTAAATTTAAAAGGTATAGAAACTATAAAGGTTGTGCCTTTATCTTTACCGGGGCTCATGGCATAAATATTACCATTATGCAGCTCTATAAACGATTTAGATATAGATAAACCTAAACCGTTACTGGTTTCTTTACCGGTAGGGGTAGAGCTAAGCTTGGCAAATTTGGTAAACAGTTTTTGCATGTCGCTAAAGTTAAGGCCCTGGCCTTCATCTTTAACCTCTATGTGTACATAATTTCCGGCTTCGCGGGCAGTAACCTTTATTGTAGTATCGTGGTACGAATATTTAATGGCATTACTTAGCAGGTTATGCAATACATCAGATATCTTGGTACGGTCGGCTTCAATTTTAGGCAGGTTTTCGTCGCAATGAAATTCAATAACCTGTTTTTTGCGGAGTGCTAAAAGCTCAAAATTATTAAGCAGCCTTACAAACATTTCTTTTAGGTCTACCTCTTCTACAGAGAGCATCATGTCCTTATCTTCCAGCTCCGACTGTTTTAAAAGTTCGGAAAGTTTAGACTGTATGCGCGATACCGACGAGTAAATGTTCTCTGTCATGCGCTCTACACTTTGCGGGCTTTTAGAAATTATCTCGTTAGCCAGTTTTATAGAGGCAAGGGGGTTTTTAATTTCGTGCAGTGTAATGTTCATCAGGTTAACCTGAGACTCTATCGACTTGCGGTAACGTAGCCTGTTTTCCAGCTTATCTATAACGATAGATGCCAGTGTCTTAAGCATTGTTAACTGTTCCTCTGTAGCCTGGCCGGGTTTAGAGTCTACTACACAAATTGTACCTACATTATGGCCTTCGGGCGATTTTAGCGGTGCGCCGGCATAAAAACGTACATCTTCTATAGGCAGGGCAGGATTGCTAATAAGCTCAGGAACAGTCAGGGTGTCTGTAAAAATGGTAACATTATCATTTTTTATGGCAATGGTGCAAAGGCTCTCTGCCCTTGGTACATCGTCCATCAATAGCATGCTTACGTTAGATTTTACAAATACGCGCTCTTTGTCAACAAAATTAATGTAAGCGCTCGATGTATTAAAAATTTGCGCGGCAAGTAGTGCAAGCTTATCAAAGGTATCTTCAGAGTGGGTATCCAGAATTTGATAGTCCTTAAGTTTTTCTAACCTAAGAAGTTCGTTATCCGGCACTGAATATGGTCTGCGATACGTCATTTGATGTAAGGATCTTGATTGAAATTATAAAAAATACTATTGGCGAAATTACATCATAATTTTAACTTAAATGACCTAATGCGCAATCTTGTAACTAAAACGACACGATGTTATAAACCGCTTTTTATTACAGTTTATCCAATAGGCTCTATTTAAAGGGACTATTAATTAATTCCCAATTTACAACATTTATCCCAATGTATGTTTGGTATAATATGTTAATGGTTTGTTAAGGCTAAATATTTGATTTTTAGTATATTTATAATCGTTTGATTTAAAGATGTATGCATGCATAAAATTGTAAGCATCAAAATAAAAAAAGGAACCTCTTTTGAGATTCCTTCTGATATTTGTAGTGCGCTAACTGATAACTGCGACTAATACTGATCACTTATTTAACCCTGTACCAGGTTTGCGAACGCCCTATAAGCGATATGCCCATGTAACCACGCACGCTCAGTTTATCGTTACCGTCAAGCTTTATGGTGCAGCTGTAGAGCTTGCCTTTTTGCGGGTCAAGGATATCGCCGTCTGTATATTCGTTTCCATCCTTTTTAAGGCCTTTAATTATCGTAAGGCCCAGTATGGGTTTATCTTTATCTTCGCCTTTACAGTTCTGGCATTTAGAATCTTTTTTGGCTGGGTTAAGTATCTCTACCACCTTACCGTAAATTTTGCCGTCTTTTTCGTAAACTTCTACGATAGATTTTGCTTCCTTGGTTTCATCGTCAATGGTTTTCCACCGTCCGGTAACCTGTGCCTGTGTACTAAATATTCCAGCCACGGCAATAAATAATACTGTAAATAAATATTTTCTCATAATTTAAAGTTGTTATTAATTCTAAATGTACAAATTTTTACGCTTTAATTTATGAATAAGTGCATTTAATTCGAACCCAAGGAGCAAAATAAAGCAGTTTATCCATATGTAAAGCATTAATACAAGTAGCGTGCCAATAGACCCGTACAACTCATTATACTTGCTAAACCTAACAACGTAAATACTAAACCCAAAAGACGTTACACCAAAAAGCAGCGTACTAAAAACCGACCCATAGCTAAAAAATGCGGCACCACGGGTTTCTTTAGCAGCAAATTTAAAAAGCAGCGACGTAGTGGTAAGGATCATAAGGATGAGGAACAGGTAACGCCCAAATTGCAGTAAAAAATCGTCCTGGCTAATAATACCACGGCTGGCAAGGCTGCGTATAACCACCTCAAACGTTACGATAGATGCCACAGTTACGATAAGCAATAACGTAAGCACCAGCGACAGCGCAATGGCTACGCCATATTGCCTAAAGTAAGTGCGCTTTATGGTAATGTGCATACTGTTCTGGAAACCGCTTAGTATGGCATTTAGCCCATTGCTCATAAGGAGTATGGAAAGTAATATACCTGTTGATAGGAGGCTCTTGTGGCTGTTAAGTAAAATATCGGTTAGGATGCCCGATATGGCATCGTAGGTTGTGGGCGGAACATTATCTGCCACAAACTGCATAAAATCTTCCTGAAATCCATCTATGGGAATGTAAGGGATAAGGTTAAGTATAAAAAGTGCAAAAGGGAAGAGCGACATAAAGAAGCTGAATGCAATGGCACCCGCCCTGTACGATATATCGCCTTTAAGGATGCCCGTAATATAAAGCTCGGCAAGGTGGTAGAGCGTAAGCCCATCGCTGTAGGGCAACTTTATGCTTTTGCCAAACCGCACCAGGTATTTTAGTACCGGTATCTTTTCGAGTTTATGTTCGAGCGCCTGAGACATTAAAATGCTTTTAGGCTAAGGTCCATATTATAAACAGAGTGGGTAAGTGCCCCGCTCGAAATATAATTTACCCCACATTCGGCATAATGGCGCATGGTATCTTCGTTAATACCGCCGCTGCTTTCCGTCTGGCAATAGTTGCCAATAAGTTGTACCGCCTCGCGGGTTTGGGCATAGTCAAAATTATCAAGCAGTATGCGGTGCACACCGGGGTTGGCCATAATTTCGCGCACCTCATTAAGGTCGCGTGCCTCTACAATAATTTTAAGGTCCAGGTTATTCGCCTTAAGGTATTCCTGCGTTTTAGTAATTGCAGGGGTAATGCCACCGGCAAAATCTATATGGTTATCTTTAAGCATTACCATATCATATAGGGCAAAACGGTGGTTTTCGCCACCGCCTATTTTTACGGCCCATTTTTCGAGCGCGCGAATGCCCGGCGTGGTCTTGCGGGTATCTAAAACCCCGGTGCCGGTGCCTTCCAGTATTTTAACATATTTAGCAGTTTTAGTGGCAATGGCACTCATGCGCTGCATGGCGTTAAGCACCAGCCTTTCGGCCTTAAGGATGCTTTGCGAACTGCCGTGCACGTGGAAAGCCACATCGCCATATTTTACGGGTGTACTGTCCTGTATAAAAACTTCAACTGTCATGGAAGGGTCTACGTAAGCAAACACCTGTTGTGCAAAAGCCACCCCGGCAAGCAGGCCGTTATCCTTAACCAATAGCTTGGCGCGGCCGGTAGCACTGGCGGGTATACAGGCAAGCGAACTATAGTCGCCCGGGCCTACATCTTCGCGAATAGCATTTGCAATTATTATATCAAGCTCTTTTTGGAATTGACTGTCAGATATCATTGTATGGTATTATAAGGCTAAAATAGTGAATTTTTGCTGAATGGGCAGCTATTAAAATTATGTTAAAAATACCTAACAATGGGTATAGGTGCATTGTAGGGAAAGGTGTAGATTGGTTGTGTAATTTAAACATCAAACATTATGGACAGTACTGAAAATCCTGGAAGAGAGATTATTTTAATACCCACAGGTAGCACACCTGAAAAAATTGAAAATTCAATATCTGCATTTAATCAACCTTTAGCAAATCTATTACAGCATATAGGACTTCCAACTGAAAATATTCTTTCACCTATTGAAGAACGAAGAAAGATTATTTATGCGTTAGAAAGCACTATAGATATTTTACCAATGGAGGATAGGTTAAAATCAAATTATCTTTCAAAATTTACTGTTGCAGTGTCAGTTGGATTATTCGATGGAGCTTTAAATTTTCTTTGGGATGAGACTATAAAGTCACTACGAAAATTAGCATCAAATTTTGATTTACAATATTTCTTAGTTGTTGCACAAACTATAAATAATAAATATAAAAATTTAAATTCTCAAGATGATTTAGAGGCCATAGGAGATCATGATTTACTCGAAATATGTAGAAGAATTGGATTAGTTAACGATATAAATTATAAAAGACTCGAACATGTTAACTATTTGAGAAATCACGCGAGTGCGGCTCACCCAAATGAGAATTATGTTTCCGGAATTGAAATGCTTGGTCTTCTAGAGAATTGTCTAAAATATGCAATTATTGCAAAGCCAGATCATTCGGTAATTCAAATAAAAAAGTTATTTGAAAATATTAGAGCGAACGTAATACCTAAGGAAGATTTTAAGATTATTGGTGCTGATTTGGTTAAACAACCTCAAGAAAGAATTGATGACTTTTTACTTTCAATTTTTGGATTGTATACTGATATAAGAACTGATGCAAAAACAATAAAAAATATTGATAGGTTATCTCCTTACATTTGGAATGCAGTAACAGAAGAAACAAAATTTAGCATTGGTTCAAAATTCGGATTATATAGGAAAACTGCAGACGTTGAGAGAAAAGACTCTGTTCAAAAATTTCTAGAGAAAGTTGATGGTCTCGAATACAAAGATGAAGATAGTTTAGCAGCAGAGTTATTGGAAAAACTTCAAAATCTTAAAACTGTCCACTTTGAATGGAACAATTTTTACAATGAATTATCGCATGCAAAATCTATCTCCGAATCTATTCCGATTGCTGGTATCCCAGAAAGTATAAGGAAGTTATTTGTTAAAGTTATATCTATTTGTTACATTGGTAATGGAAAAGGCTATAAAAGAGGTGTAGATGAAGGTGCTCTGGAATTTTATGTGAAGTTTGTTGAAGCTTTTACGTTATCTGAGATAAAGGAATTTCTCAATCTTTTTGTTGATCCTGAATTTGTCACAGATTTTAATTATACAAAGCCTGATAATAGATTAAGAGCGTTAGCAACATTCTTTACGTCTAAGACAAAGGATGTATATTATACAAGAGTATTAGATTTAATAATAAATTTTCCTAAAGGATCATTGCAGAATTTAGCTAGCGATAAAAGATATAAGGATGCTATAAAATTTGTGAATTAATTACTACTATAAAGTAATTTTTGGGTTTTATTTTTGCATATGCGTCACATGATAGCTACATAAACATCCTACAATAAAAATTAGTGTGGTATTGTAAAATTTGTATCTTAGTAAAAATCAAAACCATCGCCATGAAAAATCTGCTCATTGCCTTTGTAGTATGTTGCTTTCAGGTGGCAGCCGTTGCCCAGTCTAAAATAGAGAAACAACTCCAGGGCACATGGAAGATGACCGAAATGAATGTGAGCGGGCTATATGCAAATGCCGAAACTAAAGAGATTACTTTAAGCAAGGAGCTTGACAGCCAGCTAACCCCCGAAAAGCGAGCTGCATTTAATGCTAACAAACAGGCTATTTTAGATAACATTGGTGCAAGCCGCGTTTCGTTTAGTAATAATAAAATTAGTTATGCCATTAACGGTGGCGAAAAGCAGGGTACCTATACCGTTAAACCACAGGCCGATGCTTATGTGCTTGATATTACCGATACCGATGGTGGTAAGGATACGCTTATTATAGGTATTAAGGGAGGCAAACTGCACATTGTAAAAAGCGACGACAGCAATAGTGCCGAACTTATTTTTACTAAAATTGCAATTAAATAATTGCCGGAAAAGCTAAGGCGGGTTTGTTATTAGCCCAATAATTTTATCTTTGTGTAAATCAAAAAAAAATCTTCTATGAAAAATATAGCTTTTATTCTTTTTGCCTGCCTTGTAAGTTTTACAACTTTTGCCCAAAAAAAGACTGCTACAACCAAGGCAAAAACTACGACTGCAAAATCTAAGACTACTGTTGCAACTAAGAAAGCAGACCCTGAAGCACAAAAAAAAATAGACGAAGCTACAGCAGCTTTTGATAAAGAATTGCAGGCAACCTGGAAGCTGAACGAAATGACGGTAGATGGCACCTATATAAATGCTACCAAAAAAATAATGACTATACCGGAAGAAACCGAAAAGTTACTTACAGCGGAACAACGCAAAACATTCGATTCGCAAAAACCTATGTATATTACTAAGGCATCTGCAAGCAGTGTAACTTTTAATGGTAAAGATATAGCCTACATTATAAACAATACACCCAAAAAAGGTACTTACACACTTAAGCCTAAAGGCGACAGTTATGTTGCCGATATTGTTTTAAGCGACGGTACTAAAGAAACAATGGATATTGTTTCTGTAAAAAATAATATGCTAAGCGTAGTGCAGACTATCAAAACCTATAAAGCCGAAATGGTTTTTGTGAAAATAGTTCCGAGAAAATAACTGTTATGAATTAGACTGGTAGCTGCTTTCGCCATCCTGGTCTTTACCCGCAAGGGTAACAGCCATGTCGCTTAAGGTTTGTCCGCCTTTCATGCCAAAATCGAGCGTACGTATAGGGTATGGTATCATGATATCATTTTCTTCGTACGCTTTTTTAATGCGCATAATAGCCTCGCTGCCCACTTTTTTGTAAATCTTTAATTCGGCACTGTCTATCCACATGCGTATGGCAAGGTTAATAGAGCTGTCGCCAAAAGAGGTAAAGAACAGCGTGGTTTCCTGAGTTTTAGAGATGTCCTCTATATCTTTAACAGCATCCAGCGTTACCTGCTTAACTTTATCAAGATCATCACCATAAGACACTCCTATCTGTAAATCGAAACGGCGTTTGCTAAGTGTGGTAAAATTCTCTATAGGGTTCTGAAAAACATCTTTATTAGGTATAATAACCACTGGGCCGGTAAAAGTGTTTATAACGGTATCGCGCAGATTAACCTCGGCAACCTTGCCCATAAATCCTTTTATAAGTACAATATCGCCTACTTTGATAGGCTTACGGAATGATATAAATATCCCCGACATAAAGTTGGCAGCAATATCCTGAAAGGCAAAAGCCAGTGCCAATCCTAATATACCCGCACCTGCCAGTATAGAGGTTACGGCTTTATCAAGATTTAGTATGCTTAAAACCGTGAATAGCGTTATACCTATAAATACAAAATATATTACAGATGCAAAAAGGTTATTCAGCGTTGCGTTATGCGATACTTTACCAATAAGTTTAAGAGCAATCTTTCTCACAAACTTTGCTATGTAAAAGCCTATAACGAGTATTACGGCAGCTATAACAATGTTGGGCAGGAGTCTTATCAGGTCTTTACCCCAAGTAGTAAGTTTATCTGTAAGTATGCGGGTTACGGTGTTTATATCTATCTGCTCTGCCATGGCTTTACTATTTAAATTAATGGTTTTTATAATGCGTTTCATGTTAAAATGCCGCAGTATCGCTAATTTACTTACTACTTATCAAAGTGGCGGTACGGTTAAGTTTAATTTAAGACTTATGTAAATCAAATGCCGCTGATTATTTGAATGTAGCTCCAATAAATCTTATACAGTTTAAAATTTGTTATTTCAATCGTTCGCTCATTTATGCTTTATCGTTAGTAATCAGTAATTAATAACGATGTAGGAATAATGATAATAAAAAAAACACAACTTTTTTTTACGAAATTGTTGTTCAATTAATTTTTAGTTGTATTATTGTAGAATAGAATAGTATAATAAAAAAAGCTGTTTTACTCCATGCAAAAATCATCTTTACGTTACTCAAAAATTCTCCTTACAAGCCTAAGCATAGTTTGCTTTTGCGGTATATCTGCCTTTGCCCAAAAAGACCTTACAATGGCTTTTGGTAAAAATGGCATTATAACGTACAACTCAAAAAAGCATACCATAAGCGTAACCGATTCGGGAAAGGCCATATTTTCAGATGCGGTGGGGGCCGTTATCTCAAATGGCACAACCCTTTCGGTTGCCGATTATCCTGCGCCGGCATTTACCAAAGCTGATTTTAATGATGCTATAGGTAAAGGAACAAAGTATACCTTAACATATACTGCTGCCGCTAAACCACAACTAACGCAGATATTTTATACTTACAAAGACAAACAATATTTTATTACCCAGTTGGAAATAGATGGTAAAGGGCAGGAGGTTGTTACCAACTATATAGCTCCGCTAACAACAGGAAAAGTTGGGTTTGATTCAGCTAAAAACTTGCATACTGTTTTTATGCCTTATGATAATGATGCTTTTGTGAGTTACGAATCTAAACCTTTAGAAAGTATAACAACAAACACAAGTGCCGAAGCAGGCGTGGTATTTAATAACACATCGCGTAATGGTATAATAATAGGCTCATTAGAACATACCATTTGGAAAAGTGCTGTAAAAACGACCAACACTAATAATGCTGTAGCTTTAACTGCCTGGGCAGGTTATAGCGAGCAGGCAGTAAC
>Ga0247815_10002645_pt1 | contig 13163 bp, 14 predicted proteins | sample UWRJL194509B1_FD_181014 | JGI IMG/M metagenome (GOLD analysis project Ga0247815, IMG submission 181014) | Plant litter microbial communities from Arlington Agricultural Research Station in Wisconsin, United States - UWRJ-L194-509B-1 | ecosystem: Environmental > Terrestrial > Plant litter >... | reverse complement strand
ACCGAGAGCGGGGCGACGATCGTGCGCTGGATCACCGCGATCGACAACAGCACGGCGCGCTCGCTCTACGACGCGAAGGGCCGCTCGACGTCGTGGGTGACCTACGAGATGGACGCCGCTTTCGTCGGCTGACGAAAATGCCTGCAGGAGAAGAGAATGACAGTGGAATAAACCAGACTGTTCGCATGCTCTTCTCATAGTCGGCCGCCGAGTCATCCATGCTCGAGGTCGTTGGCAACGGTGCCGCACAGCCCACCCGTCAGCCTTCCGATCATCCAGCCCGGCCCATCTCCAGTCCGATCGCTCGTGATCGCGACCCTTCACTTCACTTTTCCACCGCCTTTCCGACGGGACCCGCAATGACCGAAACACTCGACACCACCACGACGACGGGCGTGCCCGGCGACGGCGCCGACCGCACCGCCACCCTCGACCGCCGCAACCGGCTCGTCATCGGCATCCTGCTGATCTCGGTCTTCGTCATGATCCTCAACGAGACGATCATGGGCGTCGCCCTGCCGCAGTTGATGAAAGACCTCGACATCACGGCGGGCACCGGGCAGTGGCTGACGGCTGCCTTCCTGCTCACCATGGCCGTGATCATCCCGATCACCGGATTCCTGCTGCAGCGGTTCTCTACGCGCAGCCTCTTCATCGCCGCGATGGGGCTGTTCAGCCTCGGCACCCTGGTGGCCGCGCTCTCCCCCGGCTTCACCCTGCTGCTCGTCGCCCGCGTGATCCAGGCCAGCGGCACGGCGATCATGTTCCCGCTGCTGATGACGACGGTGATGACCCTGGTGCCGGCGGCCAACCGCGGGCGAATGATGGGCAACATCTCGATCGTGATCTCGGTCGCACCGGCCATCGGCCCCACCATCTCCGGCCTGATCCTCACGGCCTTCAGCTGGCGCTTCATGTTCATCTTCGTGCTCCCGATCGCCCTCGTCGCGCTGTTCGTGGGGGGTGCGCTGATCAAGAACGTGACCGAGACGCACAAGGCCACCTTCGACATCCTGTCGGTCGTGCTGTCGGCCTTCGGCTTCGGCGGGCTGGTCTACGGTCTCAGCAACGCCGGCACTGCGGGTTCGCCGCTCGAGGTGTGGACTCCGCTGGCGATCGGTGCCGTGGCCCTGGCGCTGTTCATCCTTCGTCAGGTGAGTCTGCAGCGCACCGACCGCGCTCTGCTCGACCTGCGCACCTTCCGGGTGCCGACCTTCACCTTCTCGATCGCGATGTTCGCGATCAGCATGATGGCCATGTTCGGCACGATCGTGCTGCTGCCGCTGTACCTGGTGAACGTGCTCGGCCTGCGCGAGCTGCAGGTCGGCCTGCTGCTGTTGCCGGGCGGGCTCGTCATGGGCCTGCTCGCCCCCTTCGTCGGTCGCATCTACGACCGGGTCGGGCCGCGCGGGCTGCTCATTGCGGGAGCCACGATCGTCAGCGGCGACCTGTGGGCGATGACCATGCTCAACGCCCAGAGCAGCGTCTGGATGGTTCTCGCCGCGCACGTGACACTCAGCATCGGGCTGGCGCTCATCTTCACGCCGCTGTTCACGGCGAGCCTCGGCTCACTCCGCCCCGAGATGTACTCCTACGGCAGCGCGATGGTCGGCACGATTCAGCAGCTCGCTGGCGCCGCAGGCACCGCGCTGTTCGTCACCGTGATGTCGTCGGTGCAGATCGCGCAGGCGTCGACCGGTCTCGCGAATTCCTATGCGGCCGGTGTGCACACCGCCTTCCTGTACGGCGCCGTGATCTCGCTGTTTGCCATTCCCTGCGCCTTCTTCATCCGCAAGATCGCGACGCCGGCCGGCGTGGAGGCTCCGATCGGGCACTGACTCCGATCGGGCACTGACTCCGTGTGATCGAGCTCCGCGCCGCATCAGGCGCGGCGCTCGATCTCCGCGACGATGCCCGGGAGCACCCGGCGCATGTATGGCGCCCAGAACAGCCGGACTATCAGCCCGACGACCGGGCGCGCACGCGGGTAGGGCTCGAACGTGTAGGCCCACCGGATGCTCGTGCCGCCCGACACCGCGGTGTACCGCCATTCCGCTCGCGCCCCGACCACGAGCCGCCCGAACAACTTCTGGAAGTCGCTGAGGCGGTACTCGAAGAACTGCGGCGCATCGACCCTCTCGAGGTGCTCGATCACGCTGCCGCCGTCGGACAGCATCAGCTGACGAGTCTGCCCGGCCGAATCCCACGCCCCGGTCTGATCGCGCACCTCGAGCACGGCCGGCAACGGTCCGAACCTCGGGTAGAACCCCACCGGGGTGAGCGGTGTAGAGATCTGCCAGGCTCGCTCGAGCGGCGCGGTTGTGACGGCTTCGACTGTCGCAGAGGTGCTGACCATGACGATGGTTCGGAGCCGGTTCACGCTCGGATGGCCGGAAACCACGGCCGATCGATCCGGAGGCTTGGATCGCCGACAGTCAGGATGCCCACATGGCCAGCAACTGCGGAGCGAGCTGTCTTCCCTGCGCTCGTCCTGCCCGCGCCGCGGCGGGACGCACCGCGGGGTCGAGTGGATTGCTACCGAAGGAGGTCAGCGATGCCTCGTCGGCGAACACCAGCCTGCGCGCTCCGACACCGATGGCGTCGATCTCTTCGGCCGCGATCGTGGGGCCGAGCGGTCCCACCTCCGGCGACGGCGTGAGGACGAGAACGGGATCGCTTCCCGCGATCAGGTCGACGTTGCTGATCGAGCGCACCCCGCCATCCGTGTAGTGACGGCCGTCGATCTCGACGGTCGGCCACACGCCGGGCACGGCGCAACTGGCGGACACCGCGTCGACCAGGTCGACACCCGAGTCACGATCGAAGACGCGTAGCTCCCCGCTTTCGGCGTCCACTGCGGTGATCAGGAGGCGACGGTCCGGCCACGAACGCACGGTCAGACGCGCTTCGATCACGGCGCGACGAGCGGACGCCGACCCGGTGTCCGCGGCCAGGGCGAAAGCTCCGACACGTCGCCGAGCCTCCTCGGGCGATGTCACCCCTTCCAACAGTTTCGTCATCTGATCGCCGAACGCCACTGCGTCGATCTCCGCGCCGAGCTCGGCTGTCTCCTCCGCCACCTGCTGGGCGTACAGATCCTCGATCGGGGTACCGCCGGCCAGCTGCGACGCCACCGCCGAGCCCGCCGACGTTCCGAGGTAGACAGTCTCCGGGCGGGTGAGCGTGGCGAAGACCGCGGCCGACTCCTCGGCGATGCCGGCCAGCACTCCGACCTCCCAGGCGATTCCGGCGAGTCCGCCACCAGACAGAACGAGGGCACCGGGCATGAGAACTCCTTCGGGGTCGATTCGAGTTCGAGCGTAGCCTTCGCAGGGGAAGGAGAACCGATGACCACACCGATTACCGCCCCGGTCTTCCGGATGTCCGCAACGGTGCTCGACGCCCCGGACGCGACCGCGCTCGCCCGCTTCTACGAGGCGCTGCTCGGCTGGCAGTGGCGGAGCGACGGCCCGGACTGGGTGATGCTGAAGGCTCCGGACGGAGCGGGTCTGTCGTTCCAGACCGACGGCGCCTATGTTCGTCCGGTCTGGCCGGCAGGGCCGGGCGAACAGCAGATGTCGATGCATCTGGACATCCAGGTGGACGACCTCGAGGCAGCGAGCGCGCACGCGGTCGAGCTCGGGGCGGTGCTGGCGGACTTCCAACCCCAGGAACGGGTGCTGGTGCACCTCGACCCGGCCGGACATCCGTTCTGCCTGTTTCTCGACTGATGACGGCCCTCGAACGGATGCGCGGGTACTCCGCCGATCAGGTGCGCGCTGCCGAGGCACCACTGCTGGCAGCCGGGGTGCCCCTCATGGCGCGTGCCGCCGCGGGTCTCGCCGCCGCGACCCGGGAACTCGCGCCCGAGCGGGTGCTGCTGCTCGTCGGGTCAGGCGACAACGGCGGGGACGCCCTGTACGCCGGCGCCGAGCTGGCCCACGACGGCATCGAGGTGCGGATTCTGCGCACCGGCGAGCGGGTGCACACGGCCGCGCTGACGAGCGCACTGACCGCGGGCGCGACACTGGTGGACCGGGTGCCGGATGATCTGGACGTGGTGATGGACGGCATCCTCGGCATCGGCTCGGGCGCGGGAACCGCTCTGCGTGGCCGGGCTCGGGCCGCGGTCGAGGCTGTCCTGGAGCACCCGCACCGTGCACGCGTCGTCGCGGTCGATATCCCGAGCGGTGTCGATCCCGACGAGGGCACGGTGGCGGATGCCGGGGTGCTGCCCGCAGACCTGACCGTCACGTTCGGTGCGGTGAAGGCCGGCCTGCTGCGGGGTGCTGGAGCGCAGCTCGCCGGTCGGGTGCGCCTGATCGATATCGGGCTCGACCTGACCGGCGTGCCAGCACTGATCGACCTATCGGGCTGATCGACGTATCGGGCTGATCGACTTATGGGGCTGATCGACTTGTCGGGGACGGCGCGTCGCGCGGGCTAAAAGAAGTCTCCCCCGCCGCCGAAGTCGCCGCCGCCACCGAAGTCGCCGCCGCCGAAATCGCCGCCCTGGTCCCAGCCGCCGTCGTATCCCGCAGCATCGGTCGTGCCGCTGTAGTCGCCGCCGGTGTCGCCGCCCGCGTCTGCGGAGTTGGCATCGGTGCCGCTATCGCCGCCACCGTCGCCGCTCGAGTCGGCAGAGGCGTCGGCGTTGTTGTCACCGCCGATGTCGTTCGGCATGAAGGCGCTCACCAGAGCTGAGCCGATCACGTAGCCGGCAACGGTGCCGAGGATCGAGCTGCCGACCATGCTGCCGAAGCTCGGTCCGCCCATTCCGCCGCCGTTGAAGGCGCGAGACATGCTGCCGGGCTGCTGCAGTTCTGCGCGAGTGGCTGCCTGCGCGAGAGTGGCGGGCTCGGCGTTCGCGGGCCGCTCGCTCGCGTTCGTGGCGTTGGCGGTGAGCTGCTCGAACAGTATGTCGCGCTGCTTCGGGGTGAGCCTGGCGAAGGCTTCCGTGTGCACCTGCTCGATGGTCTCGGGCGGCGCAGTACGCAAAAGATACTGGTAGCGCTCGACGGCGATCTCGTCGTCGGTTCGCTGCGGGGACGGGCGCTGCGGAGCCGCCTGGCGCGCCGGCGCCGGCTCTTCTTCGCGGCCCAGAAGACGGTCGAGGAAGCCCATGATTTCTCCTTGAGGGGTTAGGGGTGAGACAAGTATCGGGGCGGATGCCTCCCCATGGCTGGGTGTTCGCGCAGAGCAGGATGAATGTCTAGTTCTCACCGTGGTCAGCGCGAGGCGGCCAGCTCGATCCACCGGGTGCCGCGCGCACGCAGGCCCAGGGTGACCGCCCGGATGCCGATGTACCCCAGAGCGAAAGCCGTCCACAGCGCCAGCACCGTTCCGACCGTGGCCGCCCACCAGAGCAGCGGCAGATAGACGGCGAGGTTGACCAGCCCGCTCAGAGCCAGGTAGCGGGAGTCGCCCGCACCGATCAGCACACCGTCGAGCACGAAGACGAAGCCGGCGACGGGAACGCCGACGGCCATCACCAGCAGCACCGACGGGAGGGCATCGAGCACGGCAGCGTCCGAGCTGAACACCCGGCCGAGCACGGGCGAGAGGGCCGCGACCACCACCCCGATGGCCACGCCCGCCAGCAGACCGAAGCGGATGAGCCGATGGGTGATCTGCGACACCCGGGTGACGTCTGCGGCGCCGAAACCGTGACCGATCATGGCCTGCCCCGCGATAGCGAGCGAATCGAGCACGAAGGCCAGCAGGGAGAAGAGTGCGAGCGCCACCTGCAGCGTGGCGAGCCCGCTCGCACCCAGCAGGCTGCCCGCGAACACGGTGGCCAGCATCGCCGCCCGCAGCGCGGCCGTGCGCAGCAGCAGCCAACCACCGGATGCCGCCACTCCCGTCACCCCCGCCAGCCCGGGCCGCAGCGCCGCCCCGCTCGCCCGTGCCCGACGCACCACGATCACGACGAAGGCCACGGCCATCGCCCACTGCGCGACCACGGTCCCGGCGGCGGAGCCCGCGACGCCCCAGCCCAGACCGTATATGAACAGCGCATTGAGGATGGCATTCGCCGCGAAGCCCGCGGTAACGATGACCAACGGAGTACGGGTGTTCTGCAACCCGCGGAGCAGCCCGGTCGCGGCGAGCACGATGAGCATCGCCGGTAAGCCCCAGAGCGAGATGCCGAGGTAGACGGATGCGGCGGTCGAGACATCCGCCCCCGCTCGGAACAGTGCCACCGCTCCGTTCGCGAAGACCAGGCCGAGCGCCAGCAGGAGCACCCCGACGCCGAGCGCGAGCCAGACGCCGTCCACTCCCGCCCGGAGCGCGCCCGCGCGATCGCCGGCACCGAGAAGGCGGGCTACGGCCGGGGTGGTGGCGTAGGCGAGGAAGACCAGAAGGCCCACCGCCGTCTGCAGAATGCTGGAAGCTATCCCCAATCCGGCGAGTTCTGTGTCGCCGAGGTGGCCGACGAGGGCTGTGTCGACCAGCAAGAACAGCGGCTCCGCCACCAGCGCCGCCAGTGTGGGGCCGGCAAGTCGGAGAATTTCGCGATCGAGCGCATGCCGCCCGCCGCGGTCACGCGAGGGGCTGGCTGATTCGCGGGGCACGCCGACAGGCTACCCGGGCGCCTCGCGTCGGCAGGTGCTCACCGTCCGCAGGTGCCTAGGAGATCAGGGCGAGCTTGCCACCGGGATGCCCGGACTGCAGCACCGTGAGCGCCTCGATCGCGTCGGCCAGCGGGAAGGTCTGCGCGATCGGAACCACGAGCTTGCCCTGACCGGCCAGATCGACGAGCGTGCCGCGCACGGAGTAGCGGTACTGCGTGCTCGCGCTGGACGGAACCGATCCGGCGATCATGTGAAAACCTTCTCGTTCCGCGTCTTCGCTGGCGGTGAGGGTGACGATGCGAGAGCGGTCGGCGACCAGTTCGAGCGACACCTGCACGGCCTCATCCGTTCCCACCGTGTCGAGCGAGGCGGTGATGCCGTCGGGGGCCAGCGCGCGAACCCGATCGGCGAGACCCGGTCCGTACTGCACCGGCTCGGCGCCGAAACGTTCGAGCAGGGGGAAATTCTTCTCGCTGGCAGTGCCGATCACCCGCGCGCCGATGAGCTTCGCCTGCTGGATCACGCTCACTCCCACCGCGCCCGACGCCCCGTGGACGAGCACGGTGTCACCGGGGCCGACGTGGGTGAGGTGCAGCATCTCGCTCGCGGTCGTACCGGCGAGCAGGAGGTTTGCGGCCTCGGGGAAGCCGAGCGTCGGCGGCTTGATGAAGACGTCGGAGGCGGGCACGGTGAGCTCCGTCGCGTATGCGCCACGAAAGCGGAAGCCGAGCACCTCGTCGCCGACCTCGAACCCGGTTTCCGGGCCGACCGCGGAGATGACACCCGAGGCCTCGTAGCCGAGCGGGATGGGCAGCTGGCTACGGTCGGAGCCCCGGGAGATGTGTTTGAAGTCGGCGGGATTCATGCCCGACGCGCGTACATCGATCGTGACCTCACCGATGCCGGGGGTGCGCACCTCGGTCTCCTGAAATTCCAGGACGTCCAGTCCGCCGAAATCGGTTGCCACCCAGTGCTGCGCCATCGCCGTCTCCCTCGTCATCGATCGTTTCTCACGCTACCGTGCCCTCCCGTTCTACCGGGGGCGTCGGCGCGAAGCGTGGTCACGCCACGGTCAGTTCGGCGACGGCTCGGCCGCTCGCTCCTCGAGCTCGCGCAGGGTGGCATGGAGGCTGTCGTCCCGAACATCGAAGAACCGTGCGCTGAGCTGGATGACCGGAACCCCGAGCCGCACGAAGCGCCGCAGCACCTCGGGCCGAAACCGCTCCGGCTCGAGCCGGACGGCGAAGGTTCCGTCGTGCGCCAGCGTGAGCTGGGCGCGCAGCAGATCGATCCAGGTGCCGTGCACCGCATTCGAGCCGCTGCGGTAGGCGAGGTAGGCACCATCGCCCACCGCGCGCATCCGCACCTCCGCCGACGGCCAGCCGATCTTTCGACGCCCGGGCACCTCGGCTTCGGTGAGCTGCGCCGTGGTCAGTGCACGATCGAGTTCCGCGAGCAGTCGTCGCTCGACGTCGTTCGGCCTCTCGTCACGGGTGCTGCGCAAAAGATCGAGCTCGGCGACGAGGCTGTCTTTGAGGTACTGGTCGAAGCGCACATCATCGAGACCGAGCGGGTCGAGCGCCGGCGAGAGCAGGTAGACCAGCGAGGAATAGGAGTCGAGATATTGGCGGGTGAGCGGAAACTGCTGGTCGCCATCGCCATCGGCGAGGTCGCGCAGCATCCGTCGTCCGATCTTGACGATGCGCACCAGGTGACCGGCCACGATCGCCTGACCGCGGGTCAGCCCGTGGGCACCGTGCAAGAGCGCCTCGAGCTGAAGCAGGAAGTCGCCGACGAGGGCGGCCTCGGCGCGGCAGTCGTCGAACATCACGTCGTCAGGCATCACGTCGTCAGGCGTGACGTCGTCAGGCAGCACCGCGTCGGGGTTCTGAGACAACGGGCGGCTCAGACCACGCTGACGCCGTGCAGCGCGTCGACCAGCGGCGCCAGCTCCGGAGTCTCTCGCGCTTCGGCGAGCGCCTGCTCCAGTGTCTGGTCGTGGGTGGGCTTGGCCTCGGCGAGCAGCTTCTTGCCTGCCGGGGTGAGCTCGGTGTAGATGCCGCGCCGATCGTCCGCGCACAGGATGCGAGTCAGCAGTCCGCGATCCTCGAGTCGGGTGACCAGTCGCGTGGTCGCGCTGCTGCTGAGCGCGGCCGCGCGGGCGAGCTGCTGCATGCGCATGTGCCAGCCGTCCTGCCGATCCAGAACGTCGAGCACGGTGTACTCCACCACCGAGAGTGACGAACTCGCCTGGAGTGCCCGCTCGAGCCGACTGTCGATCAACCCATGCAGGGCGGCCAAGGTGTACCAGCCCTGCGCTCGTACCTCGACCGCGTCGTCGTCGATGCTCATCGCTCGCTCCCATGTGTTTCGTGCACGTGCTGTTTCGTGCACGTGCTGATCTGCCGTATCGCTGGCTATGCCGCTTGCAATCTGTGCTGCTTGCTATCTGTGCCGCGCGGCACTTGCGGAATTACCCCGCGTGTGCAACTATTTATGCCGCGCCTGCAAATAACAGCGTACGCGGACTACACGTCTTTACACAACGTCTTCGCACCAAGTCTCGAACCAAGGAGTTTCCATGCCCATCGGCCTGATCGCCCTCGCCATCGGCGGATTCGGAATCGGCTTGACCGAATTCGTCATCGCCGGGCTGCTTCCCGAGGTTGCAGCCGACTTCCAGGTGAGCGAAGCCGCCGCCGGTTGGCTCATCTCCGGCTACGCACTCAGCGTGGCCGTCGGAGCCATCCTGATCACCGCCGCGGTCACCCGGGTGCCCCGCAAGACTGCGCTGATCGGACTGATGGTGCTGTTCATCATCGGCAACCTCATCTCGGCGCTCGCCCCGACCTACAGCGTCATGCTGCTCGGCCGGATCGTCGCCGCCCTCTGCCACGGTGCCTTCTTCGGCATCGGCGCGGTCGTCGCCGGCAACCTCGTCGCCCCCGCGAAGAAGGCGAGCGCGATCGCGATCATGTTCACCGGTCTCACCCTCGCGAACGTGCTCGGCGTGCCCTTCGGCACCTTCCTCGGCCAGGCGCTCGGCTGGCGCTCCACCTTCTTCGCCATCACCATCATCGGCGTCATCGCGCTGCTCGGCATCGTCTTCCTGGTTCCGAAGCCGACGGGAGAGACCGCCCACGTGAGCAACCTGCGCGGCGAGCTCTCGGCCTTCCGTTCCGGGCAGGTCTGGTTGTCGATCGCCGTGACCGTCCTCGGCTTCGGCGGAATGTTCGGTGCCTTCACCTACATCGCCTTCACCCTGACCAAGGTGAGCGGCTTCCCCAGCGGCGCCGTGCCGTGGCTGCTGATCCTGTTCGGAATCGGCCTGTTCGTCGGCAACCTGCTCGGCGGCAAGGCGGCGGAACGTCGTCTCGACCGCACTCTGATCGTGCTGCTCATCGGGCTCACCGTGGTGCTGGTCGCCTTCGCCCTCACCGCCACCTACCCGATCGCCGTGATCGTGGCACTGCTACTGATGGGCGCCTTCGGCTTCGGCACCGTGCCAGGCCTGCAGACCCGCGTCATGCTCTACGCCACCCAGGCCCCGACCCTGGCCTCGAGCTCCAACATCGCCGCCTTCAACGTCGGCAACGCGCTCGGCGCCTGGATCGGCGGACTCACGATCAGCGCCGGTCTCGGATTCACCAGCCCGCTCTGGGCGGGAGCCGCGATCACCGCCGGTGCCGTGATCGTGATGGTCATCGCGGCGACGCGACGCTCCGTCATCCCCGACACCGAGCACCCCGCGGTCACCAACCCCGCGGAGGCGACAACCGCCGCCTGACCGCTCCGCGCTGCGGTCCCGCGAGTCGCTGCGCCGAACGAAAGCCCCACTAGAACGACGGATGGCCGCCCCGATTTCTCGGGACGGCCATCCGTCGTTTTGTGCGTGCGTCTAATGCGCGGCTGTCGCTAGTCCGCGAGGATCAGGTACAGCGCGCGGCGCGCCTCGTCGAGCTTCTCGGCGGCGGCCTTGCGCTGCGCGTCGGTCGCTCCGGAGCGGAACTGTCCGACGACCCCCATCAGCTTGCCGACGCTCTCGAAGAACTCGGTCGCACCCTCGGAACGACCGGGGGTCGCCTCCCAGGCTTTGGCGAAGTCGTCCTTGTGCTCGGCGACATAGGTCGTTCCCGCCTCGGTGAGCTCGAACTCAGTCTTACGACCGTCTCCGCGACTCACGATGAGCTCTTCGTCGACGAGCTGCTGGAGCGTCGGGTACACCGATCCCGGGCTGGGCCGCCAGGCACCGTTGGTGCGCTCGGCGATCGCCTTGATCAGCCCGTACCCGTTCGACGGCCCCTCACCGAGCAGCGAGAGGATGACGGAACGGATGTCGCCCTTGCCCGCCCGGCGCGAACCGCGCGGCCCGAAGCCGCCGGGCCCGAACCCCGCGCCGGGGAATCCGGCACCGAATCCGCCTGGGAAGCCGTGCATCTGGTCGTGGACCCGACCACCGTGGTGGAATCGGGCCGACTCCGCGCGCTGGCCCCGGAAGTTCTCAAAATGGTTGTGTTGTGCGTTTCTCATGAAAGTCTCTTTTCGCATTCTGCTCGCAGTCACCGGATTCATGTCGGGTGATCGTTCCACTGGAACTCGAGCCATCGCAGAACTTCTGCGATGTGTCAAAGATATATCGTTAGAGAGAAAAGCGCAAGCGCGACTTTGCGACGACCGTGGAATCGAGCGAGTTGTAGACGACCGCCCACCCCGCCTCATGCTGCACGTGCGCGATCTCGCCCGCGTTCATCCGGCGATCGAGCTCGAGCAAACGGCGCACACTCGACTCGTAGAGGGCCGCGTCACCGAAACGGTGCCGCTCCCCCGAGAGCTCGGTGACGACGACGGAGAGAGTGCGCACGAGAGGGCGCACCCGCCGCGTGCTGACCACCCCCACGATGATGCCGACGACGTACGCGCCGATGATGAGCGCGGTCAGCGCGGTGGGCGCCCAGAGTGTTCCGACGATGAGCTCGGCGAACAGCGCGGCGATGCCACCGCCCGCCGGCCAACGGCGCTGAAACGTGAGCGCGCGACGCTCGGCGACATTCGTCCCGGGCGGGTAGACGCGAAGCCGGTATCGCCCCCAGCCTCGGCGTCCGAGGTCGACGGGATTGGGAACGTCCAGCGTTCCCCAGGGATGATGACCCTCGAGTGCGACCGCGAGAGCGGATTTCAGATTCACCCCATCGGTCTACGCCGCCCGCGCCATGCACACCACGATCCTCATGGCTTCCTCACGCTCAGCGGCGTCGTCCTCATGCGGCCATAATCGACACGTGAGCCTGCTGCCCGACGCCCCTCCCGCCCGCGGCGTGATGACGTCCGACGGCCTGCGCCTCGCCACCTACGATTTCGGCGACGCGGACGCGCCGGCGGTGGTCGCGGTGCATGGCTTCGCCTCGAGCGGGCTCTACAACTGGCAGCAGACCGGGTGGACCCGCGACCTGCTGCGGGCCGGCTTCCGCGTGATCGCCTACGACCAGCGCGGTCACGGCTCTAGCGACAAGCCCGAAGACCCGTCCCACTACTCGATGCAGCAGCTCGTCGCCGACCTTCTCGCCGTGCTCGACGGCTACCTGCTCGACGAGGTCGCCCTGGTGGGCTACTCGCTCGGCGCGCGGGTGAGCTGGCATGCCTCGATCGAGCTGCCCACCCGAGTGACCCGGGCGGTGCTGGGCGGTATCCCGGGAGGCGACCCGCTCACCCGCTTCCGGTTGGACGACGCTCGACGGTTCATCGCGGATGCGACGCCTATCGACGATCGCTTGACCGACACCTATCTCACGATGGCTGCGGGAATCCCCGGCAACGATCTGAGCGCTCTCGTCGCTCTGGTGGAGGGGATGCGCGGAGGGCTCCAGCCCGACCCGAGCGATCCCCCGCAGCAGCCGCTTCTCTTCGCGACCGGCAGCGACGATCCGATTCTGGAGGCGTCCCGCTCGCTGGCGGCCGCCGTACCGCACGGTGAGTTCTTCGACATCCCGGGTCGCAATCACTTCACCGCGCCGACATCCCGAGCCTTCCGCGATCGAGCGATCTCGTTCCTCGACGCTGCAGACGGCAGCCGCTCCTAGCTCCGCGCACGAGCCGTCCAGCCGCCCCCGGCTAGGGTTGAAGGGTGATGAAAACGCTGCAGCGCGTCGGCCCGATGATCGGCGGCGTCGGCATGCCGATCGCCGCTTTCATTCTCCTCATCGCCACCTGGCACCGCACCCTGCCGATCGCGATCGTCATCATCGTGGCCGTCGTACTGATCGGCGCGGTTCTGGCCGCCGTGCACCACGCGGAGGTGGTCGCGCACCGCGTCGGTGAGCCCTTCGGATCGATCGTGCTCGCTGTGGCGGTGACGGTGATCGAGGTCGGACTGATCATCACGCTCATGATCTCGGGCGGTCACGGTACGGAGACTCTGGCACGGGATACCGCCTTCGCCGCCGTGATGATCACCTGCAACGGCATCGTCGGACTCTCTCTGCTGCTCGGATCGCTGCGCCACGGCCTTCCCCGCTTCAACCCCGAGGGCACCGGCGCCGCTCTCGCCGTGGTCGCCACCCTCGTCACGATCACCCTGGTCCTGCCGAGGTT
>Ga0247815_10002644_pt1 | contig 13164 bp, 8 predicted proteins | sample UWRJL194509B1_FD_181014 | JGI IMG/M metagenome (GOLD analysis project Ga0247815, IMG submission 181014) | Plant litter microbial communities from Arlington Agricultural Research Station in Wisconsin, United States - UWRJ-L194-509B-1 | ecosystem: Environmental > Terrestrial > Plant litter >... | reverse complement strand
AAAACATATCAAAAAAATAGACAAACAATGTGGTTTAAAATTAGTAATTACTAACGATACTGATATTCTGTCTCGGCTTCAATGAAAAGTATAGTAATGGATTATATTGGATTTAATTTAGGCACTACAAAGAGAAAAAAATTACTCGATCATGTATCAATACCATTAAAATCTACATTATTTGTATTATGCCAATTTTAAAACCTCAAGCTATATGACCTGTATAGCAACAACTTGCATAAAATTTTACATACAACAAACAACACGGCATAAATGTTGTTGTAGAAACTACATCATTTAACAAAATAAATCATATTATGAAAAAATTACTATTTACTATTATCGCTAGTGCTGCTCTTTTCACCATGTCAATCTCAGACGTGAAAGCACAAGATTACAAAAATGCTATTGGTGGACGTTTCGGAGACGCTAATGGTGTAAGTTTTAAAACTGGCTTAAACAAAAATGCCATGTTAGAACTTATAGGAAACTTTAGAAGCAATAGTGGATACAAGTATATCCGCCTTACGGGCTTGTACGAAGTATATAACCCAATTAACGGAGCTGAAGGATTACACTGGTTTTACGGTGGTGGTGCTACTATTGGATCTGTTAAAGCTAAAGGTTTTGACGGTGATGTTTATTTAGGAGCAAATGGTGTTGTAGGTTTAGATTACAAATTTAAAGGTGCTCCAATTAACTTATCTTTAGACTGGATCCCGACTTTAACATTAACTCCTGATACTGATTTTTACAGTGGTGATATAGGTTTTGGTGTACGTTTCACTTTCTAAGTTAAATAAATATTAAACATAAAAAAACCTGCTAGCAATGCTTGCAGGTTTTTTTATTTATATGCCAATAGGCTATTTAATGGTTAGTCATCACAGCTAAAGACCATTAATGATGAACCATTGACCATTAGCTATAAGTTATTCACTATTGCCCCAACCATTTTTTACGTACAACCATTTGTTGAGCTGTGGCATCGTCTTTTATAGTTGTTTTAAATCTAACCGTTGGGTTTCTTGTTAAAGTAACATCCAAATCTTTTTTAAGACCATCTCTCAAAATACTTACTTTAACTACATCGCCTACTTTTTTGCTGGTAATTTGGCTCATTCTTTCGATAGCCATTTCAGCCGGTGCTCCATCGATAGAAACGATCTCGTCGTTAACATTAATGCCTCCATTCCATGCTCCAGAACCGCGACTTACGCTACCGATAATCACTTTACCTGCACCTGCAGCACTCCTTCCAGCTGATGCACCAAAATAAGGCAGGTTTTTATCTTCATTCTCGTTTACTACATCTACCCCTGCATAAGAGAAGTATTTTGCATATTCAATATCAACAGTACCTGTTACATATTTATCCCAGAAACTGGTAAAGTTAATGCCACTTACCTTCTCTACCATCGCTTTAAATTCTGCATCAGTATAACCGCGTTTCAATGTTTTGCATTGTAAATACATGGCTTTCATAACATCATCTAAGCTCTTCGCTCCCTTTGTAGCATTGATAATCTCTAAATCCATTAGGTTACCAATTACCTGCCCTTTAGTATAATAAGAGATAAAAGTATTGTTTGCATTTTCTGATGGGCGATAAGCTGGATTGATCCATGCATTAAAACTAGACTCAGCAGCCGAGTTAATTTTTGAACCTGGTGTATTCATCACTGTTCCAATTGCACCTAAATTGCTATTCAAGAAAGCTTCTGGATTTGTAAAACCTGCTCTTAACATTACTTTAGTTGGGTAATAAGAAGTGAAACCTTCTGCTATCCATAAGTTAGTAGTATAATTTTCATTATCATAATCAAATGGCCCTAAAGCAATTGGACGTAATCTTTTCACGTTCCACAGGTGGAAATACTCGTGCGCAACCAAACTTAAAAAGCTCTGGTAACCTCTTTCGCTAGCATAACCATTTCTACTTGCTCCTAAAACGGTAGAGTTTAAATGCTCTAAACCGCCTCCACCTTGTGCATAATTGTGTACAATGAAGGTATAGTGTTTATTCGGATTTTCGCCAAAAATGGCACTTTCTTGTTCTACAATTTTAGCCATATCTACCTTTAAACGCTCCTTATCATAGTTACCGCCACCGTACATGGCCACTTCGTGTCTTACACCCGCAGCATTAAATTCAAAAACATCTTGGGTTCCAACTTCTATCGGACTATCGAATAAAATATCAAAATCTGAAGCGGTGTAAGTAAATTTCTGACCAGCTACTGGCTCTAAACCTGTGCTTACCTGGTTCCAATTTCCAAAGGGAATAATTTTTACAGTGCTCGGTGTTTTTAGCATCCCTGCCGGATACATGAAAATACTCGCAGAAGATAAAAATGCGTGAGAAGCATCGATAAATGCCGTACGAACAGAAATCTCGAATGCATACACACGATAGTTTACCTTAATGGCATTTCCTTTTGCATTGTAAACTCTCCAAGTATTTTTAGATACTTTTTCTGCTTTAATTGTTTTGCCATTTGAAGTTGCAGTAAAACCTTCCACACTTTTAGCAAATTCACGTACTAAGTAAGATCCTGGTGTCCAAACAGGCATTTTTAAATCTACATAGTTTTTGGCGGTAATACCAGACATGTTCATTTCTACTTCTGCATAATGTGCCTGTGGTTCTTTAAAACTAACCTCGAACCCTATTTTTACTTGAGATTTTGCTGCCATAGTAATTGATAGTAATAATACTAATCCTAAAATTGTTTTTTTCATTGTAGCATATTTATTAATCGTTGTTTTGTTGTTAATATGAGTTGCTAAGCGACACAGATTATTTTAAAACTTAATAAAATTGCGTGCTTTTGTTAATATAAGATAGTCTTCTATGGCAAAAATAGAACTTCTGCTTTTTTTTTGCGCTTAATTTATTAATTATGCTGTAACATACTTAGTACATCAAACTATAACACAAACAAATAAATAATTTTGTACGTTACCATAGCTTAAGCACACACATGAAAATCAGATATATCATCTATACACTACTCGCTTTAGGGATTGCTTATTTAGTTTATTACAGAATTTCCGAGAATAAAAAAATTGCTGCAGAAAGTGGAGGTGGTGCCGGTAAAGGCGCTGCTGGAGCTAAAGGGGGGAAAGGTGGTGGTGGCGCACCAGGAATGGCTGTTGAAGGTATAGTGGTTAAAACTGCTGCATTTGATAGTAACCTTGAGATTTCGGGTGCTATAGAAGCTAACGAATCTGTGGTATTGCGCAGCGAAGTTGCAGGTTTGGTAACTGGTATCTTTTTTAAAGAAGGTACAAATGTGAGCAAAGGCGCACTATTGGTTAAGGTAAATGATAGAGATATACAGGCACAATTGCGTGAAGCAGCTACCAAACAAAGCCTTTCTTCTACAAACGAAAATAGGGCAAAACAATTATTAGCTAAGGGCGCGATAAGCCAAGAAGAATACGACACCTCTTTAGCCGATTTAAAATCGCTACAAGCGCAAGCCGCATTGATCAAAGCTCAACTGGCAAAAACATCAGTAATTGCTCCATTTAGTGGTAAAATTGGTTTAAGGTCTATTTCTGTAGGCGAATATATTACTCCAGCCACTGTAATTGCTAACTTATTGAGCACCAATCCTGTAAAAATCAGTTTTTCTGTGCCAGAGAAATATGTAGGTCAGATTAAAATCAACTCAGAGATTTCTTTCACTACCGATGCTTCTGGTAAAGTTTATAAAGGCAAAGTTTTCGCAGTAGAACCAGGCATTAACCAACAAACCAGAACACTGCAAATTAAAGCACTGGCTCAAAATCCTAGTGGAGAATTATTACCTGGATCTTTTGCAAAAATCAAATTAGCACTAAGTACTTTAGACAATGCCATATTGGTTCCTACACAAGCCATAATTCCGGTACTAAAAGGAAAAGTAGTCTACATTAGCAAAAATGGAAAAGCTACCCAAGTACCGGTAGAGGCTGGTACAAGAACAGCAGAAAGCATTGTAATAACTTCAGGCCTAAAGGTCGGTGATACTGTCTTAACAACGGGCGCTATGTCGTTAAAACCAGATGCTCCTGTAAAAGTTAAACTGGTTAACAATTAACAGATGAGCATTTCAACCACCAGTATCAAACGACCAGTTCTTGCCATTGTAATGAACCTTGTAATTATCCTTTTCGGGATAATTGGCTATAATTTTCTAGGGATTAGGGAATATCCTTCCATCGACCCTACTGTTGTTTCTGTTCGTACCTCCTATCCTGGTGCAAACTCTGATATTATCGAATCGCAGATTACCGAACCTTTAGAAAAATCTATTAACTCTATTGATGGTATTCGGAATATATCCTCTTCCAGTAATCAAGGCTCAAGTAATATTACAATCGAGTTTAATTTAGGAAAAGATATTGACGAGGCGGCAAACGATGTACGTGATAAGGTTTCGCAAGCTGCTAGAAACTTGCCTAAAGATATTGATGGTTTGCCTACAGTGACCAAAGCCGATGCCAATTCGGATAACATTATCTCGATGACAGTGCAGAGCGATAAAAGAAGTGTGACAGATTTAAGCGATTTCGCTGAAAATGTGATTGCAGATCGTATTCAGACTATCCCTGGGGTAAGTAGTGTACAAATACAGGGGCAACGTAAATATGCTATGCGTATTCGCATCGACCCAAGTAAGCTATCTTCTTATGGTTTAACATCGCAAGATATTGTAACTGCCCTTAGCACAGAAAATGTAGAACTTCCTTCTGGTAAATTAACTGGAGCAACTACAGAATTAACAGTAAAAACTTTAGGAAAATTAACCACTACGGAAGAATTTAACAATTTAATTGTTAAAAGCGATAGCAATAATGTAGTTAAATTACAAGACATTGCTCAAATAGATCTTGGCTCAGAAAATGAAGAAACTGTACTTAGGGAATCGGGTAAACCAATGGTTGCAGTAGCTATTGTACCACAACCTGGGGCCAACTACCTAGAGATTAGTAAAGAATTTTATAACAGATATGATAAGCTGGTGGCTGATATGCCTGCAGATATTAAGCTCAACGTATCATTAGATAGTACGCTATTTATTAAAAGATCTGTAACTGAGGTTGCCGAAACCATTTTAATCGCTTTAGTGCTAGTAATTTTGATTATCTATCTTTTCTTTAGAGATTGGGCTATTGCGTTTAGACCATTAATTGATATTCCGGTTTCCTTAATAGCCACATTTTTTATCATGTACATTTTTGGCTATTCCATTAATGTACTTTCCTTGTTGGCTATTGTTTTGGCTACAGGTTTAGTAGTGGATGATGGTATTGTAGTTACCGAAAATATCTTTAAAAAGGTAGAAGAAGGCTACTCGCCTATCGAAGCTGCGATTAAAGGTGCCAACGAAATTTTCTTTGCCGTAATCTCTATCTCCATTACCTTGGCTGCAGTGTTTTTACCGGTAGTATTTATGCAGGGTTTTGTTGGGCGGCTTTTTAGAGAGTTTGGGGTGGTAATTGGGGCTGCAGTATTAATTTCTGCATTTGTATCTTTAACATTAACCCCAATGTTAAATGCTTACTTGATGAAAAAAGGTGGGCATACGCCATCTAAATTCTATAACTTAACTGAGCCTTACTTCGTAAAACTGAACGAATCTTATAAAGAGAACCTGAATAAGTTTTTAAACAAAAGGTGGTTATCCATTCCCATTATTTTGGTTTGTATGGGTTTAATTGCATTGTTCTGGACTATACTCCCTAAGGAAACAGCTCCTTACGATGATAGAAGTGCCATTAACATGAACTTAAGCACACCTGAGGGTTCATCATTTGCTTATACCGATAAGTTTATGAATGAAGTTGCACAAATGGTTACCGATTCAGTACCCGAAAAGAATGTGCTCATTACCATCACCTCTCCAGGATTTGGTGGCGCAGGTGCTACCAACTCGGGCTTCTTACGTATGGGCTTAACACAACCAGGCGATAGAGAGCGTAACCAGAAAGAAATTGCGGACAAGCTTACCAAGATTACCAGAAAGTATACCGAAGGAAAAATTACAGTAACTCAACAGCCAACAATCTCGGTAGGCCGACGTGGTGGGCTGCCAGTTAGCTACATTATCCAAGCACAAAATTTTGAGAAGCTCAGAGTGAAAGTGCCAATTTTTATGGAGGAGGTTTCCAAAGATCCTACCTTTACTACTTCTGATGTAAACTTGAAGTTTAACAAACCCGAAATTAACCTAACAATTGATAGAGAAAAAGCTAAAAACCTAGGAGTTTCAATTGTTGATATTGCCCAAACTTTACAGCTGGGCCTAAGTGGACAGCGTTTCTCTTACTTCTTTATGAATGGCAAACAGTACCAAGTAATTGGGCAATTTGATGTGAGCAACCGTAAAGATCCATTAGATTTAAGTTCGGTTTATGTGAGAAATAACCGAAACCAACTGATCCAATTAGATAACTTAGTAACGGCAAAAGAAGAAAGTAGTCCACCGCAACTATATAGAAACAACCGTTTTATATCGGCAACAGTTTCTGCAGGTTTAGCACCGGGCAAAAGTATTGGCGATGGAATTGAAGCCATGGATGCGATAGCTGCAAAGGTTTTAGACGAAACTTTCTCTACTGATTTAAGTGGAGAATCTAGAGATTTTCAAGAAAGTTCTTCAAACACTCTATTTGCATTTGGTCTTGCCATACTTTTAGTTTATTTAATTCTTGCCGCACAGTTCGAGAGTTTTAAAGATCCGGTTATTATCATCTTAACTGTACCTATGGCAGTTGCTGGTGCATTTTTATCATTATGGCTTTGTGGCCAAAGTTGGAATATCTTTAGCCAAATTGGAACCATTATGTTAATTGGTTTGGTAACCAAAAATGGAATTTTGATTGTAGAGTTTGCTAACCAATTAAAAGAGCAAGGGAAATCAGTACAGGAAGCCATAAGAGAAGCTTCTATCTCTAGATTACGTCCAATTTTAATGACAAGTATGGCCATCGCTATTGGCGCTTTACCTATTGCAATGGCTCTGGGTGCTGCGGCTAAAAGCCGTATGAGTATGGGGACGGTAATTATTGGAGGAACCATGTTCTCCTTAGTATTAACTTTGTTCGTAATTCCTGCTATTTATTCTTACTGGTCTAAGGAACATAAAGAAAACACAGATTTAAAGGAATCTATTGCAGCTGCAGAGGCTGATGAAATGCAATTAAAAAGATCAAATGACTAAGATGAAGATAAAGCATATTCTGTTTTTTATTGCCTTATGGTTAGCTAGTGCTAATCAATTTGCTTTTGCACAAGAAAGATTAACGCTTCAAGAAGCGATGAGCATTGCTTTAAAAAATAACTACGATATTAAATTAATTAATAACGAAGTAGCCATAGCAGCCAATAATGTAAATTTAGGTAATGCAGGTATCTTGCCTATTGCAGCTGGTAATTTTAGTACGGGCGGAAGCAGACAAAATACGGTGCAAACACAGGCATCGGGCACCGAAAGGGTTACCGATGGTGCAAGAAGTACAAATATGGCTTATGGTATTGGCTTCGATTGGACTGTTTTTGATGGTTTTAGAATGTTTGCCAATTACGATAGGTTAAAAGCATTAGAGCAACAAGGAAAAATTGTTGCCAAAGCACAGATTTTAACCACCATATCTGGTGTAATTACTGCTTATTATAATATAGCCAAACAACAGCAATTAGTAGTTGCGGCTGATAGTGCCATAGATGTATCTAAGTTAAGGCTAAGGATAGCATCTAATAAACTAGAGATAGGCAGAGGCTCTAAGCTAGATGTATTGGCGGCAAATGTTGATTACAATACGGATACCTCTAACTATTTGCAACAGATCAACTTATTGGATAATTATCAGGTTACCTTAAACCAACTAATAGGAAGAGCTGTAACCATCAAATTTACGGTTGATAATGAAATTGTTATCGATCAAAACTTAAATTATACTGCTTTGGTAGAACAAACTGCTATTCTAAATCCTGAATTGCAAAATGCCTTTATCAGTAAAAAAATAGCCGAATTAAATCTAAAACAGGTAAAAGCAGGCAGATACCCACAAATCAGCTTAAATAGTGGTTATGAGTTTAATAGGAGTACGAGCCCAACAGGATTTAATACCCAATTTAGAGCGAACGGACTAACATATGGATTAACTGCAAGTATCAATATTTTTAATGGTTTCTTACAGCGCCAAAATGAGCGCAATGCTAAAATCGCAATCAATTCTTCTGAACTTACTTATGATAAAGCGAAACAGGATATCAATGCGCAATTAACAACTGCCTACCAAAACTACAGTACATTTTTGCAGTTGGTAAAACTAGAACGTGGAAATGTTGACATTGCCAAACAGAATTTAGACATCACTTTAGAAAAATATAGATTAGGTAGCATAGCTCCCTTAGAATTAAGAGAGGCACAAAGAAATGCAATAGATGCCAATAACAGATATTTAGAGATACAGTATCAATCTAAATTAGCAGAAATTACATTAAAAGAACTTAGTGGCACTTTAAATATTCAGTAATTTCCTATTTTAGTATATGATTTTAGTTGCAGACAGCGGTTCGTCTAAAACAGACTGGATGGCATATAGCCCTGGGCATACGCTTAGTTTTAGCACACAGGGCATTAATCCATATTTTGTAAATGCACATGATGTAGTTAGGATATTAACAAAAAATAGGGATTTGGCCGCTTATGCAAGCTCCATTAAAGAAGTCTATTTTTTTGGTTCTGGCTGTTCATCTCCAGATAAACACGAAATTATCTCTAATGGGCTTTCTGCATTTTTTACCAATGCTTTTATCAGTGTAGATCATGATTTAATTGGCTCTGCTTATGCAACCTGTGGCGATAGAAAAGGGCTTACTTGTATTTTGGGCACAGGTTCTAACATCTCTTATTACGATGGCGAAAATGTGCATGGCGGCAATCATGGACTAGGTTATGTATTAGGCGATGAAGGATCTGGCACTTACTTTGGCAGAAAGGTTTTGGTTTCTTATTTGTATGGTACCATGCCCACAGAATTAAGCGAGCTTTTTGCCAAAACATTTGATGTAGATAAAGACATTGTGATCAATAACATTTACCAGAAACCTTTCCCCAACTCTTATTTGGCCAGTTTTAGCCGATTTATGATTGCCAACAAAAAACATGCATTTATCCAACAAATGTTAAAAGAAGGCTTTCAGGAATTTATTGACACCAATGTTAAAGATTATAAAGCTTATAAAACCCTGGAATGCAATTTTGTAGGTTCTATTGCCTATTATTATCAAGATGAATTGAAAGCCGTTTTTGCAGAAAACCACATCAAGGTTGGCAAAATTTTACAGAAACCAATTGAGGGAATATATGATTATATCCTTAAAAGAGAAGGCATATCAGTTTAGTACAAAATCTAATAAAACGCTTTATAATTGATATTGATGTTTACTGTAGTAACTTTGTTGGCTTTCACTTCGAAAGGCATTATTGATCCATCACCTTCAAATAGATTAGCAAATAATTTACCCTCTTCTTCTGCAGTAAAAATAGAATAGTTACCAGGTTTTAATTTGCATTGAAAATAACCATTGGTATCTGTTTTTGCTTTTGCTATCAATTGCGATTTCAGCTTGGTAAATAAAGGAGATTCTCCTTCGGTCTCGCTTAAATTAGTGAGTTTGTAAATGTGTACTTCTCTAACTACAGCCTTGCTACCATTTGCCTTTGGTGCATCTGGCGATGGCATAAGATTTCCCTGCGACCATGTTACCTTCCCAAAAACACCTTGTTTGATGCTTGGTTTCCCATCTTTAATACTTGCGCAAGAAATAATCCCAAAAGTTAATATTGCAAACAAAAATATTCTCATAAATTTCCTATACCTTTAAAGATTGATCAATGTAAACAGTCTATGGTAAAAAACGGCTACCAAAAACTATGCTTTTGCTTATTTTTTACCCTATTCTTGTTAGGCTACTACAACTCTTATGCCCAAATTGTTAATAAAGCAACCAATGTAAGTTTTTTAAATCAAAATGCTTCAGCACTTCAAAACAAACTAGATAACAATAGAGCCCAGGCTTTTGCTTTAGCCAAAGATAAGGGCTGGGAAACTTTAAGGGTAACTAAAAGAGGTGATGTTATTGCCCTGCAAGGAGTTGATGAATTAGGATTGCCAATTTATTACATTACCCATAATAACAGCATAGCAGCAGCTACAACAAATACCAATAAACTTTATAATGGTAGCACATTAGGGTTAAATTTAAGTGGTAGCACGATAGCAAATGGTAAAGTTGCCATCTGGGATGCTGGCGCCATTTTAAATACCCACGTAGAACTGATCAACAGAATTTTAAAGAAGGATAATGCCACAACTTTATCTACACATGCTACACATGTTGCGGGTACTATGATGGCTACTGGTGTATATCAGGCCGCCAAAGGAATGGCTTTTGGGCTTCCACAGTTGCTCTCGTTCGATTTTGGAAGTGATGTTGCAGAAATGTCTGCCAATGCAGCAACATTATTAATCTCCAACCATTCTTATGGTGCTATTTCTGGCTGGAATTACAATGATGATGTTACGCCTGCAAGATGGGAATTTTGGGGATCTGCAGGAGCCAACGAGGATTACAGATTTGGCTATTACAACAGCGCTGCTAAAGACTGGGATTTGATTTGTTATAACGCTCCTTATTATTTACCAGTAAAATCTGCCGGAAACAATAGAAACCAGAATGGTCCCGCTGTAGGAGAGCCTTATTTTCGTTACAATAGTTCTGGTGTTATGGCAAGTGCTGGCAACAGACCAGAAGGTATTAGTTCTAATAATGGTTACGATATCATCGCCACTTACGGCACCTCTAAAAATATATTAACTGTTGGAGCGATTAATCCATTACCTTATGGACCAACAACAACATCGAGCATACAAATTTCTTCTTTTAGCAGTTGGGGACCAACAGATGATGGACGTATTAAACCAGATTTAGTTGGTGATGGTGTAAGTGTAACTTCAACCAGTGATGCCAGTACTACCGCTTACAGTACATTATCAGGAACCTCTATGGCAGCTCCAAATGTGAGTGGATCATTGGTGTTATTGCAAGAATTGTATAGCCAAAAAAACAGTGGTGCATTAATGAGATCTGCTACTTTAAAAGGATTGATAATTGGTACTGCAACAGAAGCAGGAAGTAACCCTGGGCCAGACTATGTTTACGGCTGGGGTTTGTTGAATATGGAAAATGCCGCAAAAGCAATCCTGAACAAAGGAACCAAAAGTATCATTACCGAGAACACCTTAGCGCAAGGAGCTTCGCAAACCATAAATGTGATTGCCTCTGGAAATGGTCCTTTAATAGCAACCATCTGCTGGACTGATCCCGAAGCTACACCTGTAGCTACTGCAAATGCATTAAACAATAATACTTTACGTTTAGTTAATGACTTAGACATTAGGGCTAATGAAGGAACAACAATATATAGTCCGTGGGTATTAAACCCAGCTTTGCCGGCTGCTGCAGCAACTACCGGAGATAATTTTAGAGATAATGTTGAACAGATTTATATTACCAATGCAACGCCAGGCAAAAGTTATACTTTTACCATAACCCATAAAGGGACTTTGCAACGTGGTCCACAAGCTTACTCCGTAATTATTACAGGAACAGGCGGTACTACTTATTGTATTTCTGCCCCAGATGGGAATGCTGATTCAAAAATCAATAACTTCAAATTGGCGAATATTGATTATACCTCTCCTACCAATAACTGTACAACCTATACCGATCTAACTTCACAGACCATCGAATTGGAAAAAGGCAAATCTTACCCGCTTAATTTAACTTTAGGCACCTGCGGCAGCAATTTTGATAAAATAGCTAAAGTATTTATTGATTGGAATGCTGATGGAGACTTTAATGACACCGGAGAATTGGTTGCAACTAGTCCAGTAATTAATGGGACTAGCGCATTTACAAGCAATATTACAGTACCTAGCAATGTAGTTGTAAGTGATTTTTCTATTTTAAGAGTGGTATTGACCGAAACCAATTCTACTAGTAATGTACTAGCTTGTGGTAGTTATGCAAAAGGCGAAACACAAGATTACCGCATTAAATTTTTAAATCCATCTATTGATATTGCTGTACAGGGTATCGTTAGTCCAACTGTGATTACTTGTGCCAATCCTAATCAAAACATAAGTGTACTGATCAAAAATTTAGGTAACCAGACAATAAGCAATATACCAATAACCATTACCATAACAGAGGGGAGTACAGTTGTAGCCACACTAAATACTATTTATACAGGCACATTAACTACACAAAATGAGGCAGAGGTTATATTTAATGAAACCTTTAATGCTCAAGCAGGTAAAACCTATATTGTATCTGCAAAGGCAAACTTGTCGGGAGATTTAGTTAGCACAAATGATTTAGCATCTAATACTATCCAAATCAGTAATCCACCTATTGCAAATTCGGGTTCGGCCTATCTTTGTAATACTACAAATGCTTATGCGCTAACCGCAACAGTTGATGGCGGTACTGCCTATTGGTATAAAAACAATACCGATCTATTGCCTATTGCTTTTGGAAATGTAGCCGTTACCTCTACAAAACCTGATCAAAATTTATTCTATGTAGGTGTAAATGATTTTAAATCAGGCGTTGGTGTAAAAAATAAAAGTGACATTGGTGATGGAGGATACAATCAATTTACACCAGGAATATCCATTACCACTCTTGCTCCAATGACTATTGAAAGTGCAAAACTGTATATTGGTAATGCCGGACAAATTAGGTTTACTGTAGTAAATACCTCAGGCATTGCCCTTTCGTCAGTGTTATTGAATGTAACAGCAACCAAGAGCATCCCTGGCGCAGGTGTTACTGAAAACGATCCAACAGACCAAGGCAGAGTTTATCCCTTAAACTTAGTGTTCCCCACCGCGGGTAATTACACCATCAATATCGAATATTTAAACGGAGCTACTATATTTAGGAATAATGTAAGCAATACCAATTATCCGTACAGTACCCCTTTAGATCTATTTAGCATTACTGGCAATACGGCGGCGCAAGATAATAATGCAGCTTATTTTAAAACTTTCTATTATTATTTATATGATATTAAAGTTAAAGCTAGTGGTTGTTTA
>Ga0247815_10002643_pt1 | contig 13170 bp, 9 predicted proteins | sample UWRJL194509B1_FD_181014 | JGI IMG/M metagenome (GOLD analysis project Ga0247815, IMG submission 181014) | Plant litter microbial communities from Arlington Agricultural Research Station in Wisconsin, United States - UWRJ-L194-509B-1 | ecosystem: Environmental > Terrestrial > Plant litter >... | reverse complement strand
GATGAGCGCGGCGAGCCAGATGAGGATACCGAGATCGCTGACGAGGATCTGCCAGAACTGGTGCTTGGCGAACAGAGGAGCCTTGGGCACAAAGTGGTTGGTGCCCTTGGGGTACGGCTGGCCGGCGGCGTTGCGGATGAGGTACATCTGCCAGCCGAGGACGACGTAGCCAGCAGAGCCGATGACGGCGCCGATGGGCGAGTCGCCGAGTGCCTCCCAGAGCTCAGCCATGACCTTCTCGGTAATGCTGCCACCGTAGATGTCTTCCTGGGATGCGTCGAATGCGGGGAGACCGAGATCCTTGCGGGTCTTGGGCACAAACACCTGATCCTGGTAGACGTGGCCTGTGCTGGCATGGTGCTTCGCGTGTGTGATACGCCAAGAATGGTACGGGACGCCGAGACTGAAGAGACATGTGTTTAACCGACTGGTTACTGCAAGCGTTATGGAAAGACGTACGCAGAGTGAAGCAGCCAGCCGACAGTGTTGTTGATCAACTTGGACTCTGAGAAAGCCTGGTGACCGCACTCGTGGGCGATGACCCAGAGGCCGGTCATGACAAGGCCGGCGGCAAAGCCGTACAAGCCCCAGACAGCGAGCCATGCAACATTGTAGAGTGCTGGATGCGGGTAGGCGATGTTGGTAGGCGCAATGAACGTGTTGGCGAGGTCTGCGAGCCTGTAAATGCCGTAGACGAGGGCAAAGTCCCAGATACTGCAGGCGATGGGTGGTCAGCCAAGATATCACTCCAAGCCCCCAATAAGGCGCTTACACGTAGGCGCCAGAATGCAACGCGCTCCGTTCTGTGCAGTGTGCACTGTTCAACGTGTTAATAATTGTAATAAAGTCGGAGAAAAAACGAGTGGGGTACGTACGGGATGGCAGAGAGCAGATCCTTGACGGTGAGGCCGGGTACGACAAAGTCTACTTGCTGTACTGTGACGCGAGGCTCCTTGTCGTGATATACCGGCGCCGCTGGCGCCTGTGCGTCGATTTTAGGCATTTTTGAGAGGGATACCAGAACGAGAGGGGACACCGAAATCTAAGAGGAAGAGGGGCGAGTCGGTAACAGGCGCCAAAGAGCCGGCTGTAAAAAGTTGGGGCATTGCGGGATTGCCCGGTACAGTAGGTAAGGGGCTGGGCTGCTCGACAGCGTGTTCTGAGCCCCGGCCACGAGCCAGGCGGGCCGGGCACCACCAAGCGAGCGCTGGTCACTCAGGTGTTGGGGTTCCCCACGATAACTTCACAAAAATCGATATTGTATTCCAATCACGCGCGTTCCTGGGGTGATCTCGCTCCAGCAGAGAAGCACCTGCGATTGGCTGCATGCTCAGCGGTCACTCAGCAGAAATTGGATGCACTGCATTGGCCGGACAAAGAAAAAAAAACAGGGCTCCAAACACGTTTGTGAAGGAAGGAACGCGCTGAGGGCGAGGTGGCCCCTGCAACGAGCTAGAAGCACTCTGCGGGGCACATTCAATGGATGCAGTGCGCACATGAAACAGACAAGCTACGCTGCGTTCGAACGTCGGTACTTGTTGTCGGCCGAGGCACAAGGACGGGAGCAACGAGCCTGCAGGAGCTGGCGGTTAACAGGCTGAGATTGACAGCGACCGGTGGTGTAGCCGGCGATGGGGCGATTACAATGCAGACAACCTGTCGCAACTGCCGAACCCCAGGAAGAATGTGGCAGATGCGATGGTGAGCTTGAAGGCTCACGGGACCGAGCACGGGTTTCTGGCAGCGGCAGCAGGACGTTATCTCGTGCCACATGACCCACCTCTAGGAGCGAGATTAAAGACGATCAAGCAAGGTCGAACTGTCAAGATTGTGTCGCGACGTCCAGGAGCCGAGATAATCAGGCCGCCCGAAGTTGTGCGGGACGCATGCCGGTCGCTCGCATAAGCATCGAGCTTGAACTCACTCGCAAGTACCGTGCAAGCGAGATGTAAGTGTTAGGAGTGGCATGCGAGATCGTCGGGGAGCGAAATACTGCGCGTCTGAGTACAAGAGTGCGTTTACACCTCGGCAGCAGCCGGTTATTGGCGCAAATTGGCAGGCACACATCACGTGACACCAAAGCTCGGTTCACTCCTAATTCAGATGATTCAAGTATCAAGATCGCCGGGGGTTGATCCACGATCGCTTATCCTCGATGGAGATTCTATTGGCAGAGTACCGCCTTTGTTCATGTCGTGCCACTTGCCTCCTCCACCAGCTTCGCCAACTCTCCAGCGGCAAATATATCGTCGATCGTCCTCGGTTCTAACTTCTCCGACTCAATCCACGCCTTGCGGTTGTCTTCACCCATCGATCTGACCCGCTTCAGCTCCTCTTGTTCGGCCGTCAACACCTCGTCGCGAGGAAGCATCCCAACCGCAACGCGCAAGCCACGTTCGGCCCCTTCAAAGTCTCCGAGAAACTTCTGCGCCTGGCTGCGACGGAAGAGGGCTTTCGGTGTCATACTGGGACTGTCGGCGTAGATGACGTCCTGCGTGTCGGTAAGAACTTGCGTGTACAGGTTGAGTTCTGCCACCACAATCAACCAATCAGTCATACAAACCAAGATCAACATCAGAAATCTATGCACTCAAGCCCGCAGCAGCGCGGTTCAGTTTGAACACTGCGTCACCTGTCCTTTCGCACGCCTTCACCGCCGCCGAATAACACACATACGCCTCCTTCCACTCCCCCTTCCCAAACGCCACATTACCCAACTCCTTCATCTTAACTGCCTTAACATAGCTCGCATCCTGTTTCTTCGCCTCTTCTTCTTCGAGCCTTTGTCGCTCGCGTTCCGCCGCATCGTCGGTATCGTCTACAGCACGCAGTTGATCGGTAAACGCGTTGAGCGCACTTGGATTCGAGATGAGGGCGAGGAGTTGGTCGGGAGACATGGGCGGTTGGCCGGCGGTGAGGCGGGATGTGAAGGTGGTGGGATCGATGGTGGGCGGGGCTGGATCGGTTGGCTAGATCTTAGCGTTTGAAGGAAAACGAAGCGGACGAGTGAAGTGGGTGGGATGTACCAGATGCGCCGGGAGGTGTGGTAGGAGGAGCAGTAGCCATAGCTGTATAAGCTGATAATGGTTCAAAGAGTGGTGAAAATCGAAAGCGAGGAAGAAGTGAGCAAGACGAGAGCAAGAGTTCAGTGGCGGACTTCTAAAGCGTGATCATCGGGTTCAACGTTCAGCTAAGTTCTCAAGTACCCATGAAGCATCTTCCTCGTGCATCTGTACCACCGCAATGTACGTGCTATGTTCTGGTATGCTTGGAATTTTCTTGGACCGCCCTTCGTGGTCTCTGCCATACGCTCGCATCTGCTGTGCTGCCTCCTACACTTGATTCTGCGCGTCAGCCCCTTTTAATTTTGACCTTGCGTCATCTTACGTGATTTCAGAGATTATTCAGCTTCCTCGCGCCCAGTCTCCGGGCGATTTAGACATAAAGGTTAGCATGCACCAAATGTCACGCAGACGACCAGCCCCCTCCCCCAGGACGTCTGGATTACCTCCTGCGTTGTTCGTCGCCGAAATCGGAATAAATTCGATGTCTTTCTCATCCTACATGTATCTGTTAGAACTGGGCGAGAATGTCCTTTGTTTGTTGCACGAGCTCGAACCCTCCAGGTTCGCCGAGGAGGCTCTCCGCCAGGTCGATCCGGGTCGCCTACACTATAGAGAACTTTTTGAGAACGGTGAGGATTCTGTTCGCTTGGCAGTTACGTATCTCCCGACAATTGAGCTATGCATGATTGGCGTCCACCTCCCCGCCTGCTGTGCCACTCGCAACCGGTCCATCTTGCCATACGACGACGACATTGATGACGGTCTGGATTACCCAGCTGCAATCAGGTGAGATGTTCTCGGTCCTGTCAATGTGATCGTAGTCACGAGTTGCCTGTCTCACGTCAAAGATAGCGAGCCGTCGTTCGGTCATTGTTCCATCGTCGTGACGCAACCTCTCCACTGCGACTTTTAGCTCTTCTTGAGGGAATCTGACTGGGAGCCATACGCTGGCACGTTCAATGCGAATCTGGACATGCGGAGCAAAATGATGCATTGCTCCGATGAACCCTGCGGCAATGTTGGCGCGCGACGATAGCGTCAGGATCTCGATCGACGGCAGATGTTGAACAATGGTTCGCGCATCAACAACATCGAAGCTTCTATGCTCGGTCGTATATGCAATGGAAAGATCCTTGACTGTACCTTTTGCAGTATTGCCCAAATACTTGATGAAGTGGACGAAGGCGGGAGCCGTGGGCGGGAAGTCGCTGGTGGCTGAAAAGTACAGTGACCGCAAATTTGGGGCTGAGAAAACCGCCAGAAAACAGACAAAGAGGTTTTCGGGTGGGCATTCGGTGGTATTAACACCAAAATAGGTCAGACGCGGGAAGACAATGGTTTTTGAACCTGCTTGCATGAATGCGGGCCAGGTGAGGTCGGGATCATCGTCGAGATGAACAATATGAAGATAAAGCGACTCAAGTCCAGTTGCACATGAGGAAAGCATCTGCTTCCATGCCATCATGGTACCGGCGGTGGTGAATACCTCTAACTGCACTAGGCAGGATTGCTGCAGCCGCAGACATGTCGCACCCCAAATGACGCAAGTACGAAGCCGTGGTGCCTCAATATGCACATCAGAAGGGCTCAAGTCCCACATGTCCCAATTGGCAAACTTGATCTCAAGGTGTTCAAGACTGGGCGCATCGAGAACAAATGCCGTGTCGGCCTGGCCACGACGCAAACCAAGAATATGCCAAACCAATGATGACGGCGGGCCCTCTGGCGAAATGCACAAAGTGCGAACGCGTCCACGATGGGGAATAAGCGCGGAAACCACCTTGAGATGAAGCTGGAACTCCTTAGTCAATTTCGGGTCCATGAGTAAGACATGGAGTTTTGGGATGATGATGTGAAGCTCTGATTGACCCGATCTCGCCAGTAGGAGATGAACGAGCTTAATCCAGCGTTTTACAAGTTGTATTTGGTGCTGCCTGATATGACGAGTGATCTGGTGGCCTGGTGTGGACGGTGTGTACACCAGCGCGGGCACCGCGATATACGTCCATAGGAGCGGGGACGCGAGCCCATGAGCGCGCCAGCTGCGGCAGACGGAAGATAGGACAAATGGTGCATGTAGACGATGATGAGAATATTTGATATGGTCTTCAGTGGTCGACGTCCGCATGATCGCATCTAGGTATGTTAGGAAAACACGCTGCACGAGCTCTTCTGGGAGTGTTGCTATCGGAGAAAAGGTTCCATTCAGAGAATGCGCCACGGGAGCCATAGTACCGTGACCATTGAACGACCCATCTCGAACGACAACCGATTCATCCAACAGGCGCGGCGCAGGCTGACTCGGTGTACTATTGAAGGTGTGACGAAAAGACCATTTGTTCGCAAGATTAGACATTTGATCCGTTTCAGGGTTTAATTGCAAGGTCTACAGATGTTTGAGTCGAGGAAGGAGCGCAGGCTTAACGAGGCAGGAGGTCAAGCCGAGTTGCGGTTGATTCCGACGACGGTTGCGGCATTGTGACCACGGCTGACGAGGTTCGTTATTCAAAAGTTGCGGGAGCTAGGAAAAAAATTCCACATGCCAAGAGAGTAGCGCGCGTGCGAAATATGGACTGCTGTGTCCGAGAAGAAGGAGCTTCGGAACAGCGCTGGTGTCGCGCCAGGTTACTCTGATCTCGATTCCACTCAAGACTAACACTTATCAGTAACCGATTCCACAGCTATTAAATTCATTTTTTGAGGTGGGTTATTACCTGTCTTGGCCATTCCAGCCTTTCAGGAAGGGCCTCAGGGTGCCAGTAACATAGAGCGACCCGGCCCAGCTGGCCGCGGTTTCCAGGCACAGGGCTGAGCCAATACAACAACAACCTGTCCGTGCGAGCTTGATATGCATTCAAGCTTGTTTTAATATTGAGCTTAGATGTCTCCCTCATGTGTTACTCGGGTTTCAGGTTTCAGCCCTGTAGGTTCGCTCCTGAACTCTGCCTTACCTAAACCTCGCCGCATGACTTACACATACCGCCGCCGCTAATGGCCTAACCTGATGGGAGACTGATAAATTTGCGACTGAATAAGCGAACTAAGATCGAAACATAGTCGATCTGATGTTCATTGAAGTATACCGTGCAGTTCAGTTCAACCGTATTCGATATTGGTCTATGCAATACCCAATTAGAGCATGTATTAAAAATATAAAGCAGAAACTATTACAGCGGACAGGGGTTACAACAGTTGAACATGAAATTGGGTGGTATTGTGACGGGTATAGCAACTGTCATCGTTCGAGCAGACACCTGAACAAGTCTGGCACTTGATAGCACCATGCTCTTCTATTATCCGCGCTAATCATATGGATTATAAATATCGTTCTCATGCGGGTCTGGCATCTCGTATAGCTGGCGAGGGAGAATCTGGTACCTCGGGCCATGGACCTGCTCTTTGCCTCTCTTGCTACCGATACCTGGCCCATCAGTCCATACGACAACGACATCAACGACGGTCTGGATCGAGCACCTGTAATCAGGCAAGATATTCCCAGTTCTGTTAATAGTATCGTAGTCATGAGTTGCCTGGGTCACGTCGAAGAAGGCGAGTCGTCGTTCGGACGTAGTCCCGTCGCCGTGTTCCATCGTCTCTACTGCGACTGTCAGCTGCTGCTGCGGGGAGCTAGTTGGTAACCACACGGTCGCATGTTCGATGTGAATCTGGACATGCGGAGCAAAGTGGTGGATTGCTTCGATGAACCCCACGGCAATGCAACTGCTGGATACGAGCGTAATAATCTCGATCGATGGCAGATGTCTAAATATGGACCGCGCATCGCTAATATCCAGGCCCTGATACTCAGTCCCATAGGCGAAGGCAAGCTCTTCGACTGCGCCGTTTTCATGGTTGCCCAAATAATTGATGAACTGGACGAAAGCAGGAGCTGTAGGTGGGTCGTCGCACGGCGCTGAAAAGTACGCCGACCGCAATTTTGGTGCTGATATAGTCGCAAAGATGCTGTGAAGGAGATTATCGGATGGGCAGTCATCGGTGGTGATGCCAAAATGGGTCAGGCGTGGGAAGATGATTTTCGATAGAGGGTGTGCGACTGTACTACGATCTTCTGAATTGCGGAAGGGCACAATGTGCAGATGAAGTGATTCGAGTGTAGTCGCACAGAATGAAAGCGTCTGTGTCCATGGCGTTAGGGTACCGAGCGTTACCTCGAACCGCACCAGAGAGGATAGCTGCGGTAACAGGCAGGTCGTGCCGTGAATGACAAATGTGCGCAGAAGTGGTGCCTCAAGGTGTACGTTTAAACCTTGAATCCATCCTTTCCAACTCTCGATATTAAGGTGCTCGAGACGTGGCGCATCCAGAATCTGTGTGCCATCGGCGGCGACATGACACGTACCAATAATCCTCCAAATCTGTAACGCCGTTGGGCCTTCAAGGGACATGCACAAAGTTTGAATTCGTGCACGATCAGGAGCCAGTGAAAGCAGTGCGCTGCGATGAAACGCCAAGCTTGGCTGTACTATGAAATAATGAAGCTTTGGGATTATGATGTGAAGCCCTGCTTGACCCGATCTCACCAGCAGCAGCTGAATGAGACCAAGCCAGCGCTTTTGTAGCTGCTTCATATCACGCTTGATGCGACGGGTGATGAGGCGACTTGGGGTGGACGGTGTATACACTAGCGCAGGAACCACGATATACGTCCACAGGAGCGCGGACTCGAGCGCGTGAGCGCGCCATCTCCGGCAGACGGAAGACAGAAGGAAAGGTGCCTGTAGGCGACCGTGAGAGTATTTGATAGGGTTTCGAATGGTTGATGTCCGGTTGTACGTCTCGAGGTACGTCAGGAAGATACGCTGCACGAGCTCTGCTGGGAGTGTTGATATGGGCGAGTGACTTCCAATGGCACCGTGCACCGCGGAGGCCATGTAAATGCGACCCTTATGCACTTCATCTCGATCGATAACTGATTGATCTAGCAGAGGCGCCGGTGGCCGATCAGGTGTACTGCTAAAGATGCGACGAAAAGACCATTTGTTCATAAGATTAGACATTTGCTCCGTTTTGGAATGTATTCAGGTGGTCGGCCGATGTTTGAGTCGAGCAACGAGCGCAAGCTTGCTAAGGCAGGAGGACAAGCCGAGTTACGGCTACGTCCGACGAAGCGAGCGGCATGGTGACTGCTGAATGGTCAGATAATCACATTAATGTGAGACATCGCGCTTCATCGAGAAGTCAATTTGCTCTGCTCGTCGTTGTTTATAGTGCACCGTGCCTAAGTTGAACAACCCTTGACGGACGAAAAGTTTCTAAATCCTGGTCACCTCTTACAAATAGACAATTGAGTCATGATTAGTCCTTTGGAAATATCGCATTATCTTCATCTTAATCCTCTACTGGCTGTAGGCTGATAGTATCAAGAATATTGACTGTCACTGAAGTCATCGCTATAAGAAGCCAGTGCCAATACGGAGCCCCACGCGAGGTGACCAATGAGGGCTGGTGTGACTGGTGAAGGTTTCGCGCACCCAATAGGTGATCTCCTCGCAATTGCATTGTGAGCTGAAAATGAACCGCTAGTGACCCTGAAAGCGGCTCCAACCGTGTTCCCTGGCGTTGCTTCTTGCTCTCTCTCTCATCCCTGCCAGCTTCAAAGCAAGTCTTCCCCGCCCTCACTCCGCCACTAGAAATGTATCGCGCTCTTCTCATAGATCTGTCCGGAACACTTCATATCGGCTCGCGCGCGATACCTCGCGCTGTCGAATCGCTGGCACGCCTTCGAGCGGCAGGCGTGCCGTTTCGCATTTGCACGAATACAAGCAAGGTGATTGATCTGAAGCTTTATATTCAGTACCTACGAGCTTTAGTGCTTTGTAGTCTGTGCTCTGTGCTTCTGCTTGTGCTCACTTTGAATGTGTTCACTGACGACGTCTGTTCTTCTGCTGGATGTCTACCGTGACGCCGATGGTGATCTCATCGAACGACATCGCATTGCTGCATTGGGACAACTCCATACAGGAAAGCACTAGAGCACTCAGAACGAAGCTGCTTGAAATGGGTTTCGAGATCGCGGAGAATGAGATGTTTACAAGCCTCCAAGCCGTCCGCGCTGAACTTGTGGCACGTCGTGTTCAACGGTGGGTCATCCACAACACGGCTGCCCAATCAAAACACTGAGCCTGCCAAATTTCTCGCCTTAGACCGCTTCTTCTTCTGTCAGAGTCGGCGATGGAAGACCTCAACGACTTTCGCTCAGCGAGTGGTGGCGCGAACCGGGTGTCAAGCGACCACGACGCAGTTGTGATTGGCCTCGCACCGTCCCTCATGAACTACGAGACCCTGAACGCTGCTTTCAGGGTTCTGGTTGCTCACAAAGACCAGCCGTCCCCTTCCTCGCCTAACGCCAACTCATCAGCTCGCACAGCTGCACCGCTCCTCGCGACTCACCGCGCGCGCTACATTCGCACCGAGGACAACCAACTCTCCCTTGGTCCAGGAGCGTTTATTGCAGGGCTGGAGGATTCATCTGGGACCCAGGCGACGGTGCTCGGCAAGCCAAGTCGAGCGTTCCTTGAGCGCGCTTTGCGGAGTCTAGAGTCACAGGACATACGGCGCGAGGACTGGACCCAGGTTGCCATAGTTGGAGATGATGTTGACAATGACCTTGGCGGTGGGGTGCTTGAGCTCGGTCTGGGTCGGGTTCTTGGTGAGCAACGGCTGGTTCTCAAGGTCGGCGTATCGTAGCCGAATCATTGACGCCAACGTCTTTCTTATCTCCCTACAGTGAAGACGGGCAAGTACCTCGAAGGCGACGAGAAGAAGCCTAATGCTCATGGTGCGGTCGTGTATCCGTCGTTCGCTGAGTTGGTAGATGCGTTGCTCGGATGAGCGCCGCGAACGTGCTTGATAGAAACTGCGTTCCGACACACTTCATCCCACAACTCTCCTTCCACTCAGATGGCCTTCTTCTCAAATTTCAAAGTTCGGTCTAGATCACACGAGGACCAGCACCTGAATGAACCCTGGATGCCAACCCCAATCACGCGCCCCCTCCCCCACCTTCTCCAGACCTATCAATGACGCACGGCTCCCCGCACAGTCGGAAAGGCACGGGTCGCATGATTCCCTCTGCGGCTCTCGCGACTGTGTTTGAGTGGGCTTGTGGATAGGGGTAGCCGGAATCACATGGGCGAGTGCCGTTGTGGCTCGGTTGGTGACGCCGAGCTAAAGGTAGAGGCCTCGTGCTCATTCTGTTCCCCTCTCGATCCCCCGCTTTCGGTTCCAGTGTCTCTCTGTCTCCTACCACGACGTTGTCTTGTGCGCTCGTAAATAGGAACTCGACCTGCACTTCAAACACACTTGGACTCTCGCGTACCTGACCTTTACAATCTCGCTACCCACACGATGCCGGCACCCGAACGCGCAGCATTCGACGCCGAGGCGAAGAAGGTCGAGCAATGGTGGAAGGTACGTCTATACTGGTTCTCGCTCGTCCTTGTATGTACTGACGCACGATTAGTCTCCTCGCTTTGCACGCGTCAAGCGCCCATACACCGCTGCACAAGTGGTCTCTCAGCGCGGCACGCTACCAATCGAGTATCCAAGCAACGTCATGGGCAAGAAGCTCTGGACGTTGCTTGAGAAGCACCACAAGGCCGGCACGGTGTCACACACTTATGGCGCGTACGTCGTTCGCCTCTTGGTTGTGGTTGTTCACTGATGCTGACATCCTGCACTTGCTCGTGTGCAGCCTCGATCCGGTACAGGTCACGCAGATGGCAAAGTATCTCGAGACCGTTTATGTCTCTGGGTGGCAATCGAGCTCGACGGCGTCCTCGACGAACGAGCCAGGGCCGGATCTTGCTGGTGAGGATCCTCGCCAGGATTCTTGACGTCAGTGATACTCAACTCCCGCCCCACTTTATTCAGATTATCCGTACAACACTGTGCCGAACAAGGTCGAGCACCTCTTCATGGCACAACTCTTCCATGATCGTAAACAACGCGCTGCCCGGACCCTCCTGTCTGACGCCGACCTTGCCCGCACACCTCAAATCGACTACCTCCGCCCTATCGTCGCCGATGCCGATACCGGCCATGGCGGAATCACTGCCGTCATGAAGCTCACCAAACTCTTTGTCGAAAAAGGCGCCGCTGGCATCCATATCGAGGACCAAGCAGCGGGCACCAAGAAGTGCGGGCACATGGCCGGCAAGGTACTCGTTCCGATCTCGGAGCATATTTCGCGGCTCGTCGCCATCCGTCTGCAATACGATATCCTCGGAGTCGAAAACCTCGTCGTGGCGCGCACAGACAGCGAGGCAGCTACGCTCATCACGAGCAATGTTGACGACCGCGACCACCCGTTCATCGTGGGCTCGACGAACCCGAACCTCGAACCACTCGTATCGGTGCTGTCGAGGGCAGAGGCCAAGGGCGTCTCGGGCTCAGATCTCCAGGCATTGGAGGACAAATGGCTCCAGGACGCCGGTCTCGCGTTGTATGCGGACGCGGTCGCCGTGGCGCTCGCCAAGTCCGGCGCATCCAAGTCGTCCATCGACACTTTCAAGTCCCGCGCAGCCCGCCTCTCTAACTCTGACGCGCGCGCACTCGCAACCAAGGAGTTCGGTCTCAAGACTGCGCCGCACTGGGACTGGGACGCCCCGCGTACGCGCGAGGGCTTCTACCGGTATCGCGGCGGCACCCAGTGTGCGATCCGCCGCGCGGTTGCATATGCGCCGTACGCGGATCTGCTGTGGATGGAAACCAAGTCGCCGATCCTGGCGCAGGCGAAGGAGTTTGCGAACGGCGTGCACAAGGAGGTGCCGGGTCAGTGGCTCGCGTACAACCTCAGCCCAAGCTTCAACTGGGATGCTGCGGGGCTCGACGAGAAGGCCATGCAGGGGTACATTTGGGAGCTGGGCAAGCTTGGATTTGTCTGGCAGTTCATCACAGTGCGTCTTCCTACTCTGGTCGAGAAGTTAGGCTTTGCTAACGTCACTGTAGCTCGGCGGCTTGCATAGCAACGCGTACATCACCGATCTTTTCGCGCGCGCATACAGCACGGAAGGCATGAAGGCATATGTCGAGCTCGTGCAACGTCGCGAGCGCGATATCGGGTGCGATGTCCTCACGCACCAGAAGTGGTCCGGCGCCGAGTATGTGGACAAGCTGTTGATGACGGTGACGGGCGGTATCTCGAGCACGGCGGCGATGGGCAAGGGTGTCACCGAGTCGCAGTTTGCGGCCAAGGCGCAAGGAAAGCTCTAATTCTGCGTCGCCACTCGATGTCTCTGTACTTGTGTAGTTTGATGTGCATTGTAACTTGTCGGTCATTCAAGAGCTTAGCGCCCCCAAGAGTAGTTTCATGAATCTGCGTAACAGCTGGTACACATAAGTGGATCATCGCCGAGATGCTCGCAGATCACCGTCTGTCATGAACACGGCTCACGGAGACGCCGTCGGTGTTTGTGACGAGTGAAGGTGAGCATGAGCGCGCATTTCGGCTAGCCATTCGTCGTTTCGGCTATAGTGGCTACGATGGCGAGTTTCAGAAACAGGGTTGTTTCTGCTACTGCTGATGCGAGTCTAGGTACCAGGAGATCGGATGCTTACGTATTGGTCGATGTAGCGTAGCTAAGACTGACTTGACAAACCGACAAAGGTTGGTGCGAGCGTTCAAGAAAGTAGCGAAACAGCAGTAAGGCCAACTCTAGGCTCTGCTCATTTCTGCGAGTCTTGAATGGACAAGCTACTAAGGTCATGAGCCAGAGGCCATCAAGCCTTAAATAGAACTCGGATGTTGAAACGCGGCGAGCCTCGTAGATGTAACAGACTCTCACAATTCAATAAGCCAAGAAGCGAAACAAACGAGTGTTGTATTGGTGCACACACGAGGCATTGCACGTCGAGGGGTATTGCACGCAAGTGCTGTGCCAGAAATAGGCTCGAGAGGCTGAACATGCGTCACGAGTATCCAAGAGTAAGCTAAGTCCGTGCACTAGGGACTCTATCGTGCGCTCTATCCTGAGCTGAACGCGAAGTTGCGCTCAAGCGAAAACAACGGCGACAACCGCCGCACCGGCAAGAGCCGCCAGACCAGGCGCGCCCAACAAGCCGGCACCATCTCCCGGGGTCGTCT
>Ga0247815_10002642_pt1 | contig 13175 bp, 13 predicted proteins | sample UWRJL194509B1_FD_181014 | JGI IMG/M metagenome (GOLD analysis project Ga0247815, IMG submission 181014) | Plant litter microbial communities from Arlington Agricultural Research Station in Wisconsin, United States - UWRJ-L194-509B-1 | ecosystem: Environmental > Terrestrial > Plant litter >... | reverse complement strand
AAGCACCTCGCCCATAGCCTCTATGGCACGCCTGTCTACCTCACACATTGCTGCAAAGTTTGTAAAGTCGTGTATAAAACCGGTGTGTATAACGCCATCTGCCTGGGCTACGCCTGCTTTCAGGCTGTCTAAATCCTGCAGGTCGCCATGATGCACCTGTGCCCCTGCTGCTGCTAACAGATCTGCCGATTGTTGCGAACGCGCAAGCCCAAGCACCTCATGCCCTGCATTAATCAACTCCTGCACCACCGCCGATCCTATAAAGCCTGTAGCTCCTGTTACAAATACTTTCATAATTTACCATTTTATTATTAATAGTACAAAGGTGCGTACTATAAATACCCTGCCTGTAGTGTAATCTATTAAAGCTGTAGCCATTTCTTTAGTAGATAACCACGCCTATAAAAATTAACTATTGTTTTATTGCACGTTTGAATAGGAATTATAATTTTGCGTTAAATAAATGTTAATTATATTTTAATAGTAAATTTTATATTTAAGTAATTTATGACGCTAAGTTCTCCTGTTGGAATTTTAAAAAAAATAGTAGCAAAAGAATCGTATATAAAACTCAATGCCCTATTAGTTAATAAAGCATTTTGTACTAAAGAGAAAATACTTTTCCCTTACCATAAATTTTCTAACAGCGCTATACTATTAACTGATAAGGACCCGTGGAGAAACCATAAAACAAAAGAAAATTTTAACCGGACTGATATTACCCTTGATTTTAAGCGGTTTGACACCAGTACAAATTTTAAGGGATATGATGTAGTGGTACCCATAACCATTGATGATTTAATGGTATGCTCGTCTCACCGCGAATCTATAAAACAGGATATCATTCCTATTCCGTCCGTAGAAGCTATAAATATCTGCCATAATAAAAACCTGCTTAATGCTACCCTGCAATCGGCTGGCTTAGGCAATTTTACACCGGGAAACAATATACAATTCCCGTATATTGTAAAAGGCAAAACAGGCGAATATAGTAAAGAGGCATTTATTATAAATAATGCCGATGATGAAATTCTCTATGCGAAACTACTTAACGACCCTAACTTTTTTAAACAGGAGCTTATAGCCGGAGATACCGAATATGCTACCCATATTGTATTTAAAAACGGAAAAATAGCTGCATCTGTAACGGTATGCTACAAATATTCTCAATCTGTTTACCTGCAGGGAAAAACAAAACAAATTTGCAGCTATGTAGTTAAATCCAAGCACCTGGATGCATTTGCACAAATACTAAACACCATAGGGTATGAAGGTTTGTGCTGTATAGATTATAAGATACATAATGGGGTACCAAAAATATTTGAAATTAATCCGAGGTTTGGTGGCAGTCTATCATTGTATTTTTTTAGTTTGCTAAGACATCTTAATTAATAAAGCTGTTTTAGTAGTATGTAATAAAAAACATTAAATTATGATAACTTTAGTAAGAAACCCTGTAATCTAAGACGTTATTAATTCTATTTATCCTATTTTTGAGTTGAATTTTAAATAAGGTATAATGACTGAATACGATAGATCTGTATTTCTTGCAGACGATGACTTAGATGATTGCCTTTTATTTGAAGAAGCCCTGATGGAACTGTCTTCTACAGTAAAGCTTACCACCGCAAACGATGGTATAGAGCTAATGCACATTCTTGATAAGAAAGTTCCCCCTGCGCCAAATGTAATTTTTTTAGACCTAAATATGCCTAAAAAAAATGGCTTTGAGTGCCTTACAGAAATTCGTGCAGCCAAAAAATTTAAGGATATACCTGTGGTTATATTCTCTACCTCATCCGAAAAAGATTTTATAAATAAGGTGTACGACCAGGGCGCCGATTATTATTTATGCAAGCCTAACAATTTCGCGAAACTTAAAAAAGCCATATCGATGGTTTTAGATATAAGTTGGAAAAACCACACCGCACAGCCATCGCGCGAGCAGTTTCTTATTGTGGTGTAATATCTTTTGTTACCAATGAGCAGTACAGACAATTTTAAAGAAGGCCAAACGGCAGCAGCGACCGAAAAGAAGTTTCAGAACGCCGTAATGCAGGCTCCCGTAGGTATGGTTATACTTAAGGGTAAAGATATGGTGGTAGAGATGGCTAACAACACCTACCTTTCTCTTATAGACATTGATGCTAAAGATTTTATAGGCAAATCTATATACCAATCACTGCCCGATGTTAAACAGAGGGTATCGCACCTGTTTGATAATGTATTGGCCACCGGTAAGCCATACCACGGTTATGAATTTGAATTTACCATAAACCGCTACGGAAAAAAAGAACAAACTTATTTTAATTTTGTTTACCAGCCGCTGCGCGAAGAAGACAATACCATAAGCGGTATAATTGTAATTGCAACTGAGGTTACAGACCAGGTGCGCACCCGTAAAGCTTTTGAGCAAAAAGAAGTACAGTTTCGCAAACTGGTAAGCCAGAGCCCTATTGCCATGGCAATACTGCGCGGGCATGACCATGTTATAGAAATTGCCAATAACGCCATGCTCGCAATATGGCGTAAAGACCTTGCCGAAGTAGAGAACAAAACACTCATTAGCATTTTTCCGGAACAGGAAGGCCAGCCATTCATTGGCCAGCTTCTAAATGTTTTAAACAACGGTATTACGCACACTGAGAGCGAGGCTATTGCCATTGTAAACTCGCATGACGGCAGCCGCGAATACTACCTTGATTATGAATATTCGCCATTAACCGAGATAAACAATACGGTTAGCGGGGTAATGGTTACCGTTACCGATGTTACAGAGAAAGTTCTTGCCCGAAAAAAGGCAGAGCTTGCCGATAAACGCTACAGCGACTTGCTGGAAATGCTTCCGGTTGCTGTATTTACAATAGATACAGAGGGTTACCTTGACCTGTATAACCAGGCCGCCATAAAATTATGGGACAGGGTTCCTGTAAAAAATAAAGATAAATGGTGTGGCTCGCACGGGCTTTACACGCTTGATAAAGTTTTAGTGCCTCATGAAATTTGCCCTATGGCAACTGCATTAAAAGAAAACAGGGCTATACTTACAGAGGCTTATGTAGAACGGCCGGATGGTACGTTAAGACATGTTATAGCCCACCCCCAGCCCATTCATGACGCTAATGGCAATGTAACCGGCGCAATGAATGTGCTTATAGACATTACCGAAAGGAAAGAAGCAGAGGTTGCCCTTACTACAAGTGAGGAAAAATTCAGGGTACTGGCTAACTTTATGCCCCAGTTTATATGGACTGCCGATGCTAATGGCGTGCTGAACTATTTTAGCCAGTCGCTTTTTGATTTTACAGGCTTAACCGAAGAAGAAGTATTTACAAACGGATGGATAGAAATCGTACATCCGGATGACCGCAGGAAAAACATTGAGCTCTGGATGGAATCGATAGCAACGGGTAAAGAATTTCAGTTTGAGCACCGCTTTAAGAGGGCCGACGGCAACTACCTATGGCAGCTTACACGAGCTATACCACAAAGAGATAATGATGGTAACATACAAATGTGGGTGGGCACCAGTACCGATATTAACGACCGTATACTATTTTTAGATAAGCTACAGGAAAAGGTTGACGAACGGACACAGACCCTTAAACTTGCTAACGAAAACCTGGAGCGCCTTAACGGCGAACTTACCCAGTTTGCTTATGTAGCCAGCCATGACCTACAGGAACCTTTAAGAAAAATACAAACTTTTATAAGCCGTATAGAAGATACCGAATGGAACAACCTGACCGACCGTGGCAAGGATTACTTTGGCAGGATACAAAAATCTTCCGGCAGGACACAGCAGCTTATACTCGATTTACTTGCCTACACACGGGCAAACAAATCTGACCAGCATGCAGTACAAACAAATCTTAACGAACTGCTGCACAAGGTTAAAGATGACATATCTGAAAGCCTTGCAAAAAGCAATGCCGTTATTACCTGCACCAACCTACCGGTAATTAAGGTCATTAATTTTCAGATGGAGCAGTTATTTACCAATATTATATTAAACGCAATAAAGTTTACAAAACCCGGAGAAATTCCTGTGATAACTATAAATGCCGGTATAGTAAGTGGTGAATTGCTTGATATTAAGGATGCCGATCCGGCAAAAGATTATCATCATATCACTGTAAAAGACAATGGTATAGGTTTTGAACCCGACCAGAGCGAACGTATATTTCTGGTATTTCAGAGGTTACACTCTAAAGAAAGTTATGAGGGTACAGGCATTGGGTTATCTATTTGCAAACGTATTGCAGAAAACCACGATGGCTTTATTACAGCAAGTTCGCAACCCGGCGAGGGGGCGTTATTTAACGTATACTTACCCGTTAATGAATGCATAACCGCAAACTAATGCCCCAATTTAAAATAGAGCCCTGCACTAAAGAAAATACCGCTGCCATAATAAGCGGCATTAACAGCTACAACCTTAACCGGGTACCCGCCTTTGCAGATGCATGGACACCACTTGATTTTGTAATAAAAGATGAGACAGGAATAGAAATTGCAGGGATATTGGCAGGAATAGGCTACTGGAACGGCCTTGATATAAAAATTTTATGGGTAGCCGAAGCCTACCGTAAAACAGGAATAGGCAGCCATATTTTAAAACATACCGAAGATATCGCCAGACAGAAGGGAGCTACTGTTGCCATGCTCGATACATTTGATTTTCAGGCAGAAGGCTTTTACCTTAAAAACGGTTACGAAGTTATTGGCGAAGTACAAAATTTCCCTCCCGGGCACAGGCGTATTTATTTATCTAAAAAACTCTAAGGGTATTTCAAATTTTAGAGCGTAAATTTTAGATTTAGCTTCACTCATATTGTAAAGACACATTTTAGATGTTTTACTCCTACAACTTAGCCTTAAGCATACGTGCCGCCTGTGTATAGCCCCCTTCGGACCCATCTACAAAATGTATGTGCCCATCATCAAGATTACGCACATAGCAGGACATTATAGAGGCACCACTTACATGCAGACCGTAAATAATCTCGCCGCTTTGTTCCATAGCATCCAGCAGTTTTTGCAGTTGGGTTCGTTGGGCTGCCGTGCCGGTTATAACGGTATTAATACGTCCGTCTATAACAAGGGTATCGCTCATTTCTACTAACGATTTAAGGAAATCCTGTCCTTTTTTAGTACTAAAATAAATGTAACCGTAAAAAGTAACGATCCATGTTTTAAGTAACTCTAACAACCTTATTTTACCAAGCCTTGCCCGCATTTCGTTACCTAATTTGCTAAAAGTAGTTTTTAACTTAAGCCTTCCAACAGATATGGGTTGGCGTATTTCGGGAGAACCATAAAGTTCTTCCATCCCCTCCAGTACTTTTTTAAATACCACTGCCTGCTGCGATACTTCTTTGGCAATAATCAGCAGTGTAACAATTTCTTCCTTATCTGCCGGCGGCGGAATTTTATCCCAGCGGCACTGCATACCACTAAGGTCTAATATTGTTTCCTGCGCTGCAAGCCCGGCAAACATATAATCATCTCCTTTAATTATTTTTTCGGCATAGTTAAGTCCATTGCCTAACACTATAGGTATAGAGAAAGTTGCCGAACTGCTATATTTTGCAATATGTATTTCGTGGCCTTCTTTATAAATATCTGCCACAGGCACAGTGCCGGCACGCAGGTTAAGGTTAAAGTTAGCAAGGGTATTATCTTTATATAAGGTAAGGGCATGCATGACCTTATGTATAAGTACAGGCGGAACTATAAATGTGGCACCGTCTCCGCCAAAAAAGAACGGTACGGTAATATCCATACCAAAGGCTAAATTGAGAACACTTACAATACTGCCGGTAGCTATAAGGTTTACATCTTCATGGCGGCCACCCAGCACAGCATTGGTAGACCCTGTAATATCGGTAATAACCACGTGCCAGTCGGCAGGTATTTTACTAAACAATTTTTCCTTTACCAGTAGTTTATGTAAAGGCATTTTGTGTAAAGGCAGGGCGGAGTAAAATTGAGCATCAGCGTCCGTCATTGTCGTTTGCATCATAAATTGTTCGGTCTCTCAAAGTAACAACTTAAGATATTAATAAAATCTTAAAGTGCATTTAAATTTGATTGCCACAATATGTGGCTTTTCTCATTATACTTATAAGGAAGCTATAATGTATTAAATTTTATTCAGTTACGTCACATAACCTCTTCATTATTACCCCCCGCAGATAATCCTGATTATCGTCTCCCCATTGCCCTAAAGCACCAAGAACAGGAATAAGGCTGGTACCAAGGCCGGTAAGACTGTACTCTACCTTTGGTGGTACCTGCGGATATATTATTTTAGAAACCAGCCCGTGTGCTTCAAGCTCGTTCAACTGTATATTAAGCACCCTTCGTGAGGCATCAGGAATTTTACGTTGCAACTCGCTGGGGCGTTTATGCCCTTCATTAATAAACCATAACAAGCGTATTTTCCACTTGCCATACAACACCTCTGCAATAAGGTCGAGGCCGCAATTTAAGTTTACAGGTATCTTTCTTTCATACATAACACAAATATAACCTATTGTACCACAATGTACAATACGGATAAATTTATCCCTATGCAATTCGGTTTTCCGTAATTGTGCAGGTGCCCTACAGTACTTAATTTTGCTTTAAACAATAACGATCATGAAAGAATATTTTAATTTTAACAATGAGTTGTCGGGTAAAACAGCGTTAGTAACCGGCGGTACAAAAGGCACAGGCAAAGCCATTGCAGAGCGATTGCTGCAGGCAGGTGCAACGGTAATTGTTACAGCACGAAATGAACCCGAAGGACATAATGCCAACCTGCATTTTATAGCAGCCGACCTTACCACAGCACAAGGTGCTGCAAAAGTTATTAGTGAAATAACCGCACAGTATGGCGGTCCGGATATTTTGGTAAACAACCTGGGCAGCTCTGAAACTCCCGGTGGAGGTTTTAGTGTGCTTACTGATGAAGATTGGGAGAAAACCTTACAGGCTAACCTGCTCGCACCTGTACGCCTCGACCGTGGGTTTTTGCCTTACATGATCGCTAAAAAATCGGGCGTTATTATACATATCGCTTCTATACAGGGGCGGTTGCCTTTGTATGACTCTACCCTGCCCTACGCTGCTGCCAAAGCGGGATTAATAAATTACAGTAAAGGATTATCTAACGAAGTTTCTCCAAAAGGTGTGCGGGTGCTTACCGTATCGCCGGGATGGATACAAACCACCGCCGCCCAAAGGATGATGGAGCGCATTGCCGAAAGTTCTGGCATTACTGTTGAAGAAGCTATACAAAGTGTAATGGATGGCCTGGGCGGTATTCCGTTTGGACGCCCTGCAAATCCTGATGAGGTTGCAGAATTTGTGGGCTTTTTAGTATCGCCAAGGGCAGGCTACCTAACAGGGACAGAGTATGTAATAGACGGCGGCACAATACCCACAATATAAACTATAAAACAATAATCATGAATTTACCAACTGTAATAAACAGCTTTATTAATGCACAGAATAATTTTGACAGCGAAGCATATACCGAATGTTTTACTGACAATGCCATAGTATATGATGAAGGTAAAACACATACCGGCAAAGACGAAATCAGGGCTTGGAATGAAGAAAGCACTGCAACTTATAAGGCACAAATGAAGCCCGTTGACTTTGCAGTTAACGGGGAAACTGCCACATTAAAAGCCGAAATTTCGGGCATTTTTGATGTGAGCCCTATTACCCTGAAATTTGAAATCAAGGATTATAAAATTGCCTCATTAAACATTGGCAATGCCTAAGAGAGCTGCGGAAGGTAAATAGTAAAGGTTGCACCACAATTAGGCGAGCTGCTTGCCGTGATAATGCCTTTGTGGTTCTCTACAATTTTTTTTACTATGGTTAACCCAATGCCCGTGCCCAATTGAACATCGGTAGTTTGCAGCCTTTGAAAAAGCTCGAATATCTTCTCGCTGTATTTATTATCAAAGCCTATTCCGTTATCGCAAATGGTAATACAATAATAATAGAGGTTAGCATCCAGTTTATCATTATAAAAATAACTCCCTGTATTATAATCGCTTGTAACCTCTATATGTGGCGTGGTATCTTCTTTTAAAAATTTAAGCGAGTTAGAAAACAGGTTATACAGCAACTGCCTGAATTGAAAAGCAATAACATTTACCTCGTGGTTTCCTGAATAAACAATTTGGGCATTTTTACTTTCTATCTCCTCCTGCAAATCGTATTTTACTTCTTCTATAAGATCTTTAAGTGCAATCTTTTCGTCCACCTTTCCTTTTGCCGAAACCTGAGAGTATGTTAAAAGGTCTTTTATAAGGGCGCTCATTCGCGAAGCAGCATTATTTATTTTATCAAGGTATAGTTTACCCTGTATAGAAAGGCTGTCAAGTTCTTTTTCGCGTAGTAAAGACGAGAACACCTGTATTTTTCGCAGGGGCTCTTGTAAGTCGTGGCTGGAAATATAATTAAAAGCCTTAAGCTCTTCGTTTACTTTTTCCAGTTCGGCATTTTGGATTTCAACTTCTTTTAGCCTGTTGGCTATATGGCTGCTCAGCGCTATTTCAAGCTGCTCCTTTGCTTTATTAAGGTCGTTATTTGCCTTGCGCAACTGCAACAGGTTCATAGTTTGGGCAGAGAGTATTTTTAAAGCCTCAATTTGCTGGTCGGTTAAAACGCGGGGTTTAACATCTAATACACAAACAGTACCCAGCCCCTGCCCGTTTGGGGTAACTAAGGGTACACCGGCATAAAAAACTATATGGGGCTCGCCGGCTACAAAAGGGTTGTCTTTAAAGCGGTCGTCTTTTCTAAAATCTTCTATGGTAAAGGCTTCACCGGGTGTTTGTATGGCGTAGCTGCAAAAGGCATATTCCAGCGGAGACCCTTCCACATCGGTACCACGGTGCGATTTAAACCATTGCCTGTCTTTATCAATAAATGTTATAAGTGCTACGGGTGCTTCACAAATTATAGAGGCCATCAGGGTAATGTCGTCATAATCCTTTTCAGAGAAAGTATCTAAAATGTCATAGCTGTAGAGATCCTCTAAGCGTTTACTTTCGTCTGTTAAAGTGCCTGCCTGTATCATTTATGGTTAAAGAATTATAATAGGCTAAAAATACATAAATCAATGGTATAATAACGCTGCTTGTATATTTTTTGGCAATATCATTTTTAACCCAATGTTTTACCAATGTAATTATGGCTACAACATGTACCGCTTTGGCTACCTTCATGAGTGTTCTTTTCGGCAACTTTGCCCTGTATTTAAAACATATATATCATGAAAACTATTTTTATTACCGGCGCATCTGCCGGACTGGGCAAGGCTACAGCACAATTATTTCAGGCAAACGGCTGGAACGTTATTGCCACAATGCGCAATCCCGAAAAAGAAACCGAACTAAACCTTTTAAACAATGTAACTTTGCTGCCGCTGGATGTTACGTACCCTGAGCTGATAAACGACACAGTGCAAAAAGCCATTGGCCTTGGCGATGTAGACGTAGTGTTTAACAACGCCGGTTACGGACTTGTAGGTGCCCTTGAGGCCTGCACAGAAAAACAAATAACCAACCAGATAGACACTAACCTTACCGGCGTTATAAGGGTTACACAGGCATTCATTCCGCATTTTAAAGAAAAAAGAAGCGGTTTATTTATTACTACAACATCAATTTTCGGGTTGGTTTCAAATCCGCTATCAAGTGTTTATAACGCTACTAAATTTGCATTGGAAGGTTGGAGCGAGAGCATATCGTATGAATTGGCACTTTTTAACATTGGTATAAAAACCGTAGCGCCGGGTGGTATAAAAAGCAATTATATGAATGTTATGCAGGTTGCACCACAGCCAGACTACGACCCATTAATGCAAAAAATGACCGAAGTATTCTCTAACGGCATGCTCACTTTTACAGAGCCGGAAGTTATTGCACAAACTGTATATGAAGCTGCTACCGATGGTAAAGACCAGCTTACATACATTGCCGGTAAGGACGCAAAAAAATTAATGGCACTAAGGCAGGATATAGGCCCGGAGGGTTTTAGAATATCTATGCGCAATAGCATGCTCGTGTAATTATAAAATAAATTATTTAGTACCTTAGCCATAATGAAACCTTATAATAAACAACCCTACACATTTAACTCAATATCTGAGCTGCATGATGCTTTAAGCCTGCCTAAGCCTTTGCACCCGTTAATTAGCTTGGTTGATTATAGCTATATTACCACAGACACTGCCGATATAGCCAAGGGAATGTTGCTTAATTTTTATAAGGTTTCATACAAAAAGAATTTTAAGGGAAAACTAAAATACGGGCAAAGCTATTATGATTTTGATGAAGGTGGTATGTCATTCATTGCACCTAACCAGGTTATTACTGCCAGCAGTGACGATGCCGATTATGGTGGTTATACCCTTCTTTTTCACCCCGATTTTCTGCACAGTTACCCGTTAGCACACAATATAAAAAACTACGGTTTCTTTTCCTACTCGCTATCTGAAGCCTTATATTTATCTGATAAAGAAAAGGAGATTATTACGGGCATTTTTAGCACCATTGGGCATGAACTCATGCAATCTATCGATAATTTTAGCCAGGATATTATGGTATCGCAAATAGAACAGTTGCTTAACTATAGTAACCGCTTTTATAATCGTCAGTTTATTACCCGAAAGATACCTAACAACAATTTGGTTGCAAAAATGGAAGAAGTATTAAACGATTATTTTAAAACTCAAAAAACACTAATAACCGGAGTGCCCACTGTACAGTTTATTGCCGATGAGCTAAAAGTATCTACCCGCTACTTAAGCGATATGCTTAGGGCACACACCGGTCTAAACGCGCAGCAGCACATTCAGGCGGGTATTATAAATAAAGCTAAAGAGTTACTTAGCACAACCAGCCTTTCTATAGCTGAGGTAGCTTATCAAATAGGCTTTGAGCATCCACAATCGTTCAATAAAATATTTAAGAAGAAAATGAATGTATCGCCTGTGGAGTACCGGGAGTCTTTTAATTAATTTATTGAGATTTTTTTTACCACATAGAAACATAGGCTTTTTATATTCTTGAAGATATCATAGAAAATAAATTTTTACATAGATGTTACTTCAGAAGCGGAGCTTCAACTATGTGCGCTATCTAATCTTCTAAAAAGTATGGCCTATGTTTCTATGTGGTAAAATAACCTGAACAAAATATTAGTATTTTTACTTTTCAATAATTAATTTTCATGATAACAAAAAAGCAGTTAGATGAGCTTACTTATGAAATAATTGGTGCTGCAATAGAAGTGCATAAAATAATGGGCAGAGGATTGCTGGAAACTGTTTATCATCAATGTTTAAAAGAAGAATTGAGATACAGGAATATAAACTTTGAGACTGAAATGTTTATTCCTGTATTATATAAAAACAAGTTATTAGATATCGATTTTCGATGTGACTTGTTTATAGAAAAAAGTGTTGTAGTGGAGTTGAAATCTGTGAAAGAAATAACTCCGGGATTTGAAGCACAATTGCTAACGTACATGAAACTTTTAAAAGCTCCTAAAGGCATTCTAATTAATTTTAACTGTTCTAATATTTTCAAAGAAGGTCAAAAAACTTACGTAAACGAGTACTTTAATCTTTTGTACCAGGATTAAAACCATAAACAACCTAAACAATGTCTTACTGCAGTGTAATAGAAACAATGCCGCCCGAAAAAAAGGCACTTCATAAAGCTTACCACGACCATTATTATGGTTTCCCTATAGAAGATGATAACGAACTGTTTTGCCGCCTTGTAATGGAAATCAACCAGGCCGGGCTAAGCTGGGAGATTATCCTGAAAAAAGAAAAATCATTCAGATTAGCTTTTGATAATTTTGATATTGCAAAAGTTGCGGCGTATACTGAAACCGACAGGGAACGATTGCTGTCTGACCCCGGCATAATTCGCAACAAACTTAAGGTTAATGCTGCCATAGAGAATGCAAAAACCATTTTAGAATTGCAAAAAGAACATGGCTCGTTTAAAAACTGGCTCGAAATGCAACATCCTAAAACTAAAGAAGAGTGGGTTAAGATATTTAAAAAGACCTTTAAATTTACAGGTGGCGAAATTGTAAATGAATTTTTTATGAGCATAGGCATGCTGCCCGGTGCCCATGCCCAAAACTGCCCTGTGTATAAACAAACCCGCGATGCCGGCGCATTGTGGTTTAACGTTTAAATTTTATTGGCAGGCTTATTAGGTTTAACGTTGCTTTGGCAATTGCAGTAAAGGTTTAAGAGTATCTTTAAGCAATATTTTTAACACGTATAATCCCGCAAGCACAGGATGAGTTTATTTATTGCCACACTATCAATACTGCTTATTATTTTTACTATCCTTTCCCTGATAAAAAATGATTATTGGGTATTCAGGATATTTGACTATCCAAGGCTGCAAAAGTTTGTGCTCTCCTTAGTATGCCTTGCATTTTTGGTTTATTTCTTTAAAAGTTCGGCGCTTATGTACTGGGGACTGACGGGAGCCATGAGCCTTAACGTTATTTATCTTTTTAGCCTGATAATGCCTTTTACAGTACTGGGAAAAAAGCAGGTGCTGCGGGCTGCGAAACATATAGAAAACCAAAGCCTGAGCATTATGATAGCTAATGTTTTTCAGGATAACACGAATACTAAAGGCTGCCTTGCCGAGGTGTATAAAAACAATCCTGATATTGTGTTGCTGCTGGAAACCAACAGCCGGTGGGACAACGAAACTGCCGAACTTGCAGCCAAATATCCGTTTAGTGTAAAGGCAGCATTAGAGAACACTTATGGCATGCTGCTATATTCTAAACTGGAACTTACCAATGCACAGGTACACTACATTGTAGAAAACGACATACCATCTATTCACGGTATCGTAACATTAAATAACGGGCAACAAGTGCAGTTATATTGCGTGCACCCTACCCCGCCCGTGCCACAGGAAAACCCACGATCTACAGAGCGTGATAAAGAATTGCTTCTTGTGGCCGATAAGGCTAAAGAAAGCAAACTGCCGGTTATTGTTATTGGTGACCTTAACGATGTGGCATGGAGCTATACTACAGAACTGTTCTTAAAAATGAGCGGACTCCTGGACCCACGCCGTGGCCGTGGTTTTTACAACTCCTTTCATGCGCACTAC
>Ga0247815_10002640_pt1 | contig 13180 bp, 12 predicted proteins | sample UWRJL194509B1_FD_181014 | JGI IMG/M metagenome (GOLD analysis project Ga0247815, IMG submission 181014) | Plant litter microbial communities from Arlington Agricultural Research Station in Wisconsin, United States - UWRJ-L194-509B-1 | ecosystem: Environmental > Terrestrial > Plant litter >... | reverse complement strand
CTTAGCCGCCAGTGGAAGAGCCGAGAGATAGATGTGCGGTGCGCTTCGCTCAATCGCCTCGTATGATGACGCTACGAACGAATTTGCGTCACGAAAAAACCGTGATACAATCTCTCGTCCAGCCTGTTGTGATGTGAGTCGTGCCTACAGGGTATAAGGATCACGCTCACCGCTGACCCAGCGATACGCAGTAGACCCGATGCGACACGAACCTTACCCAACACACTCAACACCTCCAGCCAAAAAAGAAATTTCGGCATGAAGATCTGCTCAGAAAGCTCATCAAGCACAGCTGATTCAGATGCGGCGGCGACATGGTGAGCCCACTGCAGGCAGGCGTAAACAAGTGATGGCACCATCCAATCTGCCGACGTCTGGTCATTCGCCTCGTATGACGAGCGACTGCGAGATATGTTGAAACAGAGATCGTCCCGGGCCATTCTTTGCAGACAGCTTCGTGCGAGGACGTTGTGACCAAGCGATTTGATCATGCGGATATTGGGTGGCGCACGGCCAATAAGGTAGTCGCCGAAGGACGCATGTAAGGTGCGCAGGCCGGGCTCATCGTCCGTTTCCGGTACGAACAAGACCGAAAGTAGCCGCTGTAGTGATTCACGTAGATGATCCACTTGCATATCGAGTAGCTCGGCCAGCATGTTGATCGAAGTTGGCACCCGAGCAGCCATGATACAAGCAAGCACTCGTTGTGTCGCCTCGAGCTCCCCGCGCTCAATTTCGGCCGTATTCGATGCTCGAGTGAGAACAAACTCGTACATAGAGTCCAGAGGGCCCATTGCTACTGAGCTCTGGGTCACGGCTGCAAGAGCCGTCTGCAGCCGAGTGGTGCGGGTATGCACAGACTTGGCATTGAGAACGTACGAGACGACGGTGGATGCGAATATGAAGAGGCCGTTTGAAAGAGTCGCTAGACTGATGACGCTTGGGTCGGAATACCATGGAGCGTTAAGGGGGCTCTTGTAGAACGAGTCCTGGATGTACAAACGGATATCTTCCGTGACCTCCGTCGTGTCGATCATGTGCAACTGGAGGATTTCGTTCTGACCTCGATCAGAGATCGGACTGCCTAAGATATGCGTCTCCGGTCGGGATGTGAGAATGAATTTGACGTTCGCAGCACTGTTGAACCGCGCGATACCGGCGAGTAGCTCACCAAGCTCGCGCTCGTTGACGCATTCGTCAAGAGCGTCAATGACAAACACAATCGGACGATTATCTCCGGATAGAGCAGAGAGCGGGCGTTGAAGCAGCGGTCCAATTTGATCGCTCGCTGGTTTGTGTGCGGCTGCACCTGCGTCTGGCTTGAGTTCTGCGGCCAGCTCAATGGCGAACTTCGGTGACTGATTCGCAAGCATCACTGCGAGGCTTGGCAATATGCGTCGCGAGTCCGTCCTTCCTTTTACATTGGCAGTCCGAGAACAGAAGAACGTGCCTCCGAGCACAACGTCTGAGTCTCTCTCTAGCATGCGGCATAGGGTAACCGCGATGGATGTTTTACCTGTACCGGCAAGGCCAGCGAGCCAGAAGATTGACCTGAGATCGTGCTTGATCCACGCGACGAACTTGTCCAGTATCCCTACTCGAGTACCCGGCATGCAACCGCTGTCTTTGGGTTGCGCATCGTGCGCCGCCTCGCGAACACGCCGACTGCCGAGAGCTGCAACATGTTAGGCTGTGACCAAACCGCAGGATATTTCGACTAACTAGATGCGATGACCTGCACGGTTGCACTCTGTCGAGCATGATATGTGATCGCACTCGTTGGGGGATTTGTGAAAGGCCACTTACCCAGTTCAACATCTCCTTCTCCTTTTCCTTCTCCTCAGCAGTTGGGAGCCTCTGAGAGCCAAAATCTTCAGCAAGATTGTTATATTACGGTAATGGCTTCACATACCGAGAGGATTGTGTCCACGCCGATTTCAACACGGATCATGCTCTCATACTGTATTTGCGCATGAATATCAATGACTTCGTCTGAAGTAACAAATCACTCACAAGAAATGCTTCAATGCGCGCTGATATTTTGACCAGAAGGTCTTTAACCTCGGGAACGTCTGCGTTTGATTCGAGGATCCTTCTAATAGTACCCCGTTCCAGCTTCGATTCGATGCAAGCCACGAGTTATCCCAACGAGCTGAAGAAGCACATCAGCTTCTGAGAGCCTCAGGAGAGCCTATAGACTGACACAGCAATGCTCTCGAGCCGCAGTTTCAGATTTGCGTCAAGGTGGCCCTTCCTTCCGTACGCTTGTGTCACTGCGTAAAGGTGCGCGAGCCTACTTTCGAGCTTCGTATATTCGTCTTTGACCTGTGCGGTGCGCTGGATTATATATGTTAGCATAGATTGAGGTGCGAAGAGGCGTGTTCACCTCGCAGACGTCCCAGATCTTGACGACGCCAACGAGTGCGGCCTTCAATGGCAGGCATAGATCCGAGCCGTCACGGGCCGCCGCAAGCAGCTCATAGACAACTGAGCCCGCAGTTGCGCCGGCAGTGGGCGGGGCCTCTGGATCAGCGTAGCCGTGGGTGCTCAAGGTGGGTGCTCGGGGGACTGGGTCGGGATCGGGATTGGGAGGAGCAGGCGATGGCAGGGGCGACCCAGGACGCAAGTTGTTGACAAGTCGACCAGTCTTCATCTTGAATTTCTTGACAAAAACGCTCATTGCTACTTGGGATCGAGGTGTTCGGTGAATAGGATGCGCCAAATACAACGGGCAGGAGGCACGTGGATGAGGGACGTTCGAGTTCCGCCCGGAGCACTCCCGGACATGACGTCCAAATGCGGCGGAATGACTAAGCCGGCCACTCATGTAGTTGCCTTATTTCGGGTAAAGGTGAATTGTTCGACTCACTTCAGACTGAGCCCACCGGCCATCTTTCTATTCGATGAACTCAATTCGATCCCACCAAAGGCTCTCATCTACTCCCACCGCGACCGTATCAATCTTGGAACCTGTAACTGAATTGAATGTGGGTTGTGCGCCAGGTCTGGAGAGAAGTTTCCTTCGCTCTAAGAATCGACACATTCGGATGGCAATCCGCGTTTTGTCATATGTGCGAGGTGCAACATCGTCAAGGCTGGTGGAGTCTCACGCAAGGGTAGGACACCAAATGATCGAAGTCAGCAGCAGCAACATGATATAGCGTCCACAGCGAGGCCGGGCAGAACAAAAGCAGATATAGGATAGTATTGATGCGCTGAGAATAAGGGGAGAGCAGACTCATAGCTACAGCGAGAAGCGAGGAGTTGAGGAGGGGCAGGGCAGGAAGCGGCAGACAGGAATGACAAACCACACAACTTCACCTCGACCAGTCAACGTCCAGCAGCTCTTGGTGGTTTGCTTATATGTTCCAGTCCTCGATTCTGCCCGCACACGACAGTACAATGTGAAAAGTCGACCGCCGGGTGCACAACTGCGCTCGCCGCTCGATGGCGAGACAAGCCATCTGCCCCGAGCATAGATATAGATATAGATATAGGATTTGGACATACGTGACGGAGGTCGGTATGATGCGCTGGAAAGCCGGTTATGATGGGCGGGCTTGAGCTTGGCCGCGAGGTTATTTGGGTGTCATGGTCGTAGGCTGGCGCGATGTCCTTGCGGTGTCCACCGATTCACCGTCCCTGTCGTATTGGCGCATGCAAGGCCGCAGATGAGCGTAGCCGTTAACACCTCAGAGACCATGAGGAAGCACAAGAGCGAGAGTCGTGGTGGTTCAGGGGTGCGAAGATTCCAACACAACGGCGGAGGTGCGAATATCAAGCAAACGAGGAGGATGATGGATTACCAGATTCCGAGTCTGACGAAAAACAATTGGTAAAGGTCAGACACGGAGACCCTCAAGCGGTTCAAGACGACAGTGACAGAACTTACCTCTGACATCGATACGGCAAAGACTCAAAGACCGTCCCGTGGAGCCTCAAGTTGACAAAAGGTCGTGAGCGCAGAAGCTGGATATATCGTAGGGAGAAGTGCTCGCTTGTTCGCGATGATAATTGAGGCCCGAAATGGCGTGCGAGCTTCGGAATGTTGAATGCGTGTGGCGCGGCCCGGCTCAGTACTGGTGACGGCGGCGCCCAACAAGGCGCAGCATTCCCACGCGTCGGGCGCGGTGTCGGCACTCATTCTGCTGCAAACAAGATGTCTGACTTGACTTAGATAGTTTGAGTTGATGGGTGGGACATGGGAAAAGCAACACAGAACCAGGAGGGAAAGCGTTTGGCACGGTTGTTTCCGTCCTTCGACCTCCTGAATCGCGTCCCAAGAGCGTAATCACGCGTCGCCTTGATGTCAAACTCTCACCACTGCAGGTACACGCTTGAACACGGGCGACCTGGTGTTCCGTACACTAGTAAGAGATTTAGGCCGACCGCGACGGTCGTCGTTGTTTCGTAGTCCCGGTCGCCTGTTACCTCAAAGGTTGCACACACCGGTCGACTTCTGTCAGGTACGCGTCCAGTCGAGCCGCCACGGTCACTGTCACGGCATCACCGCTGCCGTTTATTTCGGGAACAGTTGAACACCAACCCATTTGCCCAAGGGATCGATGAGAAACTTATCCGCAACGATCTAGTTATAGCTTTCAATCTCGTTGTGATTAAACCAGTCGTCGCGCTCTCATTGCAGCTGGACATGGCGGGACCGGTGTCGGCTGTGCTGTTCCGCGTCGGACCCTCGCCGTTTTGGATCCCTGCCTCCTGTCTCGCCCATGCCGCTCTGAATCTTCCACAAAGACCTCATTAAACCTCCTCTAACTTTCAAATTTCCACCCACTGCATGCGCAAAAGATGATCAAGCCCCTTTCCATATCGACCAAGTGCGTCATGTATCCTCGCGCCGCGTTTCCAGCCTCGCGCTAACCGCGTCGCGCGTCGTACTCCTGGCTTCGTAGATCCACTTCAAGCCCACAAGTAGCCCTGCGCACATGGTCGAAACCACACCAATGGCCACGGCGCGCCCAATTCGCAGGCGTATCTACCACGCTATTCTTGTTACTCCTGCTCTACATCTCGCATAACCGCGACGGCAAGTCCGGATACCAGCTCCCCGCCCTGCTATCCAGCAACCCACGATGTCCAAACGACCGTTGGTCTAACGGCCGATGGGTCCAACGCGACCCGCCGCATCTCAAAATGGCGAGCAGCGCGGACGTGTACAAGGTGTCTGGCTTCACCGGTTGCTCGATGACCAAGGAGAACTGGATTCACCTTTCGCACGAGAACATGACGCAGTGGAGTTGGAGGTCGAGGATCAGCACGTATGATTGGACGCCTGGACGTGGGTGCGACGTTGCGGCGTTCGACAAGAAGGAGTTTATCCTTCGTATGCTCAAGAAGGGCGGCTGGCTTATGGTCGGCGACGAGACGACCGAGCAGCAGTTCATCAGTCTTAGCTGTTTGCTACATCCATACGTCCGGGCGGGACCGTTCTTTGCGCGACACGGCGGATGGAAGAAGAGCTGGCCCGAATTCCTCTACCTCAACCTCCAAGACAAATGGATCCAATCCCTCCTCGAAAAGCAGATGCCACTAGGCTTCAACCCAGCCTTCACCCCTATAATCTCCTACACCCGCGCTGACCTTCTCTTCAGCAAGCCCGAACTCGCAGACGTCGGCGCATGGACGAGCCACCCAACAGCCGACCCGAGCAAGTTCTGGGGACCCGGCGACATCTTTACCCAAAGCGCACTCGACTGGCTCGACGCCTTCGAAGCCAAGTTCCCCGCCGGACGATACGCCACGCTCATCCTCAGCAGCGGAACATACTGGACACCAGCTGTATTCAAAGGTCTCGGAGGCGACGCGGCGAACGTCTTGCGGTTGTGGCGCGTCGCGATGAACCTCCTCGCAGCACGCATGGTCGCCATGCTCGACGCCGACAAAACCAAAACCCGCGTCGTCATCTTTCGGAGCGCGGTCCAAGGCCACGAGAACTGTACCGAACCCGCTAACCGCGATATGGAACCGCTCAGCACGTATCGCGAGCTCAAACATAACTTGTACAACTGGCCGGCGTTGCCGTTGATGAACGACGTGCTTGAGACGATTGTGAAGACGCATAATCATCCGAGGATGCACTTTTTGAGGGTGGAGAGGCCGGCGCAGTTGAGGGTGGACGCGCATCCGGTGGGGGATTGTTCGCGGTATGTCGTTGGGGCGGGGATACTGGAGGATTGGAACATCTATATGAACCACTACGAGCTGTGGGAGGTCGACAGGTCGAGGTAGTCTTGTGTCGGTGTCTGCTGTTTTTCGCCCTGTGCTTCCTTGGATCGTCACCGTCGTCGCGCCCCCTCGCTAATGTACCCATTATTCCGCTCATCACTCGCATCCGATATACAACCTCATCCCCTGTGACTTCTCTTTCCGGACACTCTGCTGTGTTGCTACTGCTGACTGTTGCCCGTGCACTCACTACTTGTAGAATCCCTACTTTGCCTGCAGGACTCGCACGATACCGTAGATCGAACCCGCCAGTCTTGGATGGAAATCAAATTCGTCATTACATCAACTTATATGTGATTCCTCTGTGTCTTGTACGGTGCGGGTGAAGTTACCAGCTGTAAGACGCTCCTCTGTGGACAGATTTTAGCTAGGTTCACGAGCCATTACGACTGGGTGTGATTAACATAATCTCTCTGGCCTCAATATCTGTATACCACAACATCCCTTTCGAGGCTGTGAACGGCTTCACCGACGGGCAAAGATCGCCAAGTAGAAATGCCGAAACTCTAAGCAACTCAAACTTACCTCTCATCCAAATGGGCAGGAAACCGACCGTCATTCAGCTTCAGATGCTATAGTGGAGACGAATGCGACGGCCAATGTCGGTGATGAGCTTCTATAGGAGTTCATCGAGTTCATCGCATTGAAGGTTTGAAGGCGAAGAGAGAGCGCCGTGTGAAGCGCACGTGAACTGATTCTCTTTTCGCAGACATCCGGTTAGCATGAGCGACCACTTGAGCCGCAATACAATCCATGCCCGAGCACAAACATTCCGCCGCATTTGGACTTCGTTTCTCGGAGGGCTCCGGGCGGGGCTCAAACGCCTCTCATCCACATACCACGTGCTTGTTGTATTTGGCGCACCCCCGTTCACTGAGCAGTCCGATCACGAATATGAGCTTTTTCGTCAAGAAGATGAAGATGAAGACTGGTCGACTTATCGACAACCTGCGTCCTGGTTCGCGCGCGCCATCACCGCTCCCTCCCAATCCCGATCCAGACCCCGTCCCACAGGCACCGGCCATAGGCAGCCACAGTTACGCCGATCCACAGACTCCGCAGACCGCTGGCTCAACTGCGGGCTCTGTTATTTACGAGCTGCTTACGGCGGCCCGCGACGGCTCGGACCTATGTCTCCCGTTGAAGGCCGCACTGGTCGGCGTTGTCAAGATATGGGATGTCTGCGAGGTGAAGGCGTCTCCTTTATCTCGATTGTTGCTGATAGGCTATATTCAGCGCACCATTGAGGTCAAAGAGGAGTACAAGAAGCTCGAGAGCAGGCTCGCACACCTTTACGCTTTGACCCAAGCCTACGGAAAGAGAAACCACCTCGACCCAAATCTGAAACTGAGGCTGGAAACCATATCTAGGTCAGTCTCGATGTAACTTTCAAGCCTGCAGAGGCTTACTCGCTCCTTCGGCTCGTTTGAACAGCTCGCGGCTTGCATCGAGTCCAAGTTGGAGCGTGGCACTACCAGAAGGATCCTCGAATCGAACGCAGACGTCGCCGAAGTCAAAAGCCTTCTAGTCAAAATTTCGGCGCGCATTGAAGCCTTCCTTGTGAGTGATTTGTTGCTGCCGGCGAAGGCATTGGTGTTCATGGGCAAGTACAGTACGAGAGCATGATCCGCGTCGAAATCGGCGTGGACGCCATCCTCTCGGTACGCAAATTGATTACCGTAGGAAAATGATCTCTGAGGACAATATATTCTAGAGGCTTCCAACTGCCGAAGAGAAGGAGAAGGAGAAGGAGAAGTCAAACTGGGTGGGTGAAGTCTCACGACTTCCAACAGTAGCACTGATACGACATTCGCTCCAGAGTGCAACTGTGCAGGTCATAAAATCAGGTCAGTTATACTATCCTACACATTGCCAGTCGTATAACATGTAGCAGCTCTGGGTGGCCGGTGTGTTCGCGAGGCAGCGTACGATGCGCAGCCAAAAGACAGCGGTTGCATGCCAGGCACTCGAGTCAGTATTCTAAACAAGTTTTTGACGTGGATCAAGCACGATCCGAAGGGAATATTCTGGCTTGCTGGCCTGGCAGGCACGGGGAAAACATCGATTGCAGTTACTCTATGCCGCATGCTGGAGAGCGACCCAGACGTCCTGCTGGGAGGTACGTTTTTCTGCTCTCGAACTGCCAATGTAGAGGGAAGGACCGACGTGCGTCGCATACTACCGAGCCTCGCAGTGATGCTTGCGACTCAGTCACCGAATTTCGCCGTCGAGCTGGCTGTAGAGCTCAAACCAGACTCGGGCGCAGCCGCGCACAAACCAGCGAGCGATCAAATCGGACCACTACTTCAACGTCCGCTCTCTGCTCTAACTGGAGATAATCGTCCGATTGTCTTTGTCATTGACGCTCTTGACGAATGCGTCAACGAGCGCGAGCTTGGTGAGCTGCTGGCCGGTATTGCGCGATTTAACTGTACTGCGAACGTCAAGTTCATTCTAACGTCTCGACCGGAGACATACATTCTCGGCAGCCCGATATCCGATCGAGTACAGAACGAGATTCTCCAGCTGCACATGATCGACACAGTGGAGGTCACCGAGGACATCCGCCTCTACATCGAGGACGCGTTCTCCAGGCGCCCCCTTGCTACACCATGGTACTCCGACACAGAAGTCACTACTCTGGCCTCCCTGTCAAACGGTCTTTTCATCTTTGCGTCTACGGTAGTTTCCTACATCCTCAACACCAATTCTGTGCACAGCCGCACCACTCGCCTACGGACTGCTCTTGCAGCTGTGACCAAGAGTGAAGTAGCAATGAGGCCTCTCGACGCTGTGTACGAGCTTGTTCTGACTCGGGCATCGAATCCGCTGGAACTCGAGCGCGAAGAGCTCCAGGCGACACAACGAGTGCTTGCGTGCATCCTCGCCGTTCGCGTGCCACTGTCAGCTATTATGCTGGCCGAGCTCCTGGATACGCAGGTAGATCATCTGCGCGAATCTCTGCAGCGTCTAACTGCCGTTGTATACATGCCGGAAGAGGACGATGAGCTTGGCCTGCGCACGATACATGCGTCCTTCGGCGACTACATGTATGATCGTGCACCACCCAATATCCGCATCGCCGAATCACTTGGCCACGATATTCTCGCACGCGGTTGTCTAAATAGAATGGGCTGGGACGACCTTTGCTTCAACATTTCCTGTAGTCGCTCATCGTATGAGGCGAATGGCCCGACATCGGCGGGTGGGATTGCATCATCACTTATCTACGCGTGTCTGCACTGGGCTCACCACGTTGCCGGCGCATCTGAATCCACTGTGCTTGATGAATCCATCGAGCAGATTTTCATGCCGAAATTCTTGTTCTGGCTTGAGGCGTTGAGTGTGTTGGGTAAGGTTGGTGTAGCATCTGGTCTACTGCGTATTGCCGGTTCAGCGGTGAGTGTGATCCGAATGTCATGTAATCATGGCTGAGGTCACAACAGGTTGAACGAAGGGTCGTATCACGATTCCTTCGTGACGCCAACTCGTTCGTAGCATCGTCTCGCGAGGCCATTGAACGAAGCGCACCGCATATCTACATCTCGGCTCTTCCACTGGCGGCTAAGGACGGGCTCATCTGTCGGAATTTTTCCTCGAAATGTGCAGGTTTGGTATCAGTAGAATCTTTTGGCATCGAAAACCATGGTGGTCAGCTTGTCGCGACTCTGACAGGTCACACCAATGCGGTGAACACCGTAGCATATTCTCCTGATGGAAATCGACTGGCTTCAGGTTCAGCAGACGGTACCGTCCGCATCTGGGACCCACGGACGGGCGGAGAGACTATGAGCCCTCTGCATTCCATTGGTGGCGTCGTCAATTCAGTCACCTTTTCTCCGAACGGCAAGAGTATCGCGTCTGGAACAGAAAATGGCGTGTACATTTGGACAAACCTGGCCGATCGGCCGGCCGCCCTGCATCTGAGCGGTCAATCTGGTAATGTATTGTCTGTGGATTTCTCGCTGGACAGCTCCGTACTCGCTTCGGGGTCGGAGGACACGACAATAAGCCTCTGGTCGGCCGCAACTGGAAAGCATATCGGGGTACTGAGTGGCCATGACGGGGAGGTGACGTCTGTCGCTTTCTCTCCAAGTTCTCAGACCCTGGCATCTGGCTCTATTGATATGACGATCCGGCTGTGGAACTTTCATAACGGTCAGCCTGTGGGCTTGCCACTTGTTGGTCACAAGGGCCCGGTTCTTAGCGTTGGCTTTTCGCCTGACGGGACGATGATTGTCTCAGGCTCCGCCGACCACGCCATCATAATCTGGGAGTACCAGAGCCGGGGCATTGTTGCAGGACTATGTGGCCACGTGGATTGCGTCAGATCTGTTAGATTCTCACCCGATGGTCGGTCGATTGTGTCGGCATCTCGAGACAAGAGTGTCCGTATATGGTCCTTGCAACACGCAGCGGGGGAGGCTTCTTCTACTGTTCTGTCTGGACATTCCGGCTGGGCATACTCTGCTGCCTTTTCACCCGATGGGTTGTATATTGCTTCGGCATCGTGGGATGATACGATCCGCGTCTGGGATGCTGGCAACAGCCAGCGGGCGGCTCATCCACTCCAGGCGCACGACGACGTTGTATGCTCAATCGCGGTTGCACCGGACGGTTCCTTCCTCGTATCTGGCTCCGCTGATCACTCCATTCGTGTGTGGGACATACAAAACGGAGTCCCAAGACTTCCACAGCTGCTGGGTCATACGGGTGCGGTGCTTTCGGTAGCCATATCGACAGATGGACGTTTGATTGCGTCTGCATCAGGGGACCATATGATCCGGCTTTGGGATGCGCAATCTGGAGAGATGGTTGGCGAGCCGCTGCGAGGCCATAAGAACGCTGTCAGCGCTGTTGCGTTCTCAATAAATGCGCCATCACTCGCCTCAGGATCCTCGGACGAAACTGTGCGCATGTGGGATACTGAAACAGGGCAGCCTCATGGCACCAATCCGTTGGTTTGCACTCATTCAGTCAATACAGTCATCTTTTCGCCAGATGGTCGGCTGCTTGCTGCAGGTGACACTGGTGGTCGCATCCATTTATGGCACGCAGCAACCAGCCAACGCCTTCGCGAAATAATTGAGACTGACAGTGATATTTACCGCATTGCTTTCTCACCTGCCGGAACTCGCATCTTGTCCGCCGGATACCTGGCGGTTCGTGTCTGGGATATCGATTCGGACCGCGAGGCTCTCACATTTGTTGATGGGAATTTTTCTGCGTATTCGGCCGCGTTCTCGCCGGATGGTAGACTTATTTGCATCGGATCATTTGAATCTAGCGTGCAACTGTGGGATGCGGCGACCGGCTCTCGCGTAGCCACACTACATGGGCATGATGGAGTTGTGCAATCTGTCGCCTTCACGCCAGGCGGTGACTCCCTTGTGTCCTGCAGAAACGATGGAACCATACGTGTTTGGGACGTTGAGACCGCCTGCTCGCCCTCATTCGATATCAGTGATGATCTCGTAGCGGCACTGAATTCAACTGGCCTCAACGACGGGTGGCTTTTAGGCCTATCGGGTGAACTGCTTCTGTGGCTGCCGGAAGAGTACAGAGCCTACCTCCATGTGCCTCCGTGCAAGTTGATCATTGGACCCCGTCGTATCGTCGTCTCCGCTGCGCCCGTTGGCTTGCATCGTGGCGAGAACTGGACAAAGTGCTGGCGTAACGAAATATAAGCAGATCATTCTCCTTGCATGTAGCCCGTAAATCTGCCGCTCTTACTCAATATAAATCAAATTTCAAGCTCACATTCTGCATGTGCTTCGAGATCGTAAATGGTGAGACGTGTGTGGTGCAACCTGTTTTGGCCATCCATAGCGTCCATTAATACACCCAAATGTCGCAGAACTACTTGCTCATCACACGACTAAAAAAAAGTGTCATGTTTCGGCCCTAACCATGACAGGATGTTCCCGGCAATGTTTCACTTGGAAGAACCATAGAAACAATAAAGAAACATTTGATCATTGGTACTTGCGAGAACAGCCAACGGGTGACATTCTAGGAGCAGTCGATAACTGGGTGCTCATTGATTTCTCCGGAAGCATCGTGGAACCTTTGAAGCTTGTGGCAAGCATCCTGGAAACATCGATCAATTGACCGCCGAGGAGGACCGAATGTTATATTGATATTTGCCGCAGGTTTCAATGGTTCCACAGTGCTTCCGGGGATATCAATGAGCACCCAATCTCCTATTGCTACCAGAATGCCACCCGTTTGGCACGGACCATTCTACTTTTCCGGTCGTGTCATCAAAGTACCACTGGAATGATCGTATACTCTTAAAATTGCATTAGCATATTGCTATTCGGCTCTTGCATCTCATTCGACGACCTAGATTCAGCGGTCCGTTTGAGACACTGGTGTGCCCCCCGAAGTGGGCCTGCGAATCGCTCTGATGGCTTCTTATCCTGACGCCGCTGCATTTGAGTCGTCGTGTTCCAGGCTGAGCGAGAAATGCATAACTGTGCATGTTTGGAAGTGCCAGCGATCGGCGTTTACCCTTCTTCTTTCACCATGGGCGCGGACTCGGCAAAATTCGCCGGGGGGGGGGGGTCTTGCCACGGCGCCGTCGGCCGGCGTCGTGGCCCCCGACACCAGTTGCCCATTGCACTCACTGCGGTGGCCACCAGGGTGGACTGATTATAGCGCAATTATATAATTTTCTGAAAATATTACAAGCCAATTTGAGCAGCCCTGCAGCCTGTAAGAAATCGGCCGGGCACACGGTGCCGGCGGCACTGCCGATCGCAGCAAGGCTCTCCACACACCCTCAGAAAGCACCACAGACTCTATCTCCATGATATTTTGGACGAGATTTACCAGGAATTGTGGATGGTTACTGGGACAATCGGGCGAGTTACTGCTGTCACAACGGGGTGCCTACTGTTTTCCGTCCGGATATATTGTGATTGCCGGTAAATTC
>Ga0247815_10002639_pt1 | contig 13180 bp, 8 predicted proteins | sample UWRJL194509B1_FD_181014 | JGI IMG/M metagenome (GOLD analysis project Ga0247815, IMG submission 181014) | Plant litter microbial communities from Arlington Agricultural Research Station in Wisconsin, United States - UWRJ-L194-509B-1 | ecosystem: Environmental > Terrestrial > Plant litter >... | reverse complement strand
ATTTTGTCGTCTAACTGGGAGCCCTTTCGAGTTTCACATTTGGGTTTGAAGCCGCACTCCGCCGACGCAATTCCCGATCGAAATCTCGACTCGCTTCTCGCACTTTTGATCACCTGAACTTTATGTTCCGCGTAGACTGGACTTCCTTGGCATTCAATTCAGTCACAGTGACTCTTTGACTTGCAAGATGCTACGAGAACGACGACGAGCCTGCCGCCAGGCTGCCTCCATCTGTCTACCGGAATCATAGAGCCAACAGTTCTAATCATTCTGAGTGGGACCGGTCCGCTCCTGCTCTCCATGCGTAACACGGGATAAGACCCTTTGCGGCATGTGCTTGGTTAGGCTGTCATGCCGCAATGCCACCCCCAAGAAGCCTCCCATCATCGCTACGTTTTGGCCGCCTGTACGGCAAGTGATACTTCCACTATTACACAAGTCACCATAACACGTCACATCCATTACGGTTTGCTAGACTCGAAGGTTAAACATTCCGCGGTGATCCGCGGCGCTCGCCGTTCTTTACCGACACCAATCGGGACGAATTCCCGCCTTGGCCGCGATCAGGAAGCAAAGAAGCCCCCGTCACAAAGTTGCGGATCTAGAAGACTGGGTTCGTGTTTTCAACCGTGATCATTGAAGACAGGATATAAAAGAGGCTGCGCTGAGAGTACAGAGTTCATCAGCCTCCAAACTCGGTCGCCTCCTCTCCTCCTCTCCTCCCCCACGTAGAATCTCCACACTCACGAAAACCTCTTTCATCCTCTCTTCAAGATGTTCTCGCGCTCTTACACAATCCTCTTTGCTCTCCTTGCGTTCGCAACATTCGCATTCGCCAAGCCAGTCCGAGTCGCCGAGACCGGACTTTCCGTCGTCGGCCAGGATCTCGTTGGCCTCAAAGCCTGCCTCGCCATCTTTGTGGAGCTGAAGACGCACTGCTTGGAGATCATCGCGAAGAGTACGTTGACTGTGGATATGTCATGATTTGAGCTAATTTACATTCCACCACCACAGTCCACGCTGCGATCAACGTCGACGTTAATGCCGACGTTTCCGTCTACATTCACGAGATCATCGCGTGCATCAAGGTCGCGATCACGGCCATCGTCAACGTCGGCGTCATTCTCAACCTCAAGGACCTCGTTACTATCAAGGCCTGTGCCCAGGTTTGCGCCGACATCATCATTGTGCGTTCTTCCATGTTCTGCCACATGGTTGTGACGTGAAAGCTAACGGACCTCTCAGGCTATCCACGCGTGCCTTGCTGTCGTCGCACACGTTAGCGCTAACGTCAAGGCCTGCGTCGCGCTCGACCTCTACCTGAAGGTCCTCCTCACCACCTGCCAGATCTACGTTGTCGGTGAGTTTATTTCAGAATTCTCCGCGGCTTCGCCAAATTTGATGACTGATAATTTCAATCTTCAGGCCTCGTTGAGATTGTTGCCAAGCTCTGCGTGAGCGTCGATGTTCACGCTGAGCTTGCCCTCACTGCATGCCTGAGCGTCCTTGGCCTCAACTAAGCCAGAATCTGGACTTTAATTCATAGGCCGTGTGCAGCGGTCACTCTTTCTTCTCTTTACATTACACGGAGCCAGAGGGACTGGTCGTGTCAGCATCAAAATAGAACTCACTCGCATTGACTCGCGACATTTCGCCTGATCGAAAGCTAAGATTTCAGAAAGTGTTTCTTTGCGGCTCATGAATATCTGCACACTTCATGCTTGAGCATCTAGATTGGTTGCTGGATCAACCGAGGCTGGTTCCCACTCTCTACTGCTCTGGTACGGCGTGGCGCACTCAGTCAAAGTCGTCACAGCAGCAGACAACGTCGTGATTGGACTGGATCACGATGTTCGACGATCTATGCTTTTGACCTGAACACATCGCATGCTCTGCTTCCTGCTGAGGCTCGCAGAGCGTAACGGATTGGACAAGACGGAGCCCTCCCAGACGCTGTACACGGAGAACAGCGCTGAACGTCTCCGCTCGACTGGAATGAACTTGGCCGTCCTCGGTTGGCCCAACGATACATGTCATGGGGCGGTAGAGTGTCAGTGGTGAAGAGTGTGCCCTCGGACCGGTCGGGTCGATGATCACACTGGGCGCATTGGCAAGTGGAGGTTCCACTGAGGCCTGTGATCTTTTACTCAAGCTGTGCTTGAAGCTTTTTCGTCAAGTGCAGATAGCGTAGAACGCCTCGAGCTCAGTAAATAGTATCCCGTTCTGTGGCGGGTTCGTGAAGACAGGTCGACGAAGGTCGATGATTCCCGTTGCTTCGAGATACATGATCGCGCTTGGAAGCTCACGCAGTAGACATCGGGGACTGGTTCATGTAACATCTTGTTGCGGAATGCGGGCTTGATGTACAGGTTGTAGCACTAGACCTGACCGACACGGCTGGCTCACTGGATGGAAGTGACGAAGAGTGCTCCGATGACAAGGCGCGGATCGTGGGCGTTCAGCTTGAAGGAACCAGGGTCGACGACCTAGCACATATGATCGACAATCACACTCGATTCAGCGTATTGAGTTGGAGTGACGACTTCTCGAGAAAGCTGCTGCGCGATGGAAGGCCGTGGACTGCGTCTCGGAGCGTGGGGCCCAGTAGAGAGACGGGTTGATCAGCTTGGTCACCTAGGCCGGGTGGCGCCGTCCGCTTGAAGAAGCTCTCGCATGCCGCCTGGCTCTCCGTCCTAGCCGTCAATAACAGCAGGGTATCGCCGTGGCGCACTAAGAGGTGGGCCTACGTGACCCCGATCGGCGCTGGGTCGATGTAGTCCGACTGGTGTTCCTTGGTGTTGAAATGAACCATGCAGGTACATCTCGAGGTCGGAGAGGTCAGAAACTTCACGAGATAATTTGGGCGCTTTTCCGGGCCGAGGGTAGCGGGCTGATGGCGAGCTTCAGGCCCGGTTCGCTCCCTTGGACAACCGGAACAGGGCGTCCCTTGCAATCTCCCGCTCGAGCGCATAGAGGGTGATAACCTATTGCTGCCTTACGTTGAGTTCGACGAGAAGTCCGCGGTGTATGATACCCTCAGATTTGTACTTGATGGACTCGACTATCATGTAGTCGTCGAGGAGGACGCGACCGCGCCCCTGCCCAAGTCGGTACTCGAATACCTCCACGACTCTCTTCGCAGTAGGCGAGGCGGTGACCTGCCGTGATTGAGTACGATTCATATTGCCCTTCTCGGCGGACACATAGTCGGCGAGGTACTGCGTTATCTCCGTCGTGTTCCCCGACCCGGTCTTGACGACGCCCCGGCACAGATCTTGACAAGTACGAGCAGGCTCTTGCCTACGCAATCACCGTGAGATGTCGCCGCTCGGGTAATCGGAGTCAAGGTGAGGCGAGGCAAAGTGCTTCAGGCTCGACGGGTTGGTTTGGGGTAGCGCCAACGAGTACGGCCACGGTCGGCAACGTGCGCATGGAGACAGTGTTTAGCTGCGCCACGATCTCGTCTAGTCTTTTCCATCGTTATCGACTAGATCGACGGGCTGTTGAGAATACCTAGCCAAGAGAGACGGTGAGAGGACAAAACACGGTCCAAGCTCCGCCAGCGTCTATTTCGAACTTGACCTCCTGGCGCTCGTGAACCTCCTCGCACGACTCGCACAGACACCATCCACGCTCAAACTTCACATATGCTACTTACACTCCTGGCTTTTGCGCCAACACACACTTGTGCTTGGTCACCTCTCGATCCGACCTTGCCTGCCTTTTGCGCGACGCCCCATTCAATCACCTGCACGCTGAACCCTTGGCCTTGGTAAGCCTCAAACTTCATTAGTGTGTCTGATTCAACTTCTTCTGTGCGCTTCAGGGCTCTGACTCCTGAGATTCTTCTAAACGTCTTCGATCCCGCCAGTGGGCCGCCACCAGCCGTCTACCACAATGCGCAACCACCGAACTCTATCGTAACCTCTAGTCTCAACGCACGCGATTCACCCAGCTGTACGCGAGGCGTGGGATTGTTTCAACGTCTTGACACGCTAGTAGCTCATTTCGCGGACCGACCCACATCCTGTACGCGAAGGAGGCGTGCTGTTCCAGTCTCTTGCGGCGACTCGCGCTGCTTATCGAGGACCAACATTCACAGCGAAAGCTTTGCTGCCAGCTCATGAAATGATAAAGGTTGTCTGCCCGCCTCGCCTTGCTGTCGCCTTCAACCTGCACCACTGCCGGCCAATTTCGGAGTCTCGCCAAACATAACTCGCGGTCTCGCATTTCATCTGCAATCCCGCGTTCTACGTGAGATCCTCTAGTCAAGACGACGCGTCTTTGTTTCTGCTACCACAACCGTTCGTCTACATTGCGAGCAAGATCACACTTGACGATCTTCCCGCCAACATTTTCAACTGTCACGGGGCAGCACGTCCTTTCCTCGATCGAGGCTGTAGTTTCGCGTACGTGGCACCTCTTCTTATCGTATCATACTTCATCGCTGACACATGATCAGTCTTCCCCAACTTTGTTGGCGTGCACCGATGCCAGTGGCGACTTCTGCACCAGCGTCTCGCCCACGTCAACTTTCGACATTGCCTCCTTTACTTAGCCTAGAACGACACTAAAACAGTTTGCCGAGCTTTCCCTTCCCTCACGTCGCATCGTGAGGCCCTCAAGTCGCTGGCCTGACGAGACCCCACGTAGCCTCGAACCACACCACGCCCTCAGGCGCGAATTCAGCGCGTCAGGTGCGCTTCTTCTTGATTATGATGATGTATGAACGACTCACCCAGTCCACGCTGGCTGCAGCGATTCTGGTCAGATATGACATGATGTGGTTCCTTTCGTCTCGGTCATGATCGACAGCGTACAAGGACGTGCGGCCTAGGAGACGTTCCCTATTGCTCACTCATCGGACAAAGTCCGGTGCGTTCGCCGGCCGATATAGAGAAGAATGATATGTTCTAGTACGTAGCCATTACTGCTCATAGTAGGGTCTAGCTCATACGTTGTTGTGGGCAAGATATTAGTGGTGATGTGTCAATCATCCGATGAGAAGTTGTCTCTTGTGTGCGGCAGGAAATGTTGAGCTAAAATCAGCTTGTGCGGTGATTCCGCGAACATCACATCATCGTCTAGCCCGTCTTCGTCCGCTTCCTCTTTCGATGGTCGTACTCATCCGCCGGTCTCTGCAACCTCTGCTGCACAAATTTCGAGCCGCATGAGCCGACAATGCCCTCGATAAGGCGAGTACATTGTATTCCAAGTCTTCGCCCATCCTGCTAATCTTGTATCGTCTGTCGGCAGGACCGGGCAGGTCAGCATCTCGACCTTACTCGAAACTAGTCGTCCAGTCTAGGAAGATTCTCTGGAATGCAAGTCTCACCGATAGAACGCACGTCGTCATCTGACACCCTGCACTTCTGCGGAGGGGTAGACCGATGCGAACTTTGAGAAGTTCGGGGGAGATGTTTGTGTGTTGCTGCTTGCGGCGAATAGACACCCTTCATCCCGTTCTCCGGGAAAGCGACCGCGTGAACTTTATTGCAAGCCTGACCTGTAACCTAGCAAAAAGAGTCTACACTAAGCTGCAATCGTCACACTGGCGCACAGCGCAACAATACTTGGTTCTGAATCTGATCCCGCTGTACCGCCGACGCGAGGCTGCTGCTTTGAGTTGTTGTGTTTTGCGACCGGCGCACACCACGTGTCGACCTTGTCCTCCTGCCAAACCCGTTTTGATCTCCCTGAAGACCACCGCTTCATTTGAATCATGGGCGCAAACCAGTCCAAGCCGTCTAGCCACCGTTGGAAGCGCAATCGATCCCACATCTTCAACCCTGCGCCGGCCTCGGCGAATCTCACACCTGGCTTGGCGATCGATAATAACAACTCGAACTCGAACAATCAACTTGGCGCAAACAACGTCGCCGTGAATAGCAACCCGAACATTAATCTAGGCCCGGGAGCGTCTGCGCATTACGCCCCAGTCAACAATTTCTACTCGCCAGTGCCGGACCCATCGGTACGTGAAGGCGCCGCTGTCTAATCGGCTTGATATTGAAAGTCGATTCTGCAGAATGTGATCCAGACCGAGATTTCCGCAGGTGAAATACGTCTCCTGCGTAGTAGAAACGATGGGACTGACTGATATGCCGCAGCTTTGAAAGAACGACATGTTCCGAATGCCACGTACGATGCGCAACCCGGCCACGGATGCATGGAAGGCACACGCGTCCATGTTCTGCAAGACATCGAGGACTGGATCATGAACACTGCAGCTCAGCAGATATTCTGGTTGGCCGGTATGGCTGGTATGGGCAAAACGGCCATCGCCCAGACTGTATGTGCGATTGTCCGCGAGCACACTGAAATTGTGCTCGGCGGAAGCTTTTTTTGCTCGCGGTCTACAGGTTCGGCCACACAGCGAGACATAAGATGCGTCGTTCCAACGTTGGCTCAGCTCATGGCGCGCCAGTCCACCGAGTTCAGCACGGCTCTTGCCACTGAGCTCAAACGTGATCCCGATATCCTTCACAAGCAGATTGGGGTGCAGATGAAACAGCTGCTCTTCATCCCCCTGCTCGCTCTCAAAGATTCCCCGGTGCTCATCCTGTTTGTCATCGACGCGCTCGATGAGTGCGGTGACCAGCCAACCGGAGACGAAACGGCAAACAACACCGAGAGTCACCGGATTGTGTCCGAAATGCTTGCAGCACTGATTGGCTTCTCGCGCTCGTCCGACAAGCTGCCTGTCAAGTTCCTGGTGACCTCACGGCCCGAGACGCATATCAGGGACACTCCAGTGTCTGACACCAAATTCAGTTCTGTCCTTCATCTGCACACCGTCAACAAAGAGCAGGTCACCGCGGACATTCGCCTTTATATCTCCACACGGCTGTCAAGCAGCCCGAAACTCCGCACCCGTTTCACGGATGGCGATGCAGAGATGCTCGCCGGACTCTGTGACGGCCTGTTTATTGTCGCCACGACCGCACTAACATACGCCCTTGGTGAAGGCATTGACGCTACTGCCAGTAGATTCAAGACCTTGCTCAACTCTGCCCGAGATTGTCTGAGCAGTGGAGCCGCAGTTCCACTTGATCGCATGTACGAATTCATCTTGTTGGATACGGCCAGACTTGGTCAAGTGCACTCTCACGAGTTGAATGCGTTGCTACAGCTGCTGGCATCATTACTTTCGACGCAGATGGTACTGTCAGTGACGGCATTGGCAGAACTCCTTGCCATGGACAAGGACAGTATGCGAATGCGACTCTCACGTCTGCACGCTGTCGTTCATGTCCCAGACGACGACAACGAGCCGAGCCTGCGCACACTGCACGCGTCGTTCGGCGACTACCTGATGGGACGCGCGGCAAGTCATATTCGTATCACTAGCTCGCTTGGGCATGAAGTGCTTGCACGCGGTTGTTTTCATGTCATGGTGCAGCGCCTTTACTTCAACGTGTCACAGAGCAGATCCTCTTATGAGCAGAACTCGAGGACGCGTCCCCACACCATAACTCTGTCCCTCGAGTACGCATGCCTCCAATGGATTCGTCACGTTGCCGCCGCGTCGGTACCCTCTAAGTTCGATGAGCAGAGAAATGACGTCTTTCGCTCGCGTTTCTTATTCTGGCTCGAGGTGTTCAGCATGCTCGGTCAAGTCTGGCATGCCGCTGCAATTCTATACACGGCGGCTTCCACCGTAAGTCATATGTTCCTTAATGTGCCCACGACTCTGATACAGCCTCACAGGTTCGACAGCCGGAGCTCTCCGAGTTCCTCCGCGATGCCAATGTATTTGTCACGTCTACTTTCGAGGCGATCCACCGAAGCGCTCCACACATCTATATTTCGGCTCTTCCGTTCGCATCCAAAGACTCGCTCGTCTACCAGGAATTTGCCCCGCTTTGCACCGGTCTCATTTCCGTCGAAACTTTTGGAAAATACCAACATGATGGGCGGTTGCTTATGAACCTAACTGGTCACAAGAAAGCTGTGTACACGATTGCGTACTCTCCGGATGGCAGTCTTATTGGTTCTGGCTCTCAAGATGGCACCGTTCGCGTCTGGGACACGCGTACCGGCGAAGAGGTCATGCCACCAATGCTTAGTGGAACTGGGTGGGTGCGGTCGGTTGCATTTGCTCCCAATGGCAGAGATGTCGCCGCTGGAACAGACGGAGGTTGTGTATACATATGGAGCATCTCAACCAGTCAGGGACTACCGAGACGTCTGGGCGGTCATTCAGGAATCGTGTACTGCGTGACATTTTCGCCAGACGGCGCTCTCCTTGCGTCGGCGTCAAAGGACGAAACTGTTTGCCTCTGGAACGTTGCCACGGTCCAGCAGATTGCAAATCTAAAAGGACACACTGGCGACGTTCATGCTGTTGTATTCTCTCCTGACGGCAAATATCTAGCGTCCTGTTCTGGCGACGAAACGATCCGATTGTGGCATATTCCCACGGGAGAACCTGCAGGTCTGCCTCTTCTGAGCTCCGGAGACGAGATGCTCACTGTATGCTTTTCGCCCGACGGTACTACACTAGCTTCGGGCGGCTCACATCGGGCCATAAATTTGTGGGATATCCAGAATAGGACCGTCCGTTCGACGCTGCGTAGTCACAGAGACTGGATTCGGTATGTCAGGTTTTCATCAGATGGGAAATCGCTGGTATCAGCATCGGACGACAGTACCATACGTCTCTGGGACGTTTCGCAGGACATGGGCAACGCCTCGTCGATAATTATTGAAGCGCATACAGGAGTGGTTTACTCCACCATATTCTCTCCCAATGGCATGTACATTGCCTCGGCTTCTGAAGATTGCACCGTCAGGATTTGGAATGCCAAAAGTAGCAATAATATGGTCCAATCACTGTCGACATATGAGGACCCGACGGGCCCTGTAGCCGTCTCTCCCTGCGGCAAGTACATGGTCTCCGGATCGGACTCAGGCTATCATTCGGTTTGTGCTTGGGATATACAGACAGGAGAGATGTGGCTTTCTCCGCTGGTTGGGCACGGAGGGGATGTGCTTTCTGTGACTATATCTTTGGATGGACGCGTGATCGCGTCGGGATCTAAAGACCATACTGTTCGACTCTGGGATGCAGAATCCGGGGTTGTGATTGGTGAGCCACTGAACGGCCACGGGTCCGAGGTTCATGCAGTGGCGTTCTCTTCCGACTCACGGTGGCTCGCATCGGGATCTTCTGATAAAACTGTGCTCCTTTGGGACGTCACAATGGGGAAACAGCATGGCATTGCCCCACTCCAATGCGATAGAAGTGTGGAAGCAGTTTCCTTCTCCCCAGATGGAAGGCTTCTTGCTGCTTGTGACAGCACTGGACGCATTCATTTTTGGCAGCCAGAAACAGGTCGACCACTTTACCAACTACTGCACAGCACCGGTCGGGCTATCCGGTCCATTGAATTCTCACCCGACGGTGAACGTGTTGTATCTGGCGGGTGGGATGGCGAGATTCGCGTCTGGAACATCGGCACGAGGAAGGAACTTCTTTCATTTGGGAGACAGCGGGGATGGGTGCATTCGGTCACATTTTCTCCTAACGGTCAGCTCATTTGCACTGGATCGTCGGAACAAGTCGTTCAACTATGGAACGCCTCAACCGGCGATCTGATTTCAACGCTGCATGGACATACGGGCTGGGTGAGATGTGTAGCGTTTACACCCGACGAGCAGTCTATCGTGTCCTGCTCCGACGACATGACTATCCGTGTTTGGGACGTCAGCACAGCTTGCTCCCAGCTCTTAGAAAGCACCAACATTCCCTTAGCAACTCTAAAGTCGTCCACCCTTGAGAACAGATGGCTTGTAGGGCCATCGGACGAGCTGCTGGTTTGGGTGTCAGTCAATGATAGCAAAGACTTGCAGCTACCACCCTGTAAGCTTATAATCAACCGGCATCGTGTTTCTATCACGATCGATAGCGGCATCTGGCATCGCGGGGAAAGTTGGACCTCGTGCTGGCGCCAAGACCCACTCATTCCGATTGCTCTTACTCTGTAGTCGCATCCTCTCATCTGCCCAAATTCCAGCATCTTGCTTCTGAATAAAGTACAGAGATAGTTTAATTGGCCCTGGTATTGACAAAACAAAATCCCCCACAACAAGCGCAAACAAATGATCGACTGGGCCACTGAGTAGGAGTATGTGTGTGGGCCGGAAGATGACGCATAGAGTGCCCCGCAAGAAATGCCCCGGTTGTGGCGGGCACATGTCAGCACATTCGTTCAAATCAGTGATGTCTGTCGCTTTGAGATACGGAATTACGCTCGTCAAATCGTGCAGTCGCGGATCGGGTCTCACAACATTTCATTGCCAAATGCGGGTTCAGTGTACAGGTGGTAGAATCTGCGTGGATAAGGTCTGCGCACTCGCGAGCCGACGTGCGTAAAGTGGAAATGACGAGAAGCGCGCCGATGACGAGGCGCGGATTGTGCGCATCCAACGGTCCTGACGGGTCTGGTTTGCATCGTCGCGTCATGATCTGTGACGACATACAGGGATATCGTCCGGCTGCAGGTCCAATGAGAGTTCCTGGTGTGAATAGAATGAGCGCAAGAGGACAGACAGCATCAATTCAAGGTCAGCGCCGGCAATGAGATCGACTCGCAAAGCTCCGCCAGCGTCTATCTCGCCCTTTCCTAACCGCTCCACGCCACTCGCATCATCTTCATGGACGCCCAAATATCCCTTGCGCTACTCAGACTCGCGAATCCGCATGTCCGCACATAATGGCGCTCGATCATCTACTTGACTCGCAAGATGCGCGCTCCTTGCTGCACGGTGTGGCACGCAATTTCTACCTCCGGTACATTCGACTTAGACTAGATCTTGGATTTCCAGTGCGCTCGCTTGCTTTTAGCCCTGCTCGCTCCAGGAGCCTGATGACCATGTTCGCGCCGAGCAATTCGGACCTTGGACCAGTCACCTGCCGCCATGCGCGACTGCCAAACATCTGGTCTACCTCAAGTCGCTCGGCTACGCGGCTCGATCAATGGTGGAAATGTCGATCATAGCAGTGAGCAGGACGTGAGGTTGCTGAACTGCCGATGTCCTGATGTACCTTCAGGTCGCTCGCGGACCGACCCCACATCCAGCTCGCAAAGAAGGCTCTCCAGTTTCGTCTTGTGCGACTTTGCGGCCGATGGTTGCAAAAAAAAACCTACCGGATAGCTCGTGCAAAGGACGGAAGTCACCCACCGATGTCGCCTACTCACCACCATCTCAACAGGCCCCTTCGTCGGACCACCCTGGAACCTCCCGACGCCGCAATACAAGCACTTCAGTCGCAACTGGAACCACATTATCTGCAGGCTTTTCTACCTACGCCCACGTGTAACCTGTTTCTTCAGACGTCCTCATCGCTAGCAAGATTACGCTCAGCGACCTCACTGCCAGTATCCTGACTGTGATAAAGCAGCACATGCTTCATTTGACCGATTATACTGTCCCGCGTACGCGACGCCACTTCTTGTCACGTCATTTCTCATAGCTGACACTTCTTCAGTCGGCGCCAAGTTCACCGGCGCGCACCTACCTCAACCACTATCCCAGCACCCTCGTCAACTCTCACCATCTTTCTTTTGGACAAGTCACGGCCTGAAACCAGGGTTCGTTTTACCGCCACTGTTTTCGGCTCTTTCATGTCCCCCCCTGTCGCATCGCCAGTTCCTCAAGCCACTGCCCTGCTGAAACCTTGCGGAACCCCGAACCACGTCACGCTCTAGGCATGAGATCAGCGCGTCATCTGCACTTCTTCTTGTGAACGATGGCTCGCTGAAGAAGCATTCGATCCGCGCCGGTCGCAAAAGTTCTGGGCAGCTATAACCAGTTGCGGTTTCTTGGCCAGCCGATGGTCGGTGACGAGCTGGGCATTGTGGACGAGAACCAAGTCGCGTCAACCCTCTTGATGGCGCTACTTGGTGAGGATTCTTTCTTTTGCTCTCCTGCTTACGCCCTTTAACCTGGTTTACGGGTTGCAGTTTCGATGATTGCGAACGAGGCTCGCACGCTGGCCGTCGTTCTTTCAGACCCAGTGCATTCCGAGCCTAGCGAACCGTCCTTCGCCTCGGCTTCTGCGCTTTCTTCCTCTATACATGCATCTGCTTGCCCATTGGATCGTCGTGCTCAGTGTTAGACCTCCAGAACGGTCCGAGCTCATCGCAAAGATGCACTCCGCGTATGCTCAGAAGAAGCCCCAGTTCACATTTTCACGCTCGCGCAAAGTGACCTGTCTGGCTCCCGAGGATGTCCTTGACAAGCCCCAGACGTATAACTGTGCCGACTGCACCCGACTCTCGGCTGTGTCCGTTCCTCTTCGTTTGCGCATCAGACCGACTGGCATGCCGCATTCACAGCGGGCTTCATGCACTATTTACTCTAGTAGCAATGATTTTTTTCTGATTTGGCCGTCTAACTGCAAGCCTTTTCGGGTTTCACAGTTTGCGTTTGAAGCCGCATTCCGCCGACGCGATTCCCGATCGACATCTCGACTCGCTTCTTGCACTTTTGATCACCTGAACTTTATGCTCCGCGTAGACTAGACTTCTTTGGTATTCCATTCAGTTACGGCGACCCTTTAACTTGCAAGTTGCTGGAGAACGACGACGAGCCTGCCGCCAGGCTGCCTTTCAACTGTTTGCCAGCATCATAAAGTCAACAGATCTGTGCAGTCTGCGTGAATCCGGCCCGCGCCCGCTCCCAATGGGCAAGGCGGGACAAGACCCTTTGCGGCATGTGCTTGGCTAGGCTGTCACGCCGCAATGCCACCCCCAAGAAGCCTCCCATGATCGCCACATTTTGGCCGCCTGTACGGCAAGTGATACTTCCACTATTACACAAGTCACCATAACACGTCACATCCATTACGGTTTGCTAGACTCGAAGGTTAAACATTGCGTGGTGATCCGCGGCGCTCGCCGTTCTTTACCGACACCAATCGGGACAAATGTCCGCTTTGGACGCGATCAGGAAGCAAAGAAGCCCCCGTCACAAAGTTCCGGCTCTAGAAGACTGGGTTCGTGTTTTCAACCGTGATCATTGAAGACAGGATATAAAACAGGCTGCGCTACGAGTACAGAGTTCATCAGCCTCCAAACTCGGTCGCCTCCTCTCCTCCTCTCCTCCCCCACGTAGAATCTCCACACTCACGAAAACCTCTTTCATCCTCTCTTCAAGATGTTCTCGCGCTCTT
>Ga0247815_10002638_pt1 | contig 13184 bp, 12 predicted proteins | sample UWRJL194509B1_FD_181014 | JGI IMG/M metagenome (GOLD analysis project Ga0247815, IMG submission 181014) | Plant litter microbial communities from Arlington Agricultural Research Station in Wisconsin, United States - UWRJ-L194-509B-1 | ecosystem: Environmental > Terrestrial > Plant litter >... | reverse complement strand
GGGCACGTAGATGCGTTTAATGATCCGTTGATCGACAACAAAGATTCTAAAAAAAGATACCGTGCAGACGTATTAATTGAGGATTACGCCGAAAAACTCAACCAGAAAGCAGAAAAGGAAATAGAAAAAGCACGTGCGCGTTTTGGAGAAGCGTTTAACGAAGAGGAATTCGTGACGACCAATGCCCGTGTGATGGAATACAAAGCGAAAAACCGCGAAATTCTGGAAAGAATGGGACGTTCGCTTGGAAATGAAGATTTGGCCGACGTCAAAGCGCTTATCGAAGAACTTGAAATCGCCGATCCTGAAACCGGTTCCCGAAACTGGACTGACGTGAAGCAATTCAACCTGATGTTTGGCACCAAACTGGGCGCTTCCGCAGAAAATGCAATGGACTTATACCTGCGTCCCGAAACGGCCCAGGGAATTTTCGTAAATTTCTTAAACGTACAGAAATCGGGGCGTATGAAGATTCCGTTTGGAATTGCGCAAACCGGAAAAGCTTTCAGAAATGAGATCGTTGCACGTCAGTTCATCTTCCGCATGCGCGAATTTGAACAAATGGAAATGCAGTTTTTCGTACGTCCCGGTGAAGAGATGAAATGGTATGAATACTGGAAAGAAACGCGTTTGAATTGGCATTTGTCGCTCGGATTGGGCAAACAAAACTACCGTTTCCACGACCATGAAAAACTGGCACATTATGCAAATGCTGCCGCGGATATCGAATTCAATTTCCCTTTCGGGTTTAAGGAACTTGAAGGAATTCATTCGCGAACCGATTTCGATTTGAAAGCACACGAACAGTTCTCTGGTCGTAAATTGCAGTATTTTGATGCCGAACTGAACCAAAATTACACGCCTTATGTGGTGGAAACTTCCGTAGGTCTCGACCGTATGTTTTTGGCGGTCTTCTCCAATTCGTTGAAAGAAGAAACACTCGAAGACGGCTCCACGCGTACGGTGTTGCAATTGCCATCGGTATTGGCGCCTACAAAAGCGGCTGTTTTGCCATTGGTAAAAAAAGACGGTTTGCCGGAACTTGCCCGCGAGATCATCGAAGAGCTCAAATGGGATTTTAATGTTGCTTACGACGAGAAAGATGCGGTTGGACGCCGTTACAGAAGACAGGACGCACTGGGAACGCCATTTTGCATTACAGTCGACCACCAAACGCTTGAGGACAAAACAGTAACGATCCGCCACCGCGATTCGATGAAACAGGACCGTGTGGCCATCACCGAATTAAAAAACATCATTGAAAATGAAGTGTCGATGAAAAATTGGCTGTTAAAAGCAAAAGCTTAGGTTTTAGATCTATTTTAGACCAAAAAGCTCCGGAAATCCGGAGCTTTTTTTATGCCCGTTTTTTCTTTTGGGTATAAGTTTGTTGCCTTTCAATGCCTTTTTTAAGACTAAGGTTAAATCCGGACAGTTGCGCAGGCTGTACTTGATTTGTGGTGGAATCGTCCCATTTTAATGGGTTTGCCAACGGATAGGCGCGGTTCAGCAATTGGGTAAAAATATGAAGGTGATTTCCCGCGGTTTGTAACAATTGTAATAAAAAGATGCCATAGATTTTCAATTCCGGATGCAGTAAATCACGTGTATTTTTGCTTTTGTAAGCGCGTTTGGGTTTGGTCAGTCGCAATTCATGCAAAAGAGTTTCAGGCAGGCGCCCGAAAACAAGATCGTAAAAAATAGGCGCGGTTTTGGCGCTGTTTTCGTACAGTTGGGACCAACTCAACCCATAAATGGCAAACCAGGTTTCGAAAAAATCATCCGGAAAAAAAAGAATCCAGTCGATTGCCGGATCTTGAACTTTTTGTGTAATGAAATACCTAATCCGCTCTTTTGCCTGCGTTTTAAAGAAATTAAATCCCACAACCTCATCTACATACAGTTGTAAATTAACATTTTTGTATTGTTCAAAAATAAACTGTGCTGCTTTGGCATACCGCAGCCTCCCCAAATTCAGGTAACCGTCATTTTTTGCTTTGACGACAATTTCGACAGCTGGCAATAACAAATCGGCTCGTAATGCTTTAATCTTTAAAATCGTTCCGTCTGAGTTTTGATGTTGAAGCGCAATCGGGAGTTCCAGTGCACTCATCAGTTCTGTAGGGATGGGTAAGAATCTGGAAATGCCGGTAAGAAGCTCGAGCAGCCAATAGTCTGCTTTTCCTTCGTACCCAAACGCCCGGTGTATGTCTTTGATCGAAAAAAAGCGGATGTGATCTGTTGTAAGGAAGCAGGAAATGACAGCCTGTTTCGTTTTGAGGCCGTTTCCCGGGTTTCCGAAAGCGATTTGAAGTGTTGGCTGTCCCATATTATTTTTTTAGCAATTCTAGCCATTGGCTCATAGGCAATTTGTCCTGATCGGTAATCACCTCGATGGCTGCAATCTCTTCGGCAGTGGGTTCCTTTACGAATGTTTCGGCATCTGCAGCGTTCAGGAAGCGGATGCGCTGCATGACATACCAGGCCGATTTTTGTGTCAGGTTAAGCTCTTTGCCCAGGGCCACGGAAGTTATTTTTGGTTTACGCCTGGTTACGATCCAAATGGCCAGGAACCATGTTTGCAGCGGAATTTTAGAGTTGTAAAAGATCGTACCGGTTTTAGCATTGAAATACTTTCCCGATTTCCGGCAACGGTACTTATTTCCGCTACAGGCGTATACTTTAGACAACGGATCGAACGGACTGGTGACAAATCCGTCCCATCGCAATTTTTCAAGATGGTTCAGGCAACTGTCCTCATCCGGAAAAGCTTTAAGGATGGCGTCTTTCGATTCAAAATCGGTGTTGTGCATCAATTGTTGATAATGTTAATGATTTGGTTCACAAAAATATTAATATTGGTGTAAATAAATACTATAATACCCTAAATTTAATTTTTTATCGCAAAGTTCGAACACGCAATTGCACTTTAACGTATTTTTTTGCAGTTCATAAATAAATGACAATTATGCTGATAACTGTTTAGAACGCAAATACATCCCGCAAAAAATTCTGTTAAATTAGCACTCAGTTTTATACTACAAATGTAAAACGGGTTCCCCCAAACCTGCCCCTTTAATCTTCAATGCTGCCTGAACGTAACAAGCAGTAAATGAAACACAATTACATCATCATTGACGATGATCCTGAAAGCGTTTTGAAAACCCAGTCGGTAGCGGCAGGTTTTCAAAATCTTCATTTTGTGGCTGCAGCCGGAAATTATGACGACGGGCTCGACCTAATCCTCGAGCACGAACCGGCGATCGTTTTCCTCGAAATCAATCCCGAAAACCCATCGAGCAACCTGTCATTGCAACTTATCAATGAGCTGCACCGCTATTTGAAAACGGTTCCGCAGGTTATTGTCACGACAAGAAATACCGATTTTGCAATTGTAGCGCTCCGTTTCGGCGTTTTGGATTATTGCATCAAGCCAATACAGGCCAAAGAGTTGCGCAAATCGTTGCTGCGCTTCGAAAAAACAGTACCTGCTACGGCTCTAAAAAAAACAATTGCTACAGAACCGGCGATTATTGAACTCCCGCTGCTGCTTCATGAGGTTGCTGAAAATGAAACTGTTGCAGCACCAGTACCTGAAGTGGCTTCTGAAATAGAAATAAAAGAAACCGATACGGCAGAAATTCCGGAAGTAGAGGTGCCCTTTGTAATCCAGGGACCATCATTAAAAAAAGAAAAACCGCTGATCATTTGCGTAAAATCGTATGGTGACTACCGTTTTATAGAGGCTAAAGACATTTGTTACCTGCAGGCTGACAACAACTCTACGGACATCCATTTATACAATGGCGAAATGATCACGGCTTTTAAAACGCTGAAACATTTTGAAAATGTGCTGGCATCGCCATTTGTGCGCATCCATAACAGTTACATTGTCAATATCGATTATGTATCGCGCATCCATACGGGAAATTCCGTTTGTTACATTAAGAATACTACGACCAAGCTGCCGTTTTCCAAATCTTACAAGGAAAACGTGGATTCAATCATCAGCAGCATCACAAATGGCAATTATCTGGAAATATAGAATTTCCAACCACCAAAATTTGGATACCATCCACTATCAAACGAGGCCATTCTACCACAAAGGCCTGAAAACACTACCTATATAGAGGCATGCTTGTGTAGTTTTACACCGTGAAAGCAGAACAGCTCACCACAAATCAGTAAACAATACCACAAAACATAAAATACCTCAAATTATGAAAAAAGCAATCTTTACAATCGGATTATTCTCTTTAATGATGGTTTTAACTTCTTTTACTTCGGTTGAGATCGGAGGAACTCAAAATGCTCCACGGACATTGAGATCCGAAATTGGCGGAACTCAAAATGCACCAAGAACTTTTGCTTCGGAAATTGGCGGAACTCAAAATGCACCAAGAACGTTCGCGTTAGAAATTGGAGGAACTCAAAATGCACCAAGGACATAATAAAAATATATTTTTTTTAAAAAAAGCTTCTGTGTTTCAGAGGCTTTTTTTGTTTGAATGCTTTTTTACTACATTAGCTGAAAATCTACACGATTGGGAAATAAATTTTACATATTTCTAGTTGTTTTTGTTTTCAGCCTTTCCTGTTCAAAAAGCAAAAATGACAGCAAGTTTTCAAAATCAACGGATGCTGATAGCGTTGCAGTATATTTGAATGCAGCAAACAATGAGATGCTTCCTTCTGAACGAAGATATGAATCAGGTAAAAAAGCGTTGAAAATTTTAGAAGATAATAGGAATGATACCTATTATCGAAATCAAACTTCAAATGTTGCACGGACATTTCTAAAATTGCAACAAGAAACGGAATTCAAGAAAACTGTAGGTGTTTTGCTAGAAAAGTCTATACAAGCAAGAGATTCATTAAATATAGCAAAGTCATATAATATGTTGGCTAACCAACATATGAGCCTTAACCAAAATGACAGCGCATATTATTTTCTTCTAAAGTCGGAGAGGCTTTTTATGAAAATTAATGACAGTATTAATTTAGGACAGAATTATATTGACAAGGCATTTGTACAATTGTATGAAAACGATTACTCGGGATGCGAATTATCGTCCATTCAAGCGTTAAGCTATTTAAAAGATTTTAATATTTTTCAACGAGAATATGACGCATATAACCTTATAGGTATTAGCTCAAACGAATTAAAAAATTACGAAAATGCATTAATTTATCACAACAAGGCATTGGCGATCGTTAAAAAACACCCTCTAAATCCTAAATTCCATTTTGAGGCTAATTCTAGAAATAATATTGGTGTAGTATACCAAAATTTAAATCAGCATTCAGAAGCCGTGTTAAATTTTAGAGAAGGTTTGCAAGAAGCAAATTTACTCGAAGACTATCCCAGTTTATATGCGATTTTAATTGATAATCTCGCATACTCGAAATTTAAGCTGAAAGATTTTAATCAGTTGCCTGATCTTTTTTTTCAGTCGTTAAAAATAAGGGTAGAAAATGAGATGCCTTCAGGTGTAATAGCAAACAAAATTCATTTGTCGGAGTTTTTTGCCGAAAAAAAGGATACGTTAAATTCTCAAAAGTATGCTAATGAAGCACTTCAACTAGCTAAAAACACTAAAATTTCCGGAGATTTGCTAGGATCACTAAAGCAATTGTCGTTAGTAGAACATAAAAATGCCTCTCGCTACTCAAATGAATATATAAAAATAAGTGATAGTTTACAGCAGGAGGAGAGAAAGGCTAAAGATAAGTTTGCAAGGATACAGTTTGAAACGGATGAGATAATTATTCAAAAAGATAAACTCGCAGAACAGAACCGAAGTTTACTTTATTTTTTTATCGGTACACTTTTTATCGGTATATTGTTATTCGTTATTCGTGCACAAAGAGCCAAAAATCGTGAGCTTTTGTTACGCCAGGCACAGCAAAAAGCAAATGAGGACATTTACAACCTGATGATCTCCCAACAGGAAACCATTGAAGCCAGCCGGGTCAAAGAAAAAAAACGGATTGCACAGGAACTGCATGATGGAGTTTTAGGCAGATTGTTTGGTGCGCGTCTGAACCTTGATAGTTTGAACCGTTTCAATGACGAAGATTCTGTCGCGAGCCGTTTCAATTATCTTACGGAATTAAAGAATATCGAACAGGACATTCGCGAAATATCCCATGACCTGAATCGTGAAAAATATGTGTTGATCAACAACTTCCTTGCTATTGTAAATAATTTGATTGAGGAGCAACGCAATTCGTTCGATCCTGATATTGAGTTGAATATTGACGATAAGATCAAATGGGAGAAAGTAAGCAATGCAGTAAAAATAAATTTATACCGCATTCTACAGGAGTCGCTGCAAAACATCAACAAGTACGCCAATGCTAATAGGGTAACTGTTGATTTTATCAAGAACGGTGAAAAGATTATACTTAAAATAACCGATGATGGGGCAGGCTTTGAAGTGACCACCAGGAAAAAAGGGATCGGTTTGCAAAACATGCTGTCAAGAGCCAATGAGTGCAATGGAGAATTTGACATTAAATCCAAGAAGAATAAAGGAACGACGATCATCATTACGGTTCCTGTAGAAATTAAAACCCTGACTACGCTCTGATGAATATCTTAATCATTGACGACCATCCTACCATGGTTGAAGCATATAAAGGAATTGTAAAGGCACTTTTTGAACACAATGCTTTGGTAATTGCTACCGCAGGGAACTGTGAAGCTGCTTTTAGAGCATTAAATAGTCCATTTGCACATTTTGATTTGATTTTGCTGGATGTGATTCTGCCCGCCTACGAAGCACAACAACTATTTTCTGGTAAAGATGTGGCATTGTTGGCAAAAAATAAATTACCAAACTGTAAAATCGTAATGCTGACTTCTCATTCCGAAAAATTCGTCCTTTACAACATTATAGAACGCATTAAACCTGACGGTTTGCTTGTCAAAAGTGATTTCACACCCGACGAACTTTCGTATGCACTGGTGGAGGTGTTGTCAGATCAAACCTATTACAGTGCTACTGTCAAACAAAGTTTGAAAAACTTTCAAAAGCAGAATTTTTATTTGGATACAACGAACAGACAAATTATCTCACTTTTGTCAAAAGGCATACAAACAAAAAACTTACCCAATCATTTAGGACTTTCTATTAGCGCCATAGACAAAAGAAAAGTGCAGATCAAAATTTTCTTTGGAGTTGAGAAGGGTACAGATGAAGATATCATTAGAGAAGCAAGAGATCAGAAATATATTTAATGAAGCTATAGAAAATCTGTAACTTTTCTTCTGGCCAGATTTTTAAATTAGTTTTCTAACATTTGCAAAATGAAGATCTATTTTATACTTTTTGTACTAATTTTTTCGAGTTGTTCTGAAAAAAATCTTGAAAAATTCGAACTACACAATCAAGATAGTATAAATATATATTTGAAACTTGCCGCAAATGAGAAACTTTCGTTTTCAGGCAGAAAAAAATCCGCTTACAGGGCAGAGCAACTTCTATTATCGCAAGCCAGAGATTCAATCAATTTAAATAATTTACTTAATATTGCCCACAATTATTATAACTTATATGACATAAAGGGACTGAGGCGAATTTTAGATGCTGTTAATGAAAATACTCTGGATAAAACGGATTTCCAAAATTTAGGAGAGGTCTTTTTACTTAAAGAGATGTATTATCAAGATATAAGTCTAAATGACAGTGCTTATTATTATTGTTTGAAAGCTGAAAAAGTATTTGCCAAGTTGGATAACAAAGCTAAAATTTGTAAAATAATTTATCATAAGGCGGCAATAAAATATTTTGTAAACGATTATTTAGGCAGTGACAAAGATCTATTTGAGGCATTAAAAATTGCGAAAAGTATAAAATTGTATGATATGCAACTATGCATATATATTCTCGCTAGTCTTAATTCTTTTGATTTAGAGGAATATGATAAAGCATTAACCTATGATTACAAATCTTTAAAAATCATGGATGAGAATCCATCTTTGTCTAAGCGAAAGGCTCATGTATACGCGTTAATTGGAAATGCTTTTTTAAAGAAAGGAAATGCTACAAAAGCAATGTTTTATTTTAAAAAAGGGTTAGAAGACACAAGCCTAAAAGTATTTGATCCAAAAACTTACACCTACATACTGGACAATTTAGGTCAAGCTTTAATGGCATTGGGGAAATTTCCAGAAGTTCCAGCACACCATTTTGAGGCTGCGGTTATAAGGGATAGTTTGGATATTGATTATGGAAAAAACTTCAACAGGTTATATTTATCCGAATATTATTTAATCATAAATGACACCAGTCATGCATTTGAATATGGAAATGAAGCATTCCAACTTTCTAAACGTTTCAATGCCCCCAACGACATGCTGCTTTCCTTAAAACAACTCTCAAAAGTTGAGCCTGCAAACGAACTCAAGTATGCAAAACAATATATCAGGATTAGTGACAGCATGCAGCAACTGGAGCGGCAAACCAGAAATAAATTCGCCAAAATTGCTTACGAAACAGAGGAAATCACGGAAGAAAAAAATACGGCCGTTTTACACAAATGGATTTTATTCTCAGTAGCTGTCGCAATTTCTATTTTTGCATTTTTATTGTTGGTAATTCGATCGCAAAAGAGCAAACAAAGAAAACTTGAATTTTTGCAGGTTCAACAAAAAAGTAACGAAGAAATTTACCACCTTATCCAAACCCAGCAGCGGAAAATAGATGAGGGCCGCCAAATCGAAAAAAGACGCATTGCGCAGGATCTGCACGACGGCGTTATGAACAAATTGGCTTCAACAAGATTTAACCTTCACGTAATTACAAAAACGGATCAATCCGGAATTTTTGAGAAATGCCAACCTTTTATAAACGGAATTCAAGATGTAGAAAAAGAAATCCGTAACATTGCACACGACCTGAATAATGACGTCTTTGCTGAAAACTATAGTTTTATAAACGCGCTGAACCTGCTTTTTGAAGATTTCCAAATTATAACAGCGGTTAATTGGCATGTCGAAATTGACAACAATATCAATTGGGAGATCATTAAAAGTGCTGATAAGATCCATATTTACAGAATATTTCAGGAAGCGCTGCAAAATATCGTAAAACATGCAAATGCTAATAATATAATCATTAAAATTGCACTTCAGGATGAACACCTTATTATAGAGATTTACGATGATGGCGATGGTTTCTCGTCAAACGCAAAGAAAAAAGGAATAGGTTTGCAAAATATTACATCAAGGGCAAATCAATGCGGAGGTATTGTTGACATTAAATCGAACGGAGGAACATTCATCAGAATCACAATGCCACGACCAACACAAACCAACATAAATAATGACAAGCATTAATATTTTAATAGTCGATGACCACCCCTTCATCATCGAAGCCTATAAAAATGCGATTAAAGCGTACAACTCAAAAGGGCTTTACGAATTTAATATTGTACAAGCCAAAGATTGCAAAACCGGATACGAAGCAATAAAAGAAGCAACAGTGCCATTCGGAATCGCATTTTTTGATTTGAGTATGCCCATCTACGAAGAAAAGGGAATTTTCTCTGGGGAAGATTTGGCGCTGTTGATCAAAACCGAGATGCCGCATTGCAAAATTATCCTTTTAACGATGCACACGGAACTTTTGAAAATCAATCAAATCATAAAGAATATTAGCCCGAACGGGCTTGTAATTAAGAATGATCTCACCTTTGATGAATTACTGCTTGCATTCGACAAAATACTCAAAAATGAAAATTATTACAGCCAAACGGTCGTTAAGCTTGTAAGCCAAATTCAATACGACAATATCGAAATTGACGCTTTCGACAAACAAATCTTATATCACATTTCTAAAGGAACCAAAACAACCGACATTCCGCAATATGTACCATTATCGTTGAGTGCGGTCGAAAAAAGAAAACTGCACCTTAAAGAAACCTTAGAGATCTCCGGCGGAAGCGATGTCGATATGATTCGCGAAGCTAAAATTAAAGGTTTATTGTAGTTTCGTCTGAAACAACAAAATTGGATTTACTGAACAACATGGCAGACATTGCCTGATCGATATACAGAAGATATTAAGCAATTTTTAAAAGATTATTCTGCTGCTTATAAATGACTTATGACATCAAAAAGTGTTTTTATTAGTGCTATTTTCTTAATAGTATTTTCAAGTTTAAAGGCGCAGCCAAAAGATGACAGTTATTCTGTTGACGTAAAAGGCAAACTCGATTTGGGTGCCACTATTTCCCTTGGAAAAATTTCATCAGTGAAATTGTATAAATTTGATCCCAAAAACCATTGCAATCATTCTAAAGCATTACGGATCGTCTACGAAGATTCCATTTCAAAATGTTTTGATTTTGTGCGAAATATAGGGAAAGTTTCAGGCAAAAAAATTATCGCGCTGTTAAATCTGAAATCGACATTTGGAAACGAAAACTATGCTTGCTTTGATACGAATTATGCTTTGATAGTATATGACATTTATGAATGTATCATTGGCTACATCCATCTGGGCCTAAATTGCAATAAAGCCTGGATCTTCCCGACTACATCCGCTTTGAATTTTATAAAAATCAGGAATTTATGCCTATTGGTCTTTCAGCATCTGCCAGGAAACAACTGCTTGGATTGCTTAAAATTAGTGAATAAATTTAGAAAAAAGCTTTCGATTTTTAAACAAATTTTATTCCTCGCTCAACGCATTTGCACCCCCAAAATTTTAACCGAATCTTCATGATTTTCCTAACAACCAAATAGTGTGGATTGCAAAGAGGCATACATGCCGAAAGATTGTTTTGGATGTTTCTGTTGGTTTTCTAAAATTTGACTTTGATGATAAAAAATATCTTGATAATTTCTTATTTACTTTTATTTTTATCCTGTAAGCATGACGGGCATATAATGCAATCCAAGAATTTGAATATCAGGGTTTTAAATCTTCAAAGCGAAGGTGTACACTCTTTTACACAAAAAGTAAAGTTCATTAAAAACAGCCAGTGCAGCGCCTTTATTTATTATAATGGGACCCAAAGAAATGACACAATGAAAATTTTTAAAAATGATCGAATTACCTTTAGGAATACAATTTTAAAAAAAATAGATGCGAAACCCTCATTAGAAATAACACGAATTTGTAGTCGAAAAGCATTTATATGAGGATAATATGGACATCGTAGGGGACAGATATATTTTCGTGAACCGTAACGAGGGGATTATTTTCACCAAATCATTATTCAGCGGTGCAATGTTAGAATATGATGCCGATAAGAACCACAACATTCATAAAGCAATTGCGCTTGGAAAGTTGGGGTTTAAAAACGGTTCCTATGAATTACAATTTGGACATACCGTTTATCCGGACTGATTTAATCACGTGCAGCAGGCGGTTGACTTTATAAACATATAAAATCGATAGCGTTACAACCTCCCCAGCCGTTCCGCCGCCTTCACCAAAGTCGCATCGCGTTTGGCAAAACAAAACCGGATCAGTTTCTGGTCAGGTGCCTGTTCATAAAATACTGATAACGGAATAGCCGCAACTCCAAAATCAGTCACCAGCCGTTTGGCAAACACCACATCGTTCTCACCGCTGATCGCGGCGTAAGAAGCAAGTTGGAAATAAGTGCCCTCGCTGGGCAAAAGCTCAAACCTGCTGTCTGCCAGCAACGTCCGGAACAAATTTCGCTTTTGCTGGTAAAAAGGACCTAGAGCGGTGAGGTCAGCAATGTCCAGATAGTCATGGAGCACGGCCTGGGCCAGGCTGTTGACGCTAAATACCAAATATTGGTGCACTTTTTTGAGTTCGGCCATCAGGTGTTCCGGCGCGACAGCATACCCGGTTTTCCAGCCCGTAATGTGGAACGTTTTGCCAAAAGAGGAGATCACCACACTGCGGTTCCTGAGTTTTTCACGGCTGTTGACCGAAAGGTGGGCGTTTTCGAAAGTAATGTATTCGTAGACTTCGTCGGCCAGTACGATGACGTTCGGGAAAAGCTCCAGTAACTTTTCGAGCTCCAGGTAATCGGCTTCCGACCAAATTTTCCCTGAGGGATTGTGCGGGTTGTTGATGATGATCATTTTCGTTTTGGCATTCATCGCATCAGAGATTGCATTCCAGTCAGGTGTAAAATCCGACTGCAACGGAATCCGTATGGGTTTTGCATGCACCAATGCAATCGGAGCCACATAACAATCGTAACTGGGATCAAGCAGGATCACCTCGTCGTGTTGGCTTACCAAAGCCTGTATGGCGGTAAAAATACCCTGGGTTGCCCCGGCAGTAACCAGGATTTCAGTGTCGGGGTTGAGGATTCGGCCGTAGGATGTGGCGACGGTTGCCGCAATTTTCCCGAGCAATGGCGGATTACCCGACGACGGCATGTATTGGTGGATGTTTGCGGTGGCATTTTTCGAAACCAGGTCGGTGAGTCGTTCATCCACCGGAAAGTCAGGAAAACCCTGCGCCAGGTTAATTGCCTGGTATTGCTGGGCCATTTTAGACATGGTCGTAAAGATACTTTCTGAAGCGCCCGGGAATTTTGACATAGGATTGGATTTTACAACCAAAAATAACTATTTTGTGGCATATAGCCTACACTGAAATAGTTCGTAAAGTAGGATTGAACAGTTTGTGGTAACTGCATTTTGACTACTATTGTATTGGCTAAAAAATGCTTATCTTAAATTTGTAAAGGTCTGGTGGCCATTTTATAAATGAAAAAATATAAATTTGAATACAGATTTTTAGTTTTCTTGTATGCATATTTCAGGCAAGCAGATTTATCATTGGACAGGGCAATGTGGTCATCGCCAGACGGATTGCAAAACTACTATAAGAATCAGATAGCTCCTGCTGGCGCGAGCGTCTCGCTCGTGCCCAAATAAAAATTTCCTAATTTTACTAAATGAGCAGGAAATATAAATTTGGAGAAAAGACAGGTGCTTATTTTATAAGTTTCGCTACTGTATTCTGGATTGACGTCTTTACACGCGACGAATATTTTTGCCATATCACAGAAGCATTAGATTATTGCCGTAAAAATAAAGGCATGGAACTTTACGGTTATTGCATAATGCCCAGTCATGTACATTTGATATTCAGGTCATCATTAAATGACCCATCGGGATTGATAAGAGACTTTAAAGGCTATACTTCAAGAAAACTCTTGAAAGCTATAGCAGAAAATCC
>Ga0247815_10002637_pt1 | contig 13185 bp, 10 predicted proteins | sample UWRJL194509B1_FD_181014 | JGI IMG/M metagenome (GOLD analysis project Ga0247815, IMG submission 181014) | Plant litter microbial communities from Arlington Agricultural Research Station in Wisconsin, United States - UWRJ-L194-509B-1 | ecosystem: Environmental > Terrestrial > Plant litter >... | reverse complement strand
TGGTTTACATCGGGGAAAAATTAGAAATAGTACATTTGTGATTCGGAAAACAACAACAATAAAACAACAATATGTACGGAAAAATTAAAGAATACCTTCAGTCGGAATTGCAAACGATTGAAGATAGCGGAATTTTCAAAAAAGAAAGAATCATCACCTCGCCGCAAGGTGCTGAAATTACCATTTCAACAGGTGAAACGGTTTTGAATTTTTGTGCCAACAATTACCTCGGACTTTCCTCTCATCCTGAAGTAATTCAGGCTGCAAAAGATGCCTTGGATACACACGGCTTTGGAATGTCATCGGTACGGTTTATTTGCGGAACTCAGGACATCCACAAAGAACTGGAACAGAAAATTGCTGAGTTTTACGGAACTGAAGATACGATTTTATACGCAGCGGCATTCGATGCGAATGGTGGCGTTTTCGAACCATTATTTAACGAAAACGACGCGATTATTTCGGATAGTTTAAATCATGCTTCCATCATCGATGGCGTGCGTTTGTGTAAAGCCGCGCGTTACCGTTATGAAAACAGCAATATGGAAGATTTGGAGCAACAGTTGATCAAGGCAAATGAAGCCGGAGCACGTTTCAAAATCATTGTGACCGATGGTGTTTTTTCTATGGATGGTGTGGTCGCGCCTTTGGATAAAATTTGCGACCTGGCCGACAAATACGATGCAATGGTCATGGTAGACGAATGCCACGCTGCCGGTTTTATCGGAGCGACCGGAAAAGGAACGCTTGAAGCGAAAGGCGTCATGGGAAGGGTTGACATTATTACCGGAACTTTGGGAAAAGCTTTAGGCGGCGCGATGGGCGGATATACTACCGGAAAAAAAGAAATTATTGAATTGTTGCGCCAGCGTTCGAGGCCATATTTGTTTTCTAATTCTTTGGCTCCGGCAATTGTAGGCGCCTCAATCAAAGTTTTTGAATTGCTGAAAAAAGATACTTCTTTGCGCGACAAATTGGAATGGAACACCAATTACTTTAAAGACGGAATAAAAAAAGCCGGTTTTGATATCGTCGATGGTGATTCTGCTATCGTTCCTGTAATGCTGTATGATGCCAAATTATCACAAAATATGGCCAACGAATTGTTGAAAGAAGGCATCTATGTGATAGGCTTTTTCTTCCCTGTTGTGCCTAAAGAAAAGGCCCGGATCAGGGTGCAACTTTCGGCGGCTCATACAAAAGAACACCTGGACAAAGCCATTGCTGCCTTTACGATTGTAGGAAAAACATTAAATGTTATATAATACACACTTTTGGGGGTTTTTGGCCGTTTTTTTTAACATTTAGTTTTGTAGTTAAAAAATTACGTATTACTTTTGTTCAATAAAATATTGTAATCTAACAAAATTAAGTATGAAACATCTTAACAAATTATTTGCTGCTGTTGTGTTGTTTTGTGGACTGAGTTCACAAGCACAGGATAGCAACAACCCATGGGCGATTAGCTTTGGGGCGAATGCAGTCGACACTAGAGTGAGTGCTGCTACAAAATTCGAAGACCAAATTTCACAGTATTTCAATGTGGAAGACAACTGGAACATTCTTCCTTCAATTTCTTACATCAATGTGTCAAGAAATGTTGGTGGAAATTTCTCATTCGGTGTAACTGGATCGATTAACAAAATCAAAAAATTTGTTAATCCACAGGTTAATGGTACTGGTGGATATCCTGTAACAAATCCTGGAGATTTAAGCTACTATTCTGCGGATGGTATCATTAAATATGACTTCCTTAGAGGTTATATCGTTCAGCCATACGTTCACGTTGGTGGAGGTTATACTTGGTTTGGAGATGCAAGTTACGGAACTGCAAATGCAGGTTTAGGTGTAACGTTCTGGTTCTCTGAAATGGTAGGTTTGACTTTACAATCTACTTACAAACAATCATTCGACGAGCGTTCTGAAAGACCTTTAGTTGCTGTTAATGATAACGTACCATCACACTTACAGCACTTCGCTGGTCTTACTTTCAAATTTGGAGGTAAAGATACTGACGGTGACGGAATCTACGATAAAGACGATGCTTGTCCAGAAGTTGCTGGTTTGAAACAATTCAACGGTTGTCCTGATACTGACGGCGACGGAATTGTTGACGGAAGCGATGCTTGTCCAGAAGTTGCTGGTTTGGCTGAATTCCAAGGTTGTCCTGATACAGATGGTGACGGAATCGCTGACAAAGACGATGCTTGTCCAGATGTAGCTGGTCCTAAAGCTTTACAAGGTTGTCCTGATAAAGATGGCGATGGTGTAGCTGACAAAAATGATAAATGTCCAGATGTTGCAGGTCCTAAAGAAAACGCAGGTTGTCCTTGGCCAGATACTGACGGAGACGGTGTACTTGACAAAGATGACAAATGTCCAGATGTTAAAGGTACTGTAGCTAACAACGGTTGTCCAGAAATCTCTGAAGAGCAAATCTTGAAATTGAACGCTTATGCTAAAACAATTTTGTTCAACAGTGGTAAAGCGACATTCCAACAACAAACTTTCCCAGTATTGCAGTCAATTGTTGCAATCTTGAAAGAATATCCTTCTTCTAAATTTATGATTGAAGGTCACACAGATAGCGATGGAAGCAATGCACTTAACCAAACATTATCTGAAAACAGAGCTGCAGCGGTTAAAAATTACTTGATCGAAAACGGAATTGCTGCTGACAGATTGAACTCTGCAGGTTACGGTGAAACCAAACCTATCGATTCTAATAAAACTAAAAAAGGTAAAGCGAACAACCGTCGTGTTGAAGTGAAATTGGTAAAATAATTTCTGCCTAAATATTTTAAGAAACGCCTCGATTTATCGGGGCGTTTTTTTATTTTTATCAAATGGCAAATCAAACTTTCCTTGATAAATTAGCACAGGTAATAATCGATGGATATTCCGAAAGACTTTCAGATACGATCATCATTCTTCCAAATAAAAGAGCCCGTATTTTTTTAATCGAAGCACTTAAAAAACAAGTTCAGCAAAATATCTTCGCGCCGGAAATTATAAGTATAGAAGAGTTTATTACCGATGTTTCAGGAATTCGCGCCATCGACCCAATCGAGTTGCTTTTCGAATTTTATGAAGTCTATCTTTCGGTTACTGATGCCAAACATCAACAAACTTTCGAGTTGTTTGCCAATTGGGCGAAAACACTCTTACAGGATTTTAATGAAATTGACCGTTACCTTTTAGATCCTACACATGTCCTGTCTTATCTTAAAGACATTGAAGACATCAAGAAATGGGGAATCGAAGTCGAAAACAAAACCGCATTACTCGAAAATTACATTGATTTCTGGAAATTGCTACCAAATTATTACAATTCGCTCTACAACCATTTGCTTAAAAAAGAAACGGGTTATCAGGGTTTAATTTATCGCGAAGCAGTCAACAACCTCAATCATTTCTGCAATTCTGTTAAAGGCAAACAATATGTATTTGCCGGATTTAATGCGCTCAATGCCGCCGAAGAAAAAATAATCCAACATCTCATTGCAGTCGATTCAGCAAAGATTTATTGGGATGCGGACGAGGCATTTCTGAACGATTCTTTTCACGACGCCGGACTGTTTGTCAGACGATTTAAAGAAAGTTGGAAATACTACAAATCGAATCCGTTTGAATGGATTGTCAACGATTTTTCCGAAAGTAAAAACATCCGTGTCATCGGAACACCAAAATCGATTGGCCAGGCTAAAATTGCCGGAAGCCTTATCGAAAACATCCTCAATTCAGATCCTGAAGCTTCGCTCGACAAAGTCGCCATAGTGCTTGGCGAGGAAAATATGCTGGTGCCGCTATTGTATTCGTTACCGTCAACCGTTGGCGCACTAAACATCACCATGGGTTATTCCGCTAAGAATAATCCCGCACAAATACTAATTGCGAAACTGTTTAAAATGCACACCAACGCGCTTTCGAGAAGCAGTTATGTGTTTTATTACAAAGATGTGCTGGATGTACTTACGCATCCGTTGGTTGAACCTTACGCAAAGACAAAATCATTGGTCAACGTCATCAACCAAAACAATTATACATTTATAACGCACAAAAAATTATTTGAACTGCATCCAAATTCGGATCCATTATTTACATTGTTATTCCAGAAATGGGAATCTGGATCGATTGCCGTACTCGAATTGATTTCCAAGTTGCTTCAAACCATTAAAAGCAACCTGAACAACGACAACGAAGAAGAAAAGATCACCAAGGTTTTCGTGTTTTCCATATTCAAAGTCATCAATAAACTCACAAGTTATTACGCCAAACACAGCCACATCGACAAAATTGAAACGCTTTATGCGATTTACAAACAAATTATAGATCTGGCCGAGGTATCTTTCGAAGGCGAACCTTTAAGCGGATTGCAGATTATGGGTGTGCTCGAAAGCCGCGTACTCGATTTTGAAACGGTCATTGTGACTTCGATGAACGAAGGGAAATTTCCGGCCGGAAAATCACAAAATTCTTTTATTCCGTACGATGTGAAACGCGAATTGGGACTGCCTACATTCAAGGAAAAAGATGCGATTTATACCTACCATTTTTACCATTTGTTACAGCGCGCAAAAAACATTTTCCTGATCTACAACACCGAAAGTGAAGGTTTGGACGCTGGCGAAAAAAGCAGATTCATCACGCAGTTGGAAGTGGAAAAACAACCTTTACACGAGCTGTCGCACGAAATCTACAATGCGGTTTTGCCAACAACTGCTTATGAACCAATGGTCATTCCAAAATCTGAAAAGGTGATGCAAAGGCTGAGAGAAATCGCCGATAAAGGATTTTCACCATCTGCATTGACAAGTTACATCCGAAATCCAATCGATTTTTATTTCCAGAAAATCCTGCGCATCAGTGAAGTCGAAGAAGTAGAGGAAAATATTGCGTTAAATACGCTTGGAACAATTATCCACGAAACTTTGAAAGCTTTATATGACCCATTTATCGGCAAATTTTTATCTGAAACCGACATCAAAATCGCTTTCGAAAAATTGGACGGCGAAGTGCTGAAACAATTTAAGTTGGTTTACAAAGAAGGTGAAATCAAGAAAGGCCGAAACCTGCTGGCTTTCGAAGTAGCCAAGCGAAACGTGTCCAATTTCCTCAAAGTCGAATTGGCGAATATCAAAAACGGCGATGCGATCAAAATCATTGCGTTGGAAGAACGGTACGAACGCGATTTATTACATGATGATTTGCCGTTTCCAGTAAAAATTGGCGGTTCGGTCGACCGGATTGAAGAGCACAACGGAAAGATCAGGATTATCGATTACAAAACCGGAAAAGTGGAAGCGGCAAACGTCATCCTTAAAACCTGGAACGGACTCACGACAGAGATTAAAAACGATAAAATCATACAGGTTTTGGCCTACGCGTTTATGTATACGCCGTATGTTCCTGAAAAAGAAATTGAAGCCGGAATCATATCATTCAAAAACCTAAAGTCAGGATTTCTGCCATTTATTTTTAAAGACGCAATTGAAAAAACCGAAACAGTGATTATTGGGCAAAACATTTCTGAAAATTATATTGAACAATTGGTGTTGTTGCTCAACGAAATCCTCGATCCCAATATTCCGTTTACCGAAAAAATCAACTAGGTTTTCTTTAAAAAAATCAGAAGTAACGCAAGCAATTCGTCGCGGTTTTCAATCGGGCTCATGTGTCCGTCGGGAAAAGAAACCAGCTGAACGCGCGTGTTTGCAATTTGATCAAGGCTTTCTTCATAATTCAGCACCGGATCTTTTTTGCCCAATACCAATACAATCGGGTACGGAGCAAAATGCAGCAACACTTCACGATCATTCCGGATTTTCATGCCTTCCAATGCGGCAACAATACCCTGAAGTGGCGTTTTTAAGGCTTTCGATTTAACATTTTCAATTTCAGCCGCCAATTTTTCGCGGTTGTCTTCGCTGAATAAGTTGGCGATGGCAAGCCTTACAAATGAAGTATAATCGCCTTTTACCGCTTTAATCGCCCGGTCGCGGTTGGCTTTGCGTTCGTCACTATCGGCTACAGAAGTGGAATTGATCAGTGCGATTCCTTTGACATGATCCGGATACAATTCGGCGAAAGCCAAAGCCACATATCCACCCATAGAATGTCCGGCCAGAACAGCTTTTCTGATCCTGAGTTCGTTTAAAACCGCAAAAACCACATCGGCCTGATCTTCCATAGAATGCACATATCCCAAAGATTCGGTTTGTCCGTGTCCCAAAAGATCGATTGTTACCACGCGGTATTTTTTGGAAAGTTCCTGGACGAAAAAATGCCACATGTTGCTGTTTTCGAGAAAACCGTGCAACAACACGATAGCAGTTCCTTTTCCGGTATCAGTATAAGCGATTTTGGTATTTTTATAAACGGTCGTTTTCATTGGCTAACAATTAATCAGTCCTTGCAAAAATAACATTTAATCTTCTTTTGGCTCAAACAAACATCGAATTCCATTGGAAATAAACACAAAAGGACCGAAAACAAAGTCCAGCTTCGTCTTCGATCCTTAATTGTAAATTAAAACCTAAATTCAACTATTCATCAAACTTTCGATTTCGTCCGCTTCGAGCGGAATGTTGCGCATCAGGTTAAAGGGTTCGCCACTTTCCTGAACCACAACATTGTCTTCAAGGCGAATTCCGAAACCTTCCGCCGGAATGTAAATTCCAGGTTCTACGGTAAAGACCATATTGGCTTTCATTGGTTCGTATAACAATCCGTAATCGTGCGTGTCAAGTCCCATGTGGTGCGAGGTTCCGTGCATAAAATATTTTTTGTATGCCGGCCATTCCGGATTTTCATTTTGCACATCGGCCTTGTCGATGAGTCCGAGTCCAAGCAATTCAGAAGTCATCAGGTTGCCCACTTCCTTGTGGTATTCTTTCCACAAAGTTCCGGGAACGAGCAATTTTGTCGCTTCTGTTTTTACGCGAAGAACCGCGTTGTAAACGTCCTTTTGTCTTGGCGTAAATTTTCCTGAAACCGGGATCGTTCGGCTCATGTCACTTGAATAATTGGCGTATTCTGCAGCAACGTCCAATAAAATCAAGTCGCCAGCTTTACAAGGGTGGTTGTTTTCAATATAATGCAGCACATTTGCATTGTTTCCCGATGCGATAATTGGCGTATACGCAAATCCTTTCGAACGGTTTTTGATGAATTCGTGGATGAGTTCGGCTTCGATTTCGTATTCGGTCACATCCGGTTTTACGAATGACAACAGCCTTCTGAACCCTTTTTCGGTAATGTCGCAGGCTTTTTGGATCAAATCGATCTCTTCCCGCTCTTTTATGGAACGGATTCTCTGAAGGATCGGATTGCTTTTCGCGACAGCGTGCGCCGGATAATTTTCTTTCCACCATTTTACAAATCGCGCTTCGCGGGTTTCCGTTTCTACGGTCGCGCGGTAATGTTCGTTGGTATTAATGTACATGGTTTCGGCATAGGTCATCAGCTCGAATAAGATCTTATGAAAATCCTGCAGCCAATACACGGTTTTGATTCCCGAAACTTCAAATGCGCGTTCTTTGGTCAGTTTTTCACCTTCCCAAATCGCAATGTGTTCGCTGGTCTCTTTTAGGAAAAGAATTTCTTTCTGGTGTGGATAAGGCGCGTCAGGGAACAAAACCAAAATACTTTCTTCCTGGTCCACGCCACTTAAGTAAAAAATATCGCGGTGTTGGGCGAATGGCAAAGTGCTGTCGGCGCTCACAGGATAAATATCATTTGAATTAAAAATGGCGATGCCTTTTGGCTTCATTTCAGCAGTAAACTTCGCACGGTTCTTTATGAATAAATTGCGGTCGATTTGATGGTATTTCATGATGGATTAAAATTTTAGTAGACAAATTTAATCAAACAAAAAGCGATACAACCGGCCAAATGGCGTTATTTTAAAGTTTGCGGATGCGGCTCATGTGGCGCGACGATATGCCAAGAAAAGAGGCGAGGTAATGCAGTGGGACTTGCTGAAGCAAATTCGGTTCTGTTGCCAATAATTTTTTATACCGTTCTTCCGGAGTCAGCGTTAATAAGTCGATGCGGTAATCGTCAATCAAACAAAGTTGTTTTTCGATCAGGTTGTAATAAAATTTATGGAAAGCGACATTGTTGTTGATCAGGTTTCTGAAAGTTTTCAAATCCACGACCCACAAATCACAATCGGAAATGGCTTTGATATTTTTTCGCGACGGTGTACCAAATAAAAAGCTGTTCAGCGAACTCGTTACCGAATTTCGCAATGCAAGATAAGTGGTTTTTTCTTCGCCATCAACTTCGATAGCGTGCTGTAGAATACCGCTTTCGATGTAACAGAAATAGGGACAAATTTCACCTTCACGTACCAAAAAATCATTCTTTTTTAAAGGCAAAGGGGAAAAGGCGTTTTTGGATTCCAACACCAAATCTTTCAATCCGGCATCATCCGAATCGAGGAACAGTTCCAGATAATCGAAAAAAGGATTTGCAGTCTTTGCCATGGGACAAAAATACAATTATTTACGAATCTTAATCAACCCATTTGTAATAGCGTGCGCCAATCAGGTTCGGGATTTCAGATTCAATACGGTCTAAAACCCACTCATTTTTTGGCATCAGCACGCTTTGTTTCTGCTCTTTTTTATGCAGTTTTAAATAGGTTTCAAAACCAATTTCATGGCTTTGCTCCAATGTGTCAAACAAATTTACACTTGAAAGCGCCAGTTTCCATTCGGACTGGATTGTTCCTTCAAATACTTTCGATTTCGATCCGCTTCCGTACGAGAGAAATCCGAAAGTCGTATTGGTTATATCAACGTCAGTGTCGTGAAAGTGCGCCAATGCAGACAACAATCCCATAAAAATCGATCCCGTATACAAATTGCCAATTAATGACGAAGCAAGTTCCGCAGGCTGCAGTTTTTCAGAAACGAAATTTTTATACGCTTCGGATTTGCTGGTTTCTTTGAGTTTGTTTTGATAATCAGCAGCTGTTTCGTTTCCAGTTAAGATTTGATCCTGATGATCGAGGCTGTAAATTTCCGAAAGCATGCGGCGTCCCTGAAAAGCGTATGGCAAATGCATGACAATGTTCTTCCAGGAATCGTAAAGTGTTCCGCTGGTATTTTTTAATTTTTTATATTGAAAATAAGCATTTTTAGTGCGATCCATGTAACATTGGTTCGAATACTGTCCATCGAAAACCGGCTGGTCTTTGTGGATTTCAATTTCGGCTTCGAGGTTTCCAAACCAATGGTCATTATTTAAATTTCCGGTAATTTCAGATTTTGAAACTGTGCGGTAAGGTTTGAAAAAATCGAAAACGCCTTTTGTATTGGTCGCCCAATGGTTTTCAAATGCGACGATTTTCGGGTTTGAGGAAATAAGCATGGCCAAAGCGCCGGCGCCCTGAGTGTATTCTCCGGTTGATTCGAGGTCATATTTTGCAATATCGGTGGTTACGACGATCGCTTTTTTATCCGGATTCAGCCGTACAAAGTCTAGGCAATTCTGCAACGCATCCACACCGCCAATACAGGCAAACGTAAAATCAACCACATCACAATCGGCCAGAATGTCTTCGCCAAATTTTTGTTCCATCAACGCGCTCAAAAAAGATGCAATCGGTTTGGAACTGTCAATGCCGCTTTCGGTGCCAACATAAATCCGTGAAATCTCGCGCAAATTAACGTTGTTTTCCAGGATAAGTTTGGTCAGGGCGTTGGCGCCAAAAACAACCGCGTCCTGATGAAAATCGGGTAGCGTCATTTTTAACAAACCGAGTCCTTTTTCGAGTTTTTCAGGTTCGATATTTCTGGCTTCAGCCAATGTTCGAATGGGTAAATGTATTTTGGCCACATCAAATGCAATCGCATCAATTCCTGTTTTCATCACTTATTTTTTGAGCCGGTAAAATTACGATTAGCAACCGTAACGTCAGGTTTTTCTTGAACAGAATTTTAGAATTTTCAGACTTTTACGGATTTTCAAAAAATCTGCGTTTGAAATTATTGAATGTGTAGCCGGATTTTCATTCGGTTCGATTTTATGCATTTTTACACGCGAAAATATCTTTAACATTTTTTAAAGATTTGAATAATAAAACCGTTTGCAAATCGTTATTTAATTATCAATTTTTCAAACCAGCAGTCTGATTTATGAAAATCAAACTTTTTATCGCCGCGATTCTCCTATTTGCATTGGGCATTTGCTCCTGCGAAAAAGACGACGACGTAAAAGCCGAACCGATGTTGATTGTCAGGTTTAAATTTGACAAAGGCCAGGAAAGACTGAATAATGTTGGGAAACCAGCTGCAATCGTTTCTGGCAATGCAGCACAAACCCCTGATTTTAATGTTATTTCAGCGCATTATCTAGAATTTGCGCCCACTTCCAAAACGCAACTCGGATCGGGCGAAATTTTATACAACGGAGAAGAAACGAATGCCGGCGGTGAAAATGCAATCGACTTCGGACTGGCGAAAGTGGTTGGCGAAGGCGAAACCTTTCTCAAAATTCCGCTAAGCAAGATCAAAAATGGAAGTTACGAATGGGTCAGGGTTTCAGTCGCTTATCAAAACTATAACATTTCAGTGCGCAACGCCGGAAATGATTACACCGGAACTTTATCGGGTTTTACGGGATTCAACACTTACATTTCCTCGTTTGATATTGGCAACGCGCTTTTCAATATCAACGCCAACAAAAAGCAGGGTTATTGGGCATTTCGCCTCGACGACAATCCATATTCTACAGAGGGCCAGGCGTCGGAAGGATTAACAACGGTTCCAAATCCGATTTCAAAAACTTCGCCGGTCAGTCCTGGATCGGGTATTGTTACCGGGAAATTTGCGAATAAGTTTACGGTTACCGGAAATGAAACGCAGAATATTTTAGTGACACTATCGCTGTCAGTCAATAAAAGTTTTGAATGGCACGAAGTCAATCCTGATGGCAAATACGAACCATCCATTGGTGAAAACGTGGTCGATATGGGCATCCGCGGACTCAAACCTTCATTCGAGGTCTTTTACTGTGAAGACTGATTTTTTATACAATCTGCAAAAAAAATAGCTTAAAATTTCATTTTCCGAAATACTTTAATTGACGCCATTTCTGCGCATTTTAAAATGATTATAAATAGACCGAAAAGGTTGTAGTTATAGTCAAATAGCTTTATTTTTGTTTGATTTTTTAAAACACTACAAACAAATATTATGGCAAAATCTGCAATATTAAAGTCATCTTTAGCAAAAAAGTATTGGATGGCTCTAACAGGTTTATTTTTATGCTTGTTCCTCATTGGCCATTTGGCCGGAAATCTTCAGCTTCTTGTTCCGGATAATGCGTTGAATTTCAACAAATACGCTTTGTTCATGACTACAAACCCAGCAGTCAAAATCCTTTCGTATGTAACTTACATCTCCATTATCTTCCATTCCATTGACGGTGCGATCCTTGTTTTTCAAAACCAGGCGGCAAGACCGATCAAATATGCGAGAAACAACGCGGCCGCAAACAGCCCGTGGGCGTCAAGAAATATGGGAATTTTAGGAACTGTGATTTTGGTTTTCATCGTCACGCACATGATCACGTTTTGGTCACCGATGCATTTCGATAAAAACATGCCATTGCAAACCATCAGCATTGAATCCCAGGGTCAAAAACAGGATTTTTACCTGACCACAGATGGCGGTTACATTCCAAAAGCGCAAGTCGATCAAAAAATGCTTTACATTAAAGACCGTACCGATTTTTATGATGCCAATGCCAATGTAAAAATCAAAGAAGGTTATAAGGATTTATACAAGATCACCATCGCATTTTTTAAAGATGCCAAATGGGGATTGGCAGCAACGATTTTATACGTGATCTCAATGGCGATCTTGGCCTTTCACTTGTCACATGGTTTTGCAAGCGCATTCCAGTCATTGGGCGCCAACAATCCAAAATACAACGGTTTGATCCGTAAAACCGGAAAAGGTTTTGCGATCCTGGTTCCGTTGTTGTTCGCGATCATTCCATTATACATTCATTTTATTCTAAAAGCGTAATTATGGCATTAGATTCTAAAATACCACAAGGTGCAATTGCAGACAAGTGGACCAATTATAAAAATCACATCAACCTAGTCAATCCGGCAAACAAACGTAATTTGGATATTATAGTTGTCGGAACCGGTCTTGCCGGCGGTTCTGCTGCTGCAACTCTGGCCGAATTGGGTTATAACGTAAAAGCATTTTGTTTCCAGGATTCGCCAAGGCGCGCGCACTCGATTGCCGCTCAGGGCGGAATCAACGCGGCAAAAAACTACCAGGGCGACGGGGATTCCACGTTCCGGTTGTTTTACGATACTGTAAAAGGGGGCGATTACCGCGCACGTGAAGCAAATGTGCACCGTTTGGCAGAAGTTTCTGCGAATATCATTGACCAATGTGTGGCACAAGGTGTTCCGTTGGCACGTGAATATGGCGGATTGTTGGACAACCGTTCGTTCGGTGGAACATTGGTTTCCAGAACATTTTACGCCAAAGGGCAAACCGGGCAACAATTGTTGCTGGGCGCTTATTCTGCGATGAACCGTCAAATCGGACGTGGAAAAATCAAAATGTACAACCGCCACGAAATGTTGGATCTCGTTATTGTAAACGGAAAAGCACGTGGCATCATTGCCAGAAATTTAATTACAGGCGAAATCGAAAGACACTCGGCGCATGCGGTTGTGATTGGATCAGGTGGTTACGGAAATGTATTTTTCCTTTCTACCAATGCAATGGGAAGCAACGCAACTGCGGCTTGGAAAATCCATAAAAAAGGCGCTTTTTTCGCCAATCCTTGTTATACACAAATTCACCCGACCTGTATTCCGGTTTCGGGCGACCACCAGTCGAAACTGACGTTGATGTCGGAATCGTTGCGCAATGACGGAAGAATCTGGGTTCCTAAAAACCTCGAAGATGCAAAAGCCATCCGCGATGGCAAAAAGAAACCAACCGATTTGTCCGAATCAGAAAGAGATTATTATTTGGAAAGAAGATATCCTTCTTTTGGTAACCTGGTGCCACGTGACGTGGCTTCAAGAGCGGCCAAAGAAAGATGTGACGCCGGTTTCGGTGTCAATAAAACAGGCGAAGCCGTTTACCTTGATTTTGCTGCGGCAATCGAGCGTTACGGAAAAGAACAGGCTTACATCAAAGG
>Ga0247815_10002636_pt1 | contig 13186 bp, 20 predicted proteins | sample UWRJL194509B1_FD_181014 | JGI IMG/M metagenome (GOLD analysis project Ga0247815, IMG submission 181014) | Plant litter microbial communities from Arlington Agricultural Research Station in Wisconsin, United States - UWRJ-L194-509B-1 | ecosystem: Environmental > Terrestrial > Plant litter >... | reverse complement strand
AAGAACGAAAGAGATAACTATCTTAAATGACCAAATTGTTGCTGGGGCTAAAAATGAAACGGATGAAAATATCATCATCCCGGCTGGTAAATATGCCGTAGTTAATAACAGTATCAATTTCGTTCCTTTAACTATTGCCTCAAGACCGTGGTGTATCACGAGAACCCTTACGTGGATGGGACATGAGCACGCACCCGTAACGACCTGTTATGACTGGATTTGGAATAAACAAAATTCAAGTGGCAGTGGCTTGATCACATTGACCCCTACATTAAATGATAAAGAAAAACAAGCGCTTGTTGCCAACGGGACACTTGATATTACGACCACTACAGATTATCATTATAGTGATGACAAAGTCGATTATGTTCTCAAAGCTGGGAAATATGTAGTAAACGCAGATGGTAAGATTTACATCCCAAATGCAAAATTTATAAAATAATTAATTAAAGGGCTTTATTACTAGACTTTTAAAGCCCTTTAAAATTAACAATTTTACTAAAATTTTTACGGAAGATGAAAAAAATATTTAGCTTTTTTTGCGGGTTAATTGTTGGTTTATTATTGCTGTTTGTGATAGTCTTTTTTTTAACTTATTAATTATTTTATGAATAAATTATTTTTTAAATATGGACTTTATAGCGGATTGGCTTTGTCTATAATATTAGGGTTAGCATTTTATCTCCTTTTTTTAAAGACTCCAACGATAGAATTATCTAAAATTAATCTTACGGATATTAATGGAAATTTAATTGATCAAAAGGCACTACTAGAGAAACCAGTAGTAATAAATTACTGGGCTACTTGGTGTAAACCATGTATTGAAGAAATGCCAGCTTTTGAAACACTCAGCAAAAAATATAAAGGGAAAATTACTTTTTTATTTGTTACTGATGAAGAACAATCTAAAATTATCAATTTTAGCAAACGAAGAAAATTTAACTTGTTTTTTGCCAGGAGTAGTGAAAATTTATCCACGATAGGTATAAGTGTCAGGCCCACAACTTACTTTTATGAGAAATCAGGAAGATTAATGGTTGCTGTTGTAGGTGGTCTAAAAAAACCAGAACTAGAGGAGATTCTAAAAGAATTGTCATTGAAATGAATTTTAAAAATAGTAGTTCTGCCAAACTATTTACTCATGAGAGCAAAAAGAATACACTGATAGAAAGTAAAGAAAACAAACATTTTATAGAAAACCAAGTTCTCCCGACTCAGCATACTGACTTTTGCAAAAGGCAGGCGTCTGTATGGCGTTCCAGATAAGTTTGGAAATGCCCAACTTTATATTATTCAGGCCTGCCGTTATTGATAGTGTAATCAAGTTGGTTTACATCAAAAATTACAAGAAGCTAAAAATGGCAAACTAAATACTTTCAGAATTTCCAGATCACTTGAAGGAAATTATTCAATATATTTTAAGAAACATAGCGGAAAACCCCAGCTCAATTCCAACAGTATTGTTGACGGACTGCGCTTCAAGAGCGTTGGAAAACTCAAAGTGGATCTATATCCGATCAAGATCGAAGCGGGAATTGGCTTATCAATCAATTTAATTGATAGGAGCTACTTAATGATCAAGGAAAGGATTTTTTGATAGTATTTCACAAGCGGCGGACAACGCAAAATTACCAGAATGAGAAACTTTAAAATAATCAAAACTTCCGCCACTTCGTTTATCATAGAATTAGACATTAATACACTTTCAAAAAATGATCAAATCATGTTTTTTGGTAAAGAGTATTGTAAAATTAGCACTATAGAGAAGGTGAAATATGTGCAAAAGCATGATTATGAATTTAAACTTGATCTTCTAGTGCACCTTGATTTAGATATCAGGTATAAAAATTTAAAAAAAGGAGAATATCCTGTACTGATTATTAAAGATAAAGTGCATGTCTTACTTACACTTTCATAGTAGAAACTACGAGATCCATTGATAGTAAAGGTAGTATCTGCAAATTACGCACGTCTTCTTATTTATGCATTAAAAGATAAAATATATGAAAAAATTAAAATTTTTATTTAGTTCGTTATTAGCAATCGGAACATATTATTCCGGATATACGCAAGTGACTGCTAAGGAATCGACTGCTACCTTTGGAAGATATGGTAACGACTGTAGTAATGGACGTGGAATCTGCGCCTTTAACGTGCAGCAAGCCCCAGTAAACACTAATACAGCTAAAAGTTCGCAAAAAACCTCTGATAATACTTTTGTTTTCAAGATCAGCCGCAAAAATCTTACCGTCCAGGATGAAATCAGAATTGCGGGAAAAGCATTTTCAGACATTCTCACGGGTGAGAAAATACTATTTCAGCAAATTGACACAATTTCTTTGGATAAAAATACAGTTGGGAATTTAGGATTTCCAGCTTCTTTAAATAAAATTGCTGTGGGTGAGTATCCAATAATTATTTATTCCGACCGTATCGAAATTACTTTTACTGTAACCCCTTGATACTATTTTTCAAATCCAAAAATTGACATTATGAAAAAGTATTTTTTCTTATTAACTATATTACTTTCTTCTTTAAGCAGTTATTCTTTTGCTTACTCAGAAGAGGGTAACCCAGATATGATCATCGAACAGCTTATTGCTGAGACAAGATTAATTAATAAAAAGTACTCGATGTTGGTTACAGGAAAAGTGTATGAATTAACACTAATAAATCAATCTTTGCTTTCGGCATTTACGACAGAACAAAAGGTTGATCTTCTTATACAAAAGGACAAAATTCATGATGAAATCCGAACATTGCAAAATGAAAATAATACTGATATATCAAAGGTGCGGTATCTGAAAGGACTTCAGATCATACGTATTCTTTATGAGAAGGTTTTAAGCCTTGACCACCACTTTGCATCAGTGAGGACATTGAGTGAGATCAACAAAATGTCAAATCCAAACCAGTATCCTGAGTATGATAAACTGAAAGAAATATTGAAATCAAAGAGGGATAAAAAATTTGCAGTGGATTTAACCTCGATGCTAGGAACAAACACCCTGGTCTCTGTCGTGCAAACTTTTACCAATATGATCGGATCAACATTAACCAAGGATGAAAAAGAGTCAGAAATTAAAAATGTGGAGTGTATATTAGATTTTACGCTGCGTATGCAAAACGATTTGAATACAATCTATTTCGAAACAGCGTACTTACAATCAAGCAATGACAAGATAAAGTCAGATATCGAAGTTTTATTTAAAGATTACACCAAGCCTATTGGCTACACACAGACATTGGAATCCTGTCGGACTTCTGATGACTGGGAGGCAATAAGTGTCAAAATGGAGGAATATTTACAAAAAATAAGAGCTGCAGCGGGGACAACGCAGTACAAATTACAGGTAAATATGGAATTTCCTATTGACCGGTTACTGCAATTTATAACGCAGTATAATAATTTTATTGATCAAGGTGGAGAATTTTACCAAAAGTTCAAAATCATCCTTAATAGTTACGAGAATGAGAAGCAGTGCGAGAGCAAGCTTCCGCTTGAATATAAAAAACTAAAAGCAGATATTGATATTGCCATTCAAAAATTTAATGTTGCTTATAAACCAGTAGAAGTTAATGGCACCAAAATGAAAGAAATACTTTATGGGTTAAATGAGTTTGAGTAAGGTTTGTTTGAAAAATATACAACAGAGTGAAATAAACAATTCTACTTAGTTCACCAATCCGATTTGTAATCACTTCTTGCATTGGATCCGATTTAAGAATTTATCTATTCTTTTTATAAGGATAATTCTTTTTTAGATGCGAATTTGAGATCATAGCATATTTTGTTTCGGATTTTCACTAAAAATGTAATAAAAATTTTACTCTAACAAAGGCTGCAGGCGTTGCAGAACACGGAGTTCAAAAGCATTATTTCGCAGCGCTGCTATTTTAACGCGCATGCCGCGCGCGGTATCAAGACTTACATTTAACGTAGCCGCTAAATCTTTAACCATAATCGAGGGTTCTTTTATTTTTAAAATATACATAGCCTTTAACTAAACCGAAAGGTGGGTTTTGGTATGCCCGAAAATAGTTGTTGATAGAGGGGAGATGGTTGTTTTACAAGCCGTGCAATTAACAGCAAACGAGTAAAGACCCTGTTGCTTGTCCTTCCATCTTGTACGCTTTTTTACAAGTGGGACAGCGTTGTTCTCCGCCATAAGGATGTATGCCTTTCATGTCGCACAATTCCTCATACATCTTTTTTGAAATCATTTGGTTATTTTTCCAGGTATCGCTCCTTTGAAATAAATCTTTTATCATTTTTTTTAATTTGATAGGGGATGGGTTTATTTAATATTCCCGATAGACAATACTGCAAAACAAGGGAAAAGTCGGAATTATCCCGTACTGAGATTCCTTCTCGCAAATATACTTTCTTTAGAAAAACCGATTGGAATTTTAACTAAACGTTGCAGGTTTGCGGGGTTTGGACATTAAGATGATTCACAAAGAAATTCTATCGTGGAAAGAACTAGTTCGCTTTGATCTGCGACCGACCATGGACTTTCCTAAGCAAATAGGACCGGCAAATATAATATAACAAGGAGTAGGAAAGGGACGCCAAAGAAATTTCGCCTACGATTGAAATTTTTCATCCTTTGGCAAAAGACCTGCAAGCATCATTACACTTTATTTCCTTCCAGCAATTCTTCTGTATAATCATCAGGAATACCCATGAAATATTTATCCAAAACGGCTTTGAAAACAGGATCGGCATTTTTTACTTTAGAAAACAAAGTCATTGACGAACGCAGCTTCAGGTCGTCAGGCACACCAAAAATTTCCGTGGCAGTCTTGCCGTTAACATCTAACAGCGCTTTCGAAATTTCGATGAGATGAATTCCTCACTTGGTTACAAATATACACAGGACTATCATAGCTTTGCAATTAAAATCATAAAAAATGGAATTAATTAATAATTTACAATGGCGTTATGCTGTTAAAGAATATTCTGATGCGGTGGTCAGTGAAGATAAGATCGACCATATTATCGATGCCGTCAATCTCACTGCATCTTCTTGCGGAATACAACCTTACCGTCTGATTGTAATTACCAATCCGGAAACCAGGCAAAAGTTAGGAGAGGGTCATTCAATTTGCAAATTCAGGCGTCTTCGCATTTACTGGTTTTTGCAGGATTTAACAGTATTACCAGCGAGTACATTACAGATTATACAGCCATGATGGAAAAACAACGAAAACTTGATTCCGGAGCACTCGGTACTTACAGAGATACCCTGGTCTCTTTTTTTTCAACCCAAACGCCAGAACAACATTCAATTTGGTCAGACAAACAGGCATATATTGGTTTGGGTACTGCCTTAATCGCAGCTGCCGAACTTAAAGTAGACGCAACTCCGATGGAAGGCTTCAATGCGGAAGCGTTTAATAACATTTTGGGTTTGACAGAAAAAAATCTTCATACTTCAGTAATTATTTCTCTCGGATATCGGGATGCCGAAAACGATTACCTTGCCTCGGCGCCAAAGGTCCGTTTGCCAGTTAACGAGTTTTCAATGAAGTTGCAATAATTACAGGTCATTATTACCACATCAAGTAAAAGCGGCACTTAGTGCCGCTTTTTAATTAAAACCTCAAGTTTTTCCAGCCAGTTGAAATTTCCAATTCTTTTGGATATGAGCCAATGGTTTTTCTCCCGTTTATATTCATCCTGATAAATGGCACCGATAGTGGTTTTCATCGTTCTATCCTCCTCAATTCCTACCAAAGGACAAGGCAATAGCATGTGCCTCGTGCAAAATCACCATCTATTTCAACCACCTGCTGGCCGTTGAAATGGTACACGGTTTCAAACTTGCTGAGAAAACGCTTAAAGGCGCGTTCCATTTCTACTCGTCCTTTTAACTTAAGAATCTCCTTACCGCCGGCAAAAGTATCTGAAATGGCATTCTCAGTAAATAGCATTACTTGTGCCCGAAAATCTTTCCTGTCTCCCAGGATAGATACGCGATCAATTAATTCTTTAAGCAATATCCTGTGTTTTACTTCTCTCTTAGTCATAATCCTTGGTAATTTTTACAGCAGCATTAATTGATTGTTTGTGTAAGAAGGCGTTATTTGTACAAGGGCAGCATAAACCGTTGATTACAGAAGAGCTTTTTTACAGGGTTCAAGATGTTTTAGATGGAAGGGCTAGAGTGTATAGGCTGAAAATTGTTACAAAGAAAGAATTTCCCCTTCGCGGTTTTTTTGTTTGTCCTAAATGTCATAAAAAATTAACTGCTAGCAAATGTAAAGGCCGTCACAAATATTACTATTACTACCACTGCGATCTTAGTTGTAAATATCGGATGAATTCTGAATCTGCTAATGAACTATTTATTCAAAACCTGAGGAGATACAAACCTGTGCCTGAAATTAAGAAATTATACAGCGCGATTATTGCTGAAACTTATAGGGAGAAGGCCAGTTCGGGAAATGAAAACAAAACAAAGCTTCTGGCTCAGATAAATGAGTATGAAAAGAGGCTTTCAAATGCACGGGACTTACATTCGACGTTTCAGATTGAAGCAGACGACTACAAAATCATGAAGTACGATTACAGTACAATTATCGAAAAACTTGAATCTCAATTGTCAGAACTTAGTAATAGCTCAGAAGATGTAGAAGGCCATTTAAACCAAAGGATTGAGCGCCTTATCGGTCTAAATTTCGCTTATGAAAATGCATCTTTGGGTGAGGCCAGAGAACTAATTGGTTTAACCCCGAAAATTTAACTTTTTCAGGAATGCAAATCCAAACCACTAGAATCAATGGTATCATGTCAGCTATATTCATGATTAACAATGAGTTAAAGGTAAAAAAAACGGGACAAAAGAAGATTTTTCCTCTTTGTCCCGTAAAGTGACCTCGACTGGATTCAAACCAGTAACCTCTTGAGCCGTAATCAAGTGCGCTATTCAGTTGCGCCACGAGGCCTAATGCGGGTGCAAATATAAGCATAAATGTGAAGTTTGCAAATTCAGACGTAAATAAAAACGCAAAAAATTTCACTTAAAATGCTATTCTTCTAAAGCCCTTGAAGTTACATAAAAACGCCAGCCAATAATTGCAAGTTGCCATTTGCTGGCCTTTGACAGATCAAGCTGTTTCTTGGTAAAACTCGGCAGCAACAACTTGTTGATTTTGGCTAAAATTTTAAACATATCCGTTTCGCTTTGCACAAATATAAAAAAAGACCGCCGGATTGTGGCAGTCTTAAGTTTAAAATGTTGTGACCAATGCTATTGATTGGCGTATATTTTTATAACAAACGTTATTTTTTACTTTCCGTTTTCTGCTTTTGAATTTCGTCTTTTTGTTTTTCGATCTCGATTTTAGCCTTTCTGATTTCTTCACGAGCTTGTTCAATTTCTCTTTTAGCTTGTTCAAGCTGGGGTTTTGACATTTCAACTTCACGTGCTGCGCGTTCAATTTGCGGACGTGCCTTCCTGATTTCAAGCCTTGCTTTTGCGATTTCCGGACGTGCTTTTCTCATTTCTTCCCTGGCTTCCCTTAACGCATCACGCGAAATTTTCTGCAATTCGCGGGCGTCGATATTAATATTGATGTCGTCGAGGTTCGCAAACGCAGCGTCGATATCAGCAAAAATGGCATCGGTGTCAATATCGATATTTTCGCCGTTAACGGTCATGGAAATGCCGCCTTTTTTTCCTTTGAAACGCTCTGGCTGTTCTGGTTCTTCTGGTGCTTCCGGCGCCTCGGGAACTTCTAATGCTTCTGGCTCTTCCGGTGCTTCAGGCACTTCAGATGCTTCTGCAACATCGTCCGAATGTTTAAAGATGTTGATTGTTTTTGAATTCCCAAACCCAATCGCACCCTTGTCATCTTTAAAGAAACGCAGTGCTTTGATCGGCTGGTCGCCAGCAACCTGATACGTTCCTTTTTTGTCGTTTTGGTCTTTATAATCGGCTTTGATGGCAATGATTTCACCGTTAGCATTGCGTCTTATTTTTGAAAACTTCAATTTGATTCCGAGTGCTTTTGCTCTGGCGGTTTCATTTTTCAATTCTTCGTCAGTCGTATTTTTGTCCACTACGATTGTGATGTTTTCAGCAGTCACATTTTGTATGTCCGACGTATTCAAGGCCTTTTCCTGCGCGATGACCTTCACCTGGAAATAAAACATGAACGCTGCCAATGCCGGAACAATCAGCACATACTTCCAGGAATTCCATTTTTTCGATTGATTTTTGTTTAACATAACGATTCGTTTTTTGATTAATGATTGATAAAAATGATTGGTAATTTCAACACAGTTGTCATGTGTTGTAACTTTTAGCAGCGTAAATTGGTAAGCCGTTTTGTCGGGAATGTTTTTAAGCGCCTCACTGTCGGCGATGAATTCAAGGTTCTGCAAAATCGCTTTTTTGTACAACCATACAAACGGATTGTACCAAAACGCAATGCAAAAAATGCGTGCAATCAATACGTCAGCGGTATGGTTTTGGCCGCAATGTACTTTTTCATGTTCCAGGATGTTTCGGAGTTCATCCGCACTGTATAAAGACGAATTGTAAACAATGTAATTAAAATAGGAGAAGGGCGACACTTTTTCCTCGACGTCAACAAACTTAAAGTCGGCTTGTTGCTGAACGGTTTTTCCTTTTAAAACCTTAAAAAGATTGTTGAAATCGAACGCGAATCGCACCAAAAAAAGCAATAACCCAATTATATAAATGGTTGCGACTACCAAAAGCCAGTTGATTTCAAAAGTTTCGGGCTCGGCAACGATATTCGCGGGAATATTTTGCCAATTTATATCTCTCCCGAGCGGTTCAATCCAAACCGTTTTTTTGAAGGTAACCAATGGCAAAATTACAGCTGATACTAACCCAAACAATAAAAACCATCGGTTACTCCTAAAAAAAGTTTCCTTGCGCAGCAAAAAATAATAGGCCATCAGGAAAACGGCGATCAGCGCACTCGATTTAATCAGGTAGAAAAATACGTTTTCCATATTTCTGAATTTTGATGTTATTTTTTGCCTTCGATCATCGCCAGGATTTCGCGCAATTCATCTGCTGAGATCTTTTCCTCTTTGGCAAAATGCGAAACCATATTTTTGTACGAACTATTGAAATACGTGTCAATCGCCGTATTCATAAATTTTTTACGGTACGCTTCTTTTTTCACTACCGGAAAATATTGATGCGTATTTCCAAAGGCGTTGTGCGACACAAATCCTTTTTCTTCAAGGTTCCTGATAATCGTTGACAGCGTATTGTAATGCGCGTCATCACTCATTTCCGCCATCACTTCTTTTACAAAAGCTTTCTCAAGTTTCCATAAAACGTGCATTATTTCCTCTTCTTTGTTGGTCAGTTTTTGCATGGTATTTTAAATCTTAATCTTTTTTTTAAATTTTTTGGGCGTTGCCTTTGGCCGGGCTTTCCGCTGCAATCTTTTTCGTTCCTCAAAAGGATTTCCGCTTCAATCCCTAACGCGATCCGGTAATAAAACCTCATTTGTCATCTGCAACGGAATCGGTAATTCTTAATTCTTAATTCTTAATTCTTAATTCTTAATTCTTAATTCTTAATTCTTAATTCTTCTCCCGCAAACATACAACTATATTTATAGTTACACAACTAAAAAAATAGTTATTTAACTAAAATTTAAGTTTGGTTTTAACAACTTCTTTTGCCTAAATTTGTTACAGTTTTATTAAAAAAGGGAAATGGACAGTAAAATTTACAACCGAAATAATTTTCACAAGCATACATTTTGCGTGTTTCGGGAAGTGCCATTTGCTGAAATTCAACACCTGAAACCGGATTATACAAGCAAATCGGGGAGCAGTTATTATTTTACGCCAACCGGCGTGTATAGAAAATCTAACCACTGGGGACGCGCGGCCAACTGCAAATGGCGACTTCAGCCTTTAGAAAATAATCAGAAAGAACGAACGAAAATTGGGTTTGCGCTCTGGAACGAATTCCATCCGGACAACGACACTGAAAAACTGTATTTCATCGAAGTAGATTTTGAAAACGATTCGGTTGTGTTCAGCCACAAAGCTTCGGCAGATCCAACTTCAACATCGGTTTTAAGAACCGCTTCTGAAACCACAAAACGCATCAAACAAATCCGAAATCTTTTAAAGGACATTTCCTGGACGGCTTACTTTCCGCAATACGACAGCGAAACGCTCAAACAGAAGGTAATTGTCGCACTCATTCATTCCGATAAAACCCTTCAGCAAATCAAATCTGAAATCTAAATCTTGACAATTCTTAAATCGTGATAATTCGTAAATCTTAAATCAAAAATCCAAAATCTCCATTCAGCTGTTTTCTTCCCGAACTAGTTTCATCAGCCACACACAACAAAAAGTTGCCAAAAGTCCGCAACTTCCCATAAAAAGCCAGTTGGTTTCATAACTAAAATTACTGCTGATTCCCAATCCCAATTTGGCGCTCATAATGTGCGCCAGGCTAAAACTCATCGTGAAAAGCGCCATGTATCGCCCCTCGTGTCCTTTCGGCGCGCGGCTTAGTGCAAACGAATTTGAGAACGGGAAAATGAACATTTCGCCAAATGTCATAAAAACGACACTAATGGTCAAAACGCCCACCCACGCATCAAAAAGCAGCGCCACAAAACTCAGCATCATTGCAAATGAACCCCAGAAAATCATTTTAAGTTTCCGGATATTTTTGCGTTCCACAATGCTTACGATCGGCATTTCCAAAAGGAAAATCAGCAATCCATTGAGCATCATCAGCAATCCGGTCTGCAATTCGGTCAGGCCGTATTTGATATGATGGTACAAGGGCAAAGTTGTGAATAATTGGAAGAAAACCATCGAGGTTACAAAACAGACAAACAGGAAAATCCAGAAAATCCGGTCCTTGAATACGGAAACCACTGCTTCATTTTCCGCTTGCTTTTGTTTATGATCGACTTTCTTTTCTTTCACCAATAACGCAAAAACCGAAATGGCCAAGATACACGAGGCGCCGTCTGCCCAAAACAATCCTTTGTAACCAATCGCCATAATAATCAGCCCGCCTAAAGCCGGACCGACTGCGAATCCTAAATTTACAGCGAGTCTCACCAGCGTCAAAGCACGCGTGCGGTTCTCGGGTTTGGCATAGGCGCCGAGCGAAACAAACATGGCCGGGCGAAACATATCGGCTACGGTCATAATCAGGAACATGCCGATGCACAATCCCCAAAAAGACGTGATAAACTGCAATCCCCAAAGCATCAATCCGCTGGTAAACAGGCTGAAAACCATGATTTTATAAAATCCTATTTTGTCTGATAATTTACCGCCAAGCCACGAACCGAGCATTGAGCCCAATCCAAAAGCAACCAAAATCGAACTCACGTCTTCATACGAAAAATGCAAATCTTCCTTAAGGTATTTCGAGAGAAACGGCAAAACCATCATGCCCGCGCGGTTGATAAACGTAATGAAGGTAAGGATCCAGATTTCGCGCGAAAAACCTTTAAAGTTGTTGAAATATCGCTGGAGTCCGGTTATAAGCATGTGCAGAATTGGTTTGAGTGACGCAAATTTACAAACTCTGCCCTGATAAATTTGGCGTTTCGCTTATTCATTTTGCTTATTTTTGCACAAAGGAACGATATGAAAAATGTGTTGGTTTTGGCGTTCGCGCTGTTGGCTTTTAGCGGTTTCGGACAGGAAAAATACGATCAAAAAGCAGTCGAAGCTTTTCAGAACGAACAAAATTCGGAGTTTGGCGATCCGAAGAAAAGTCCGCTGACCGAAGAAGATCTGAAAGATTTTAAAACGCTGGATTATTTTCCGGCGACAGAAAAATATTTTGTCGTAGCCCAATTCACGCGCACAAAAAAAGAAAAACCGTTCAAAATGAAAACTTCAACCGACCGTACGCCAGAATACGTGAAATATGGCGAATTGACTTTTTCGCTTGACGGAAAAAACCTGAAACTCAATGTGTATAAAAATATCGAACTCAGCAAGAAAAAAGGTTTTGAAGACCATTTATTTTTACCGTTTTCCGACCTGACTTCAGGCAAGGAAACCTACATTGGCGGACGTTACATTGATCTCAAAATCCCAAAAGGCGACACGTTGGCTATCGATTTTAATACCGCTTACAATCCGTATTGCGCGTACAACCACAAATATTCTTGCCCGATCGTGCCGCTTGAAAATGACCTCAATATCGAAATCAACGCCGGTGTCAAAAAGTTTCACGACTAATGCATTTTATCAACATCCACACGCACGGTTTCTCGTCGGATGAGAACATTTTGGAAATCGTAAACCAATACCCAAAAGAATTTGACGGTTCGATTCCGAATTATTCGATCGGTATCCATCCGTGGTACATCGATCAAAGCAGAATTGAGGAAGATCTCGAAATTATTGAAAGCAAATTGCAGCAAAAAAGCTGTCTGGCTTTAGGCGAATGCGGACTCGACAAACGCATCGAAATGCCAATGGAATTGCAGGTTGAAGTATTCGAATCGCAATTGGCTTTGGCCAAAGAATATCAAAAACCCGTGATTTTGCATTGTGTCGCGGCATTCCAGGAAATGGTTGAAACCAAAAAAAGAATGAAACTTTCGGTTCCGATGGTCATTCACGGATTTTCAAAAAACCAGCAAACGGCCAAACAGCTGCTTGACAACGGATTTTATCTTTCCTTTGGGAAATATTTACTCAGAAATCCCGAACTTGAATCGGTTTTTAAAAGCGTTCCAAACGATCGTTTTTTCCTCGAAACCGATACGATAGAAGAAAATATTGCCGACGTTTATGCCTTGGCGGCGAAATATAAAAATATGCAAATTGAACATTTGCAACAACAGATCAAAGTAAATTTTAAAACGGTTTTTGAATCTCGGCTTATCCGTAATTCTTAAATCAAAAATCTTAAATCAAAATGGCTGAATGGACAGAAAGGGCAGAGCTGCTCTTCAAAAAAGAAGGACTTGAAAAATTAAAAAATGCCAATATATTAATCGTCGGAGTGGGCGGTGTAGGCTCATTTGCAGCGGAATTTATCGCACGCGCCGGAGTTGGGAAAATTACAATTGTCGATGGCGATGTAGTCGATATTACGAACATCAACAGGCAATTGCCAGCTTTACATTCTACTGTTGGCGAACCAAAAATCGACGTGGTCGGAAATAGATTGATGGATATCAACCC
>Ga0247815_10002635_pt1 | contig 13195 bp, 19 predicted proteins | sample UWRJL194509B1_FD_181014 | JGI IMG/M metagenome (GOLD analysis project Ga0247815, IMG submission 181014) | Plant litter microbial communities from Arlington Agricultural Research Station in Wisconsin, United States - UWRJ-L194-509B-1 | ecosystem: Environmental > Terrestrial > Plant litter >... | reverse complement strand
GCGGGCCGGGTGGGAGGACGCGGTCGAGCTGTAAGTTATTGGCGACCTGCAATGCAGGTTGTGAGTTGGCGCGGTTGACAGATAGGGGTTGTGTGACCGTACCCTATAGAGCGCGTACGTCGCGCCCCAGTGGCGTGCCTCGAGTGCAGTAGGCATGCAGAAGGGAGGGTGTGGTTCGAGGCGCACGGATTCGCTCAGGCTGGTCTTTGCATTGCGTCGTGACAGCGTGACCACAAAGGAGAACTGACCCTCGCCTCGTTGTCGCTGCGACGGCAGTCAAAGGCGATTCGAGTGACCGCGCGTGTCAAAACTCACTGAATCAACCTGAATAAGGCTCAATGACCATAATTTGAACCAAATTGAATGCTTACCTGTGGTTTGTCCCAGTCATTCTTCTGGCAGCTGTGAAAGGACGCGAAATTATCTTTGAGCTGGCTGCATCTGCAGAAGGCGACAAGCAACGCACCGCTCGTTAAGCAAGCTGAGTGGGGTTTTTGAAAATGCAGGGAACAGTGGTCCAGCCGTAGTAGAGGGTGCAGGCGTCCTCGCAGATTGCGGCTCGGGTTCAGGCTCTGGTGGACCTTTTCCTCGCTTATGGGCTTTGGGTTTTTCTGCTGGTGGCGCTTTGGAAGCTGAGTTGCCCGCGTTCCCAGACTTGACGATACCACGTTTAGGAGGCATCGATACGAAAGGAGGAGAAAGACGACCACGAGGAGTGCCTGGCAGAACTCGAGGTCAACCCGCGGCTACGAGTCAAGATGATCGGCGACTCGTGCCGGGCCCGAATCCGCAAACCGCGCGCCTATCACTTGCCACCATTGCTCCTCAATATAGCATTCTTTCTTAGTTTGGACAACGCGAAGTGACTAGAATGTTATCATCGCTTACATATCACATATTGCACATAAAACCACACAAGCTGGCGGACACATCGCCGTACGCTTCAAGGAACGGTTTCCATAGACAGAATCAGATTGACACGAGTGAGTGAGCCATGGTGAGCGAGTTGCTGCGGCTGGAGATATAAAAGAAGGAAGAAACATAGCGAAACGAACAGGGTACCAAGTGGCTCGGCCGGCTGCGGCCGTGATCACTTGGCTTGGAATGACATTTCGAGCGCCGCCACTATCCTGTTCTCCCCGCGCTGTGCCACGTGCTTAAAATGGCTTTATTCGTGCTTTATTACGTTGCGTGTGCAAAACTAGACTCCGTTCGCGACTAGTCCTGGCCTTCTTTGCGCCATTGGTCGCTGTGCATTTGCTCCCACGACCTCCATCGCCGCCGACGTCGGGTTCGGCCACACCAGTAGCGGGAGTTGCCCCAGCCGATGAGCTTTGGTTGCTGCTCCATGGTTTCACCCTATCACGTTGCCCGAGACGCATAGGTCCCGTGTTCAGGCTACAGGCTAAACGCCACCAGCTGGACGCTGCACGTGGGTCAAAGCATTTATGGCATTTCCGCTCCTCAAAGACAGCTTAGAGCTTCTTTTCTCGTTCCCAGTGGCAGCTTCTGGGCCAACATATCAGTCGAGTGGTCTGTGCGAGCCGTTTCAGACCGCCAACCCTGCACAACCTTCGTGCAGCTATAAAGTGGCGGCACCTGCGTCGAGCTTGAACGCAACTCTTCTGGGTCCTTGCTTTTAATTACCTCGTGCTCACCATGGCCTACGTTGTCACCGGCCGTGCCGACACTGGGAAAGTAGCCCCTCGTCGCGAGGTTCGCGAGCTCAACGAGTATCATCCTGAGCAATGGTCACTCTTCATCCTCGGCCTTACCGGCGTTCAGTATCCAACTGCTCCCCTCCCTTTCATGCCCTCGTCCTTCAAGCCTGGTTCGGTTCTCCCTCCTGGTGCCGACTACTTTTCCATCGGCGGCATCCACGGCATGCCCTACGAACGCTGGCCGGGCGATCCACCCACAGGCAGGCTCAACAACGATGGTACGTTTGACCACGACTGATGTTCGATGTACTCTGATGAGCTCTGGTAGCGAATGATGCGGAGGTCGCCAAGGTGCTCGGGTACTCACTCGAGGCTACCAAGGTCAAGAACCCCGAGGTTATACAGCTCGAACGCGGCAGCTTCGTTGGTCCCAGCAGGGATAAGGAAGGTCGCGAGGTTCCCTTGCCTGGCGACGAGAGCGGCCGATATGCTGGCTACTGCAACCACGCCAGCGTGCTTTTGTGAGTTACTTGCGGTCTTTCTCGCATTGTCGCTGTCAAGCCTTACTCACAACCTATACCTCTGATCCTAGCCCACCGTGGCATCGTCCCTATGTCATGGTTCTCGAGCAGTCTATTGGTCTAGTTGCCACCGCCATTGCTCAAGAGTTCGCCAGCAAAGCTTCTGCTGCTCAGGCTCAGAAGTGGCTCGAAGCGGCGAAGGACCTGCGCTTCCCGTTCTGGGACTGGACCTTGGAGGACCACGTCGACGGCGGCTTCCCTGAAGTCCTCAAAAGGATGGAGGTACGTCCTGAATTCTTGAGCTGCCATCTTGCTATGGAAAAGCTAACCTGCACCACTGTTCGTTACATTAGACTCGCGTCCTCGGGCCAGACCTAGCAAAACACTTGGTCCCCAACCCTCTCGCATGCTTCCGCTTTGCCGATCACCTCAATACCGAGCGCCGCAGCGATTTCGTCGACTTTATTGAGAAGATTCCTTACACCGGGGAACCGCAGGCGGAGCTGAAGGCTTTCTTTGGCAGGTACTATGATGGAGTTCGCTTTTCGTTCCGAGCGTCTTCCTGACTGCGCTTCTCTCAGTTGGGACCGTACCGTTCGTTGGCCAATGGAAGAATCTGCAACTACCGACCGCCCTGAGAAGGTTGACTTGTATGTCTACGATGTCACCTATGTTCTACGTACAATTTGGCTAACTCAATAGCTAGCCAGATGTCGCGTCTGTACGCCGACCTGCGTGCGAAGGTTGCACACATCTTCACCTACCCTGGTACGTCTTTGTGCATCATTGCGACTTCAACACACAGACGCTCATCTCCCTTTTAATAGAGGACACCAACCCAGAAAAGTGGCCGAAGTAGTAAGCGGTGTCGGTGTTACAAACCTTTAGTCCATTTGCTAATGGGCTACAGCTGGGATGAGTTTTCCAATACAACCGTCCAAAGTCGCCCTCACGACAAGCCAACAGAGCCCGGCAGTACGTCTATGTTTTTGTTCGGAAGCTCAGACGCTCATATGTTCGATAGTGAACACCACGCTATCGAGCATGTTTCTTTGCTGATAGACCAGACTCAGCTCTCACGCATGATGCAGTGTCGCTCGAGGGCTCGCATAACTCTATCCATCTTATCCTTGGGGGTGCTGGTCACATGGCGTGCGTTCTCTTTACTAGTTGGTTCGTCAGCATTCATAACTGACATTCCGATAGGCAAAACGAGTTCTCTGGCTTGTACGTCTCATCTCCGTCGAGTTCCTGAGCAAGACGCTGGACTGAATCAAATGAAAGTGATCCCGCTTTCTACCTTCATCACTCTGTAAGTGTAACGCCACGTCTCTTGAGACTGCTGACAAAGTTGCCACAGAACGTCGACCGCATCTACGCACTGTGGGAGTATTGTTACCCCAACTACACGAAGATGGGCTATGGTGAGTAAACTGACATTCAAATTTCGGCCTTTTGTTGACAATCTGCGTATCACAGGCTTCAAGAACGAGGCAGGCAAGATGACCCATTTCAGTGCGTTCCAAATACTTCCATGTCAACCATTTTGACGTCGATTTCGCGCAGCGCAACCCCAAGGCACCTTCACCCAGCTCGAGGAGACACGCATCGATCAATGGAGTGACATGCTGCCCTGGTGCGTTAGTTTCTCATTCCTGATCACTCAAGTGCTTACTGTCTGATTGTAGGCGCAAGACGGCGAACGCGTACTGGACGATGAACGACGCAACTTCCCTCGAGATCAACCCGGGAGTTGTGTGGCCCAAATGTGCTTCTCGCTCCTCCGCGCCGCGCACGCGCCACTGATTTACTGTTTTAGACTACACCTACCCACCCGTGGCCGGCGTCGATGTCTCGAAGATGCCAGATTCGTATGAGGAGCGCATCAAAAGTCGTGCTCGTCTTCAGAAGTACTTCAAACTCGGCGTCGAGGAGAATCGCGATGCGGTCAAGCACAACATAAGTCCGTTGTTCAAGAATCCGGCTCCGACATCTGCCGTCCCGGAGGGTCGCGTACAGCTGCACAGGTACCGCCACTTTGTCATCGTGTGCGAGCTCAAGGAGAACGCGTTCAACGACAGCTACTCGCTTGAACTCTCATGTGCGTCTCGCCCAGCTTTTCTAGACCTAACATGACCCGCTGAGGCGCTCTACAGTCGAGGGCGAAGATGAGAAAGAATCGTTCTTTGGCCACGTCGCGGTCTTGACTCGACCTCAGACCACGCAGTGCGCCGGCTGCCAGGGTCGTCGCGCTATCGGCAACACGGTATGTGTTTTGCGAACTCCATTATGCTCGCCTAATAAAAAGCCCTACCTATAGGTCAAAGGCATGATCAATGTTCCCTCCAAGAACGTCGCGCAGATGCTCTCCGCCCGCAGCTACGTCGGCGCCGACGAAGCACAGGAGGCAGACTTTTGTAAGAAGCGCTTCAAGGGATTCCTCGTCGGCCGCGGCGGCGCCATCTATGCACACACCGTTAGTGGTGCAGCACCAGCTGGAAAACGACTTGAAGAGTCGGTCGTGCCGAAGGTGACTTTTGTTAGCGCTTACGCGTGCACGGATGGGAGCGATGGTGCGCCGGTCGAGCTCTTTGGCTACAAGAACTTTGCCGAGGTCTTCAACGACGCGTCTTGGGTGGCTGGTTCGCCGTAGCGAATCGTATTCCGAAGCTTTAGCTCTCTTGCTACGCTCTTTACCTGTAATAATACAATAGTAACGCTCGCTTCGCATGTGGGCACTGTACTTTACATCTGACCGCCGCACAAATGCGTGCTGCGGTCAGATGTAAACTGATGAGTTGAACAATCGGGCTCTTTGACTTCGCCCGCATGGCTAGTGATATATGCTATAGTACGAGTCGTTCATAGTTCGCGTAGGGTCAATACGCTTCTCAAAGATCAAGAGCAAAACATCGTCAGGGATGCGACATGGGTCAGAGTTGATCTGGTCATCCACCGCACGGGATAACTCATTGATAGGCTTCCACTGTCAGTTTATTTAGAAAACATGAAGATCATGGTCCCTGAAGTGAATGAGAGGATGATGAGTTCAAGCCGGGAGCAGGGTAACTGCATCCGTGACGCGAGCTCGGTCCTAATCCGGCGGACGCGCGTCGCGTTCAGACATTCCTTTCGCTCTCGCCGCCATGGTCCTTCCTGCCAAGTCTGCTGCAACGGGCGAGCTCAAGGCCTACTACCAAGCCAAGATTGAGGCCGCCGAACTCACAATCAACCAGAAGACCCAGAATCTGCGTCGACTTGAGGCACAACGGAATGCGTTGAACGCGCGTGGTGTGTGTGGCTGGCCCCTTGTACTCCTTCGTTTCTCACTCTTACTGTCTAGTGCGCTTGTTGCGAGAGGAGCTCCAGCTGCTGCACGAGCCAGGAAGTTATGTCGGTGAGGTCGTAAAGGTCATGGGCAAGAGCAAGGTGCTCGTGAAGGTCCAGCCAGAGGGCAAATACAGTGTGTATTGCCTTGCTGTTTCGCCTAATTTGCGAGATCTAATGCTTTGGATCTCAGTCGTAGACATCGACTCGGAGATCGACATTTCACAGCTCACGCCGACACTGCGGGTGGCGTTGCGGTCCGACTCGTATACTATCCACAAGATCTTGCCCAACAAGGTCGACCCTCTCGTTTCGCTCATGATGGTTGAGAAGGTTCCAGACAGCACGTACGAGATGGTCGGTGGCCTTGACAAGCAGATCAAGGAAATTAAGGAGGTCATCGAGCTGCCCGTGAAGCATCCAGAGCTCTTCGAATCGCTCGGTATTGCCCAGCCGAAGGGTGTCCTGCTGTACGGCCCTCCCGGAACTGGCAAGACTCTCCTGGCTCGTGCTGTCGCCCACCACACAGACTGCAGGTTCATCCGTGTCTCCGGCTCCGAGCTCGTCCAGAAGTACATTGGTGAGGGCAGTCGCATGGTCCGCGAACTCTTCGTCATGGCCCGCGAGCACGCGCCTAGTATCATCTTCATGGACGAAATCGACTCCATTGGTTCCTCTCGCGGAGAGAGCGGCTCCGGCGGCGGCGACTCTGAGGTCCAACGTACCATGCTTGAGCTCCTCAACCAGCTCGATGGGTTCGAGTCCACGCAAAGCATCAAGGTTATCATGGCCACCAACCGTATCGACATTCTTGACTCTGCTCTGCTACGGCCTGGTCGGATAGATCGCAAAATCGAGTTCCCGCCGCCGGGTCCCGAGGCGCGCGTATCCATTTTGCGCATTCACTCGCGCAAGGTAAGCATCGCTGCTTAACCTCGCTCATCCTTCCATCCTCTAACCCTGTCAAAAAGATGTCGCTCCAACGTGGGATCAACCTGCGCGCTCTGGCGGACAAGATGGGTCAGTGTTCTGGCGCTGAGGTCCGCGGTATCTGCACAGAAGCTGGTCAGTACTTGTCACCGCACCAGCGCTATAATCAGCGAACGCTAACATCGGTCCACGCACAGGTATGTACGCACTGCGCGAGCGGAGACAGCACGTCACGCAGGAGGACTTCGAGTTTGCCGTTGCCAAGGTTCTCAAGAAGAACCAGGAGAGCAACACCTCCGTCAGCAAACTATTCAACTAATGGCTGGCGCGAGTTTCTTTGTACGCATATCGAGATTGAGACTTGCAATCTACGAGTCATTGGCGAGTCACTTTGCGAGTTTGATCCTCAGAGTCTGCACATCGAAGGGAGGTCTAGTCACGACGTCGTGCCGGGTCTGCGGTGAGCTGCACCTAACTTCTTAGGCTCTCAGAAGCTATCCAAGACTGACAAGAAGATTGTAACAGAGCTCATGCGGCGATCAACGGCTCGCCGTCTCCTTCGTAAGAGACGTCTCATCTGCATGAATGAGCGTCAAACCTGGCAAGTACTATTTCACGCAGATCGAAGGTCGCTTTTAGTGAGATATTCGCTACTGGAGCTGCTCCTATGCGATCTGCGGGCGAGCGTGACCCTGCACTCGCCCAATTGTTCCTGATATAAATTCTTCGCGACAGCCGTACTTGGAGTCTCAGTTGTCCGATTTACCTCGTTCACCTACCCACTTGCCCAGTCTCCACCATGGCCTACGTTTGCAGCGGCCGCAAGGATACCGGCTTGGTCTTCCCTCGCCTCGAGATCCGCGACTTGAACGAAAACTATCCGGAGCAGTACTCGCTGTTTGTGCTCGGCCTCATGGGCGTGCAGTACCCAAACGCCGCTATTCCGCTCATGCCTGCGGACTTCCGCGCAGCCAAGCTGCTCCCACCCGGCGCGGACTACTTCTCCATCGGTGGCATCCACGGCATTCCGTACGAACGCTGGCCAGGTGACCCGCCGACTGGTATGCTCAACGAGGAAGGTGCGTGGCTTAGCATTGTCTATCATCGCACTGCGAGATGTCTGATACCAGACCAGAGAACAACACGGAGGTGCAGAAGGCCGCTGGTAGTCCGGTGAAGATGACCCAGCTCGGTGGCGGCGGCCAGACTGGTGCCAGTACCGACGGCGAGGGCCGCAAGGTCCCGCTGCCTGGCGACTCGGCGGCGCGTTATGGTGGTTATTGCAACCACGGCAGTGTGCTCTTGTGCGTGCCTTTCCTTATGATCATTGCACAGAGACTAACGTAATATATATAGCCCACCGTGGCACCGCCCGTACATTATGATTCTCGAGCAGTCGATTGGCATCGTTGCTACGGCCATTGCGCAGGAGTTCGCCCGTGCTGCTCCGGCGGGCAAGGCCACAAAGTGGACCGAGGCGGCCAAGCAGCTGCGCTTCCCTTTCTGGGACTGGACCCTTCCTGACTATGTCGACAAGGTATGTAGTTGGTCTTGGGTTGAAGTTCGGCAATTGCCTGTGACACTGCGGATATCCGCGGAGGTTAGGAACTTACCGATTTTGTTGTTTGCGTAGGGCTTCCCGGACGTACTCGAGTCCGAGAAGGTTCGAATTCGCGGTCCAAACGACAAGAGCGTTAGTGTCGTCAATCCAGTTGCCTGCTTCCGCTTCGACGAATACATCGAGACGGACCGCTGCCGTGACTTTGTTGACTTCGAGCGTACGGTACCGTACAGCGGCGTTCCTCCAGTCAAGACAACTGCGTACTTCCGCAAGTGAGCTTTAAAGACTCGCTATGTGATCGTAACAATCTGACGCCCGATCAGGTGGAACCGCACCTGCCGCTGGCCGACCAATGATTCGGCACCCAACGATCGTCTGGATCGTATCAACTTGTGAGCAAACTCTTAGCAGTAAGGCGCTTCTGACTCTAATTTTCTGGATAGCCATCTGGCCCGCCTATACGACGATCTGCGCTCCAAGGTCGCTCATATGTTTACTTACGAGGGTTCGTCTCTGGTATTCCTTGGTCGGCGCACCACTGACGCTGTTCGCAGAGGATCCTAACCCAGACTCGTGGCCTTACTTGTGTGTGCACGCAGTGGTGAGGTGGAAGCTCGTATACTAACTCGAAACTGCAGCTGGGATGAGTTCTCCAACACGACTGTGCAAAGCAATCCAATTGCTGTTCCCAATGAGCCCGGTGGTAGGGCCTATCTCGCACAACTAAGAGTACCGCAACTGACGCTTCTTGCTAGCTCGCACCACTATCTCGAGTGCGCTCTAAGACCTGTTATCTACCTGCTTCTAACTCATATGCAGAGTCCCTTGAGGCGGCCCACAACTCTCTCCATCTCATCGTCGGTGGCAATGGTCATATGGGGTTGGTGCTCTGCCATGAGTTGGCTCCATTACTGATCCTTTCTCAGGCAGAACGAATTTGCTGGCTGTAAGTGATCCTTCGAGTTCAAGCTCATGCTCGTTCATCTGATTTGCTTGTAGTTGTAAGTATTGCCCTCCTCTTCCTCGTTTTTCTAATTGTTGGCAGGATCCTGCGTTCCACATGCACCACTGCGTAAGCAGCTTAGATCAGAGCGGTGAGCAGGGTGCTAACGAGGATGTGCAGAACGTGGATCGCATCTACGCGCTCTGGGAATACGTGTACCCCAAGTCAGTTTGGCTCTTGCCTCCACTCACCTATGCTGATATGCGCTTCAGGTATATGCTCGGCAGCGGTGTGTGAAGCCTGGTAGGTTTGTCGGCGTGACACTTACAAATAATAGGCTTCAAGGATAAGGATACGGCGAAGATCAAGCACTTCAGTGCGTCGTTCTTCACGTCACTTTCCCATGCTAAAGCGCGTCTTTGTCAGCACAACCAAATGGCACATTTGTCCAGCTTACTCAGACCCGTCTCGATCAGTGGACGGACATGTTGCCATGGTACGACTCTCAGTTCAACCGCACCGCCGGTTGTCTGTGCCAGCTAATGAGCCCTACAGGCGCAAGTCGGCTAACTCTTACTGGACCATGAACGACATGACTTCTCTCGAGAAGCGCGATGGTGTAGCCCCCAAATGTAAGCTCTATTTTAAATCGCTAAGCATGCGACGATTTACATCTCATAGTCTACTCGTACCCGCCGGTCGATGGTGTTGACGTTACCAAGCCCATTCCGTATGAGGAGCGCATCAAGTTGCGTGCTGTTCTTCAGAAGCACTTCGGGCTCGGTGTCAAGGAGAGCCAGCCCGTCGTATCACGCAATCCGAGCCCGTTCTTCCAAAATGTCGCCCCGGGCAGCGAGGTGCCGGATGGCCGTGTCCAACTTCAGAAGTACCGCCACTTCGTTATCGTAGCAGAACTCAAGGAGCACGCCTTCGGCGACAGCTACTCTCTCGAACTGTCATGTGAGTGGCGCATCTTCGTCCGCGGTTTCTCGCAGACGTTAGGGGCATCGGGGCTAATGAATCGGTTGCCGGGTAGACACTTGTGGCGGCGAGGAAACGTTTTTCGCGCAAGTTGCCGTGCTGACTCGCCCGCTGGCGACGTCGTGTGCGGGCTGTCAAGGCCGTCGTGCAGTCGGCAACACAGTGAGTTTCTGTCGTGTACCCTGGCCGGCCGGTCACATATCCCCAACCGTCACTAACCGAATCTTTCGCAGGTCAAGGGCATGATTCATGTTCCCTCTAAGAATGTCGCCCAGATGCTGACGGCACGAGGCCATGTCGGTACTAGCGAGGCCGAGGAGGCCGATTTTTGCAAGAAGCGCTTCAAGGCGCAGCTCATCGGTCGTACCGGCCAAATCTATGCGCACACGGTCAACCATATCGGTTCTGGTCTCGCTCCTGAGGCCAATCGTCTTGACCAGTCGATCACGCCGAAGGTGACGTTTGTCAGTGCGTACGCTTGCACCGGTGGGCAGTCGGACGCCCCAGTCGAGCTCTTCGGCTGGCGCAACTTTAGTGAGGTCTTCTTGCACGCGAACTGGAAGATGGGAGCACCGTGAGGATGTGCTGAGCAGCTAGAGACGCGTTGAAGCCGATGCCATTAGCTATTTCTTGGTGCCTCGCCGTTCATGTACGACTATGAAAATGATTTCCCGCAAACGAGCATCGAATTAGGCAAGAGATTCATCGAGATTGGGCGAGAGAACTGCATCCTGGCTAAGCAAGATGGTGGGTGGCCGATATCCTGTGATCACACCGGCATCGGGCAATGCAGCCCGCAGGAAATCAAGTGATCGTCCGAAAGTCATAATGAATTATTATACAGGGTCTAGTTGTAAATACTTGCAGTATGCAATTGAATCACGGTGTCCGTCCGATATCGATAAAGCGAATGTAACAGCAAGAAAGTACGAAGGCGTGATTACTACAGTCAAGGAGAACGCACGGCCGCGACTTGAAAAGGAACCTATCCCCCGTTGCGAGTTTGCTGGTCTCGTCCTGGCGCGCACGCGTCACATCGCCTTTGGTGACGGTAGAGGTTGGAGCTGCGGAAGCCGGATTCAATCGGTGTCAATTCATAGCACTGGCCGCAGTAGCCGTCGGTGCACTTACCTGCATGTGTACGCGCGTCCACAGACGGTGCATGTGTATGCTACGGACATATGTCAGCTCCCCGGGTTATCAATGGCGTAGGCGCCGCGGACACATACGCTTGTCTCCGGTATGGCTGTTAGCATGTATGCGCATCGTACTTGGTCGATCGAAACGCCGGCCGCAAATTGGACATGTGTGTGCATCTATCCCCAGTGGCAGAGATTGAGGCGATCCAGGAGGTGCGGCGGGTGCACCTGGCGGCGCAGGGGTCCGATTCCGCGGCGGCGAGGTGGCCGCCGAAACTGGAGGCATCTGGCCGGCGTAACTGGCGGAGACCATGCTAGGTGTTGTCGGAACGGCACCGTTCCTTGCATGCGCCATCATGACCCCGTTGGTTACTGGAGGTGATGTGTGTGCGGCGTATGGGTGTTGTGGCGGTGCGCTGCGTTGACGCGTGTCAACAGAGCTTGCTGGCAGATCTTCAGCACAGTTAGAGGACTCACTTCATACCCGGGATCGTCGCGAACTCTGAGATTACGGTGATCGCTCGTGTGAGCATTTTCTAATGGACTCTCGCGCGTGCTGCACATTGTGGACGCCGGTGGCGAACTCACCGGCTGGGAAAACATCGCGAATTGGAGGAAGCATGTGCGCACTAGGCCGTCTTGCTGCACCTGGAGGCTGCTGAGACTGACGAGAGCTCATTTGTGGAGGTTTGGGATGTGGGAGACGGGAGGGATGAAGAGTATTGACGTGCTTGATGCGCAGGCTCTTATACTTGTGCGTGCTGGTGATCAACTCCGATTATCCGCAGGACAAGAGATGCGGTGGAATTTGTCCATCAATCGGGACTGAACAGGAATTGCGGTAACTGAGCATATTGAATGCCACTAATGGTATGTGGGATCAGCACACAGCATACATGCCCACCCTCGGTGCAAATTGAGTTTCCTTTCGGCGACATGTTTTTAGTCCTAACCAAATATCAGAACAGAGTCAATAGTTCAACGAGAGGGGCTCGTCGCGGTGACAGACTAAGGGTCACCTCCTGTGTTCCCCGCAGCAACGAGACCGTGGCGTGCAGTGTACTGGCGCCGACCTGACTCAAATCTACAGCCGTGGCTCGTCATGAGTTATGACAGTTTGCGGATTCCTCGGCCTTCGCAGTGAGCGAGGGAGTAGCCGGCAACTGTTTTGTTCTTTTCTTTCGCGGTTGATTCCACGCAACATCCACCTACTGCCCACTCGCAAATGCATACGTCTTGATACGATTCCCATTCGAAAACCGGCGCGGGCTCAGCGGTGACCATGAGCTCAGCAGCACGACAGTTCGGGATCGTGAGCTGTGATGACATCCATCTCAAACAGTCCGCGGGGTTCAGGAAGCGCCGGCTGCGAGATCCCATGTTATCACCCTCCACCATGCGCGAGTCATTGCCGATCCCTCTACGACCATCAAGACGTGCATTCTGAGCCGAGTAGAATGCACAGGAGTGGTCGGGCGCTAATACAACAGCATGGAATAAGAGCAGGCGCACTGCCGACGCCGGCAGCTGCGGAGAGGAGTTCAGTGACGAACTAGACATTGTCGCCGCCGTTGCCGCCGTCGTGACCTCCTCGAGTCAATTTCTCGCAGCAGCACTCACTCGAGTCATGTACCAACGGCATGCAAAGTACCGGAGGTTTGATCATGAGCTGGCATGCGCGCGACCTCCGCGACTCTGTGAGCCCGGACGCGACGCGCATGATCAAGTCGGACAGACGCAATCCAGTGCTCTTTGGATAACACCATGTTTGTGCATTCATTCATCGCCCAGTGTCCGGGATATGGCGGGCGCACAAGCAAGCGATGCGTTTCCAACCAATATACAGAGAAAATTTTGCCACTCGAAGTAACAGCAGGTATGACGAGTGTCGCCGGTCGGTGGTATCCAGAGCTGCGCGATCCTGTCATTGTGAATCCTGATGAACCTCGAGCTCCGACGGCACCAGTGCACGAAGCAACCCCATCATGAGACATGACCCTTCACGACCCCCCGCACATTGAAAAGAGCCTTGGTGAGTGCAGGCACGTATGTGCAATGGCCGCACGCGAAAGCCACGCGAACTGACAGATGCGGTCAAGAAGCGGTGGTGTACCCCCTTCGGCTTCACCGCG
>Ga0247815_10002632_pt1 | contig 13204 bp, 12 predicted proteins | sample UWRJL194509B1_FD_181014 | JGI IMG/M metagenome (GOLD analysis project Ga0247815, IMG submission 181014) | Plant litter microbial communities from Arlington Agricultural Research Station in Wisconsin, United States - UWRJ-L194-509B-1 | ecosystem: Environmental > Terrestrial > Plant litter >... | reverse complement strand
TTTATTACTTCTTGCAAGTCGTGGTGCCTGGCATGGTGAGTTCCCGACCGGTGGCCCATCTGTTCCGCACCTGGTGCCAACAATCCACGCTCGTGTGCTGATCGCCCCGCCCCTCCTCCCCCCCCTTCCTTTCACAGTGCCTGGTATTGATGGACGAAACCTCCCGCCACGGTGGTGTCCGCCGGGCCGCACGAGCCTTGCCACCACAAGACTGGATGATCGCCAACGACCATGCGCTTTGCAGCGCTCTCGGCGGCGACTATTATCTGGCTCTCGTCTCGCGATGCATGACCTCCGGCGTCCGTGTACAGACACTTGGCGCGAGCGAGGACGACTTGTAACATTGCAGGATGCATTCTATCGATTGCGCCCTCGTGTTTCCTGCACACAACTGTATCCGGTACGTTCCTTCATCCTCAGTTGCTGTTTGGACCACTGGCCACAGCACCCGCGGCACTTCTTCGCACACACCCGATTCGCTGACACGTCACGTCCCTCGCTGCAGCCTCAAATCAACAGCCTCCATTCCTCGCACTGTGTCAATATCTCCCACTCTCCTCCTCGGCTCCCTGTATCACTGCCGGATGTCCCGCAACCCTCCATTCCAAGTACCCTAGACCGCTCTCCGTACTCGGAGATCCGAGCCGGCTCGACCCGCCCCGCCCCCAAACTCCCGCCCTCCCGAGTCCGATCCCACCGTACCATCTGTGTCGCCGCAGTCGCCCCGTTCCGTACACTCTTCCATGTGGTTCAACATCCCTAGCCCCTGACACTTCGCACGCGAGCGCGCACGGTCCGGCGACACAGAACCCATTGTGTCACCGCGTGTGCGCTTGCGGTCGGACCCCAGGAGTATGACTCCCTCTGCTGTAAAATCTGGATGTCTTCACTGTCGCCACCCTGTCTGGCTTGTTGTGCTTTTGTCATCGTGCTACAAGGACACACCTTCTCCTTCCTTTTGTCATCCTCGCGCTATACTTCTTACGTCGCTCCTGTCATCCTGTGTTATTTGCGCTTTCCCTCGCCCGCGTGGGCGACGTCGAGCGCTCTCAATCCCTACACTGTGCACACTCACGGTCCTAGTTACCGGCCTCATGGTTCGCACGACACGCCAGAACACAGAATCCTCACACTGCCTCGTCTGCCTCGTTCCTCCTCTCTATTTACCCTCGTGGTTGCAAGGTCACAAGCGCTGTGCCCGTCGTGTGCGTTATATGTAGATGCTGTCCACGCCTCTCTGAGGGTTGCTCATCCGTCCGTGCGCGCGTGCGCGCTCGGTGCGGGTGACAACGGTGCAATACACATAAATTCAAGTGACTCGCTTGTGTGTTCCGCTTGAGTCTGCTGTCGGGGTTTTGAGTCCGAAGACAAGACCAACTGCTCGCGATTTGTTGTGGCAAATCGGCCGCCGTCGTTTGCAGGAATCAGAAAGTCCTCTTGAAGTGCACCATTCTGTTCGTATCGCCGTGCTGTCTTGTTTGATCCTGCACATCCCTGGCTGATCTCTGGTCAGCTGCAGATGCCACTCCGGCAGTCCGGTTGGACGGCGCGGGCTCGGGTGCCGAGAGACTCTGTTTGATGTCCTGAACTGATATGGTACATCGGCTGCGGAGCGAGGATATTCTTGGTGACAGTCGGTCACGTAGGGCTAAGCAATTGGTTGGGGGCTTCACGCACGTTCACGATGCTGACGTCGAGGACAGGACTTACCATGGCGGTGAACCACCCGACGGGCCGCTCGCATGTTCGATCAATCACACGATCCCCTAATCACTCCTCACAAAAACTTCAAGGGTACTCTGAACTGAAAGATACTGGCCTGTTTTGCGTGTTCGTTTATCGGTCCGGTGTGGTTTATCAATCGGGCTCGCTTCGAACGGCTGTATCCAGATTCTGTATCATGCGATGCACAAGAGAAGTGGATAATGAACCTTTATTGGGCTTCATAGTATTATTTCAGACATCATTGAAGCCCTCAATGCGGAAAATCTTCGCCTTCCCGGTGTCACTATTTCAGAACTCCGATACGTGAGTCTTCCACCAAAAATCGAAGCGAAGCCACCGGCGCGTGATGTGGGATGACCACCACAGTCTTCTCTCTGCCACGCTTCAAGTCTATGCATGAAAGGCTCCACTCAAGCATGACCCGCTTTGTTCCTCGACGCCGGGCCGTTCAGGAAGCCTATCTTTCATGTGACGCTGCTCGCCCAGCATAAATTGTTCAAAGGTCGAATCGACTGGGTTACAGACCTAGCAAGATGTTTGATCTGCGCATACTTGGCCTTCTTGTGCTCGCTGGTGCAGGTGCTCGCGCCTGGTCAGAGGAGCTCGAGGTGACCGCCTCCGGTCTTGGTGGTCTCTTTCCTGCACGTAAGGTCTGCGCCGTTGAGCCTGACCCAAACGGAGGCGACGACTCGCCTGCCATCCTCCAAGCCTTCTCCGACTGCAGCCGCCACGGCCTAATCACGTTCGCCAATGCAACATACAACATCCACCAAGTTATGCGAACCATTGACCTGGAAGATGTCATTATCGACCTCAAGGGAACGCTCCTTTGGAACGCAGACGATCTACCGTACTGGCTGAACAACTCAATTGAGAATGGGTACCAAAACCAAACGAGCGCGTGGCACCTGGGCGGTAATCGCATTGTGTTTTTGGGTCATGGTGTGGGTACTCTTGACGGCAACGGTGAGAGCGGATGTCACCGTTAATTGCCACCCGCTTACCTCATTCCCTCAGGTCAGGTTTGGTATGATTTTGGTATGTGACTGACGGAGGGAATGATACGGTTGCCTAATACTATTCAAGTCAAGGGTCAAAGCAACTATCCCCGCCGTCCGCACGCAATTACCATCTGGAATACGACCAACTCACTCTTCCACGGCATCCGTTTCGTACAATCCCAGATGTGGACGATGACGATTATTCACTCTAAGCAAGTCTTGCTTCGCGACATCTATGTCAATAGCACGTCGCACTCGTCGCAGCCAGCACGCAACACAGATGGCGCCGACACGATCTACAGCGACAAGATCTGGTTTGACCGCTGGACAGTCGACAACGGCGACGACAGCATCGCGATGAAGGCCAATTCAACAAACATCCTTATCACCAATTCGTGCGTCATGAAATGTCAGGTGTATCAGCCAACTCATACCTTAAGCAGCGACTTCATACGCGGACTCGGCGTTGCGATTGGCAGCATCGGTCAGTACGAAGGACGCTTTGAAACGGTTGAAAACGTAACCGCTCGCAACATCCGCTTCAATCACATGCGACATGCCGCCTACGTGAAGACATGGACTGGTCAAGACGTTGGCGATCCACCGAATGGCGGCGGCGGCGGCCTAGGCTGTACATCTATTCCGCTTCCACTTTGAAACACCGCTGATCTTTATCTCAGTCGCGAAAAACCTTGTCTTCGAGGACTTCTATCTCCAGAACAATACCGGCGTATTCGCCATTGGCCAGTGTACGACGTTCTCTGGTGCCGGCAGCGCAGGCAATTGCAACTCGTCTCTGTTCAACGTTCGCGACGTCCGGATTGCCAATTGGACAGGTACTGTGGCTACACCTAACGTGGTCCTCCTGCAGTGCAGTGGTGCATCGCCATGCGGAAACATCCAAGTTGAAGATGTCAACCTTACTTGGTGGAACAACAGCACCCAGATCGCCGGCTACCTCTGTAGCAACGTCGCCTCTCAGGTTGGCTTTGAGTGCACGGGGAAGACTTGCGAGCGTCCTAGCAGTACAGCAGAGTGTCCAGCGAGCTGAATGGGTCTCGTTTCTATTGTCGTCCTTGTACCTGCGCTGGACCTTGCCAGGTGCGTTCTTCGACATATCGCATACACAAGCAACGAGACCACATCGCTTGTAATTATCGCGCTTTTATCAAACTTGCGTCTTCAATCTCTCGCTTCGCCTTCGTTAGCCTATCGGTGACTGGTGCGCAATCCGGAGTGCCGCGATGCACCGCATGCCGATCATGAACCCCGTGGGCATGTGCAACTTGCCAGGTACTCCTCACATTGCTATATTGCCATCAACCAACGCCTGACCAGCTCGTAACTTCAATATATTCTTTGCCGATTGCGATAGCGTTTATCCAGTCACAACTTCCCTTCCTGGAAGGTCACTTCCGTAAGGTGGTCTTCGAGTTACTCTGATGTCCCCTGCGACGCCTACTTGCATGGGGCGCAATCCCGGAGAAAGCACAGATAGGACCACCTTCTATCGTGACACCCATGCCATCGCCGTCCTTCCAGTGTGTATGAGGTCGTGCCCGTGACCGCACGATTGCCCCTCGCTGAAAGTTTATGATTGCTCCTCTGGCTTGGCATCAAATAGATACAGCGCTACTTTACGAATGTGGAGCAGCACTCCCGTACGACGTGCGCCTCTGAAACTTTAACTCAGACCTGGACAGGCGCTCCTCATATGCGATGTCACATTCTCTTCTGGATCTTCTGAGGTAAATTATGATGCTCATGCGAGCGGGATTGCCCGGGCTGTGTTCTCTGGCCAGGGGTGTCCTGGCGACCCCCGACTTCGGCATTCGTTTCGCCACGCGGGACCGGGCTGCTTCTCATTCGTGAAGTTCGCGCGCAAGATGAACACATGATGCACCCGTGTGCACCAGTGAACTTCCTTCTTATCTTGGCCGCACCAGGTGGTCACCGCAAGAGTATAAGAAGAGGTAATGCGAGATATCGAAAGCTCCAGTCTTGAGTTTGCACTCGAGTCCACCGTTTGCGTTCGCCTCTGTGATCACATCACTTCCAGCAGCCGTCATGATCGCCACCTCCCTCGTTGCACTTGCCCTCTCGTCTGCTGCTCTCGCCGGCCCGTCGCTAAGCCTCAACCTTGGCGGTGCTGCCAACTTCCGTGGCGCCAGTGCTGCGACCGTCAAGGCGACGTTGACCAACACCGGTGACGAGGTCGCCACTCTGTGGAACGACCCGCGCACCGTCTTGTCCAAGGAAGATACCGACACCTTCGCCATCTCGACGATCGATGGCAAGACCCCAGAATTCCTCGGCAAGATCATCAAGCCGTTTGTCGACGTGAACGATGTGACCGTCCTTGCCCCCGGCGAGAGCGTCACTGTCACCCACAACCGTACGCAGTTCTTTTGCTTGCATCGCGACAATTTCTGACGCTTCTCTCTTTAGTGGGTAAGGCTTACGACTTTACTCGCACTGGAGCTGGCGCGTACAGCATCGACACCTCGTCGGCCTTCTCTCTTGTCACCGAGAACGGTCTCGAGACTATCTATGCCACAACCTCTGCGCTTGAGACCAAGCTCTCTGGAGAGCTCATTGCGCCAGAGCTTGCTGCCGCTGTTGAGGATAGGCAGCTCGCGCGCCGCGATCTCGGCAAGCGCGCGACCTACCCGAGCTGCACCACCGCACGCACGACACTGCTCACTGCGGGCGCCACCAATGCGCAGGCCTACACCACTGAGTCACTTGCGTATCTCAAGAACCATACGTCGACTTCGACACGCTATGTGACTTGGTTCGGCACCTGGACTTCGGCGCGCTACACAACAGTATTGGGCCAATACCAGAATCTCGCCAACCACGGATGGTCCGGCAACGCATACAGCTGTGCTTGCACTCAATCAGCTTATGCATATACTTATAAAACAAGTTATTGAACCCTTATTCTGCGTTGTATTAATGCTGACATGCCTTTTGCAGCCCCGTTAGTCCTTGATCCTCTGCTGTACTGATGCCGACGTGCTCGATGCTGACATACCCCTTACAGAGGTCAAATGTGGCTCTGCAATGCATTCTGGAACGCTCCTGCGACGGGAACGGACAGCAAGGCAGGTACCATCGTCCACGAATCGATGCACTGGAACACCATTGCTGGGTGCGACGACAATGCATATGGTACGCACCGAACCCTTTCCCACATTGCCTAGGATGAAATAACTCACTTCTTCTCCAGGCCAGACGGCGGCAAAGCAGCTCGCAATCAGCAATCCCGCCCTAGCTGTTGCGAACTCCGATTCACACGAGTACTTCAGCGAGAACACCCCGGCGCAGTCTTGAGTTTAATCTCTGAGCGACAGCTGAGAAACCGCGTGTGTTTGTGCGCTCATTTGCTACCACCGATGTACCATTGGATCTTTTGCTCTCACAATGCTAGCTGTTGTGAATTCACCGAAGTTTCGAGGAGTGTATGCGCTCGGAGCTTGCCGCAACGCTTGTTCAATCAAGGGCCGTTTCGGCCATGAATGAGTATCCTACATCGCGGCAGCCAAATCATCACCAATATAGTCTAATGTAAAATTTCTGAGAATCACTACTTTCTCCAAGATACAGCAAGATATTTCTACTAGTCCAAAAGATTAAAGTTCGCGTGATACGCCAGTACAAGTCCAATTGCAACAGCAAATAGCAAAGTCCAGCATGCAGCCGCAGAGACACGACGCGCTTATTCGCCAAGATAGAAGCGTCTAACTTCGTCCTTGCGCTGTTGCAGCGCCGCATCGCTCGTCGGTTGAGAGCCGAGGCTTTTGCGAGCGATGAGAGTCAAGATCTCGTCGATTTGTTCTGGGTACAAGTTTCGTCAATTCTGAATGGCGTTGAACGAAACAAACGACATACCGTTGTTGCGAGCCCGGGCTCGCTCGGCTTGCACCTTCCACTCGCGAACGCTGTCGACTCGAGCCATTCCATGAAACTTGTGCGCTGCAATTTGAGACTGCAGGTGCTTGACATTGGAAGCGATGTTGTCATAATCAGTCATCTGTGCTGTGGGATCAGTTCGAGGTCGACCGCTCACATCAATACGCAAACGCACCGGAAGCTGTCGCTCTTCACGGAGAGCGGCGACCTGACACTCGAGCTCAAACACTTCCTCGCGCAGCTTGGAAGTTGCCGCGACTTGATCGGCAAGCCGTCGCTCAGCCTGTATTAAAGACATCAGTGGGCAAGTGTGAGCCATAACCAACGACTGACGACACGCAGCGATTTGGGTTCAAAACGCCAATAGTCTGAACAGCGCATCAGCACGAGCAAACGAGCTCAGAGATACAAGTTGCACGCACATTCGGCTTTGCCATTGCGGCCCATGTTGATCTCGCCGAGACGGGCGAGCTCTTGAAGCTCCTCTTGTAGCATCTTCCGACCAGGACTCGAATCAAGCGCTTGGATCTCTGGAAGGGCTAGCGCTAAGCTGACCTGAGAAGTACACAAAAGCGCAAGGTATGAGCTTCAGAACAAGCCTAGAACGGCGTGCCTAGGGTTACCGTGAGCACTCCGCCCTGTTGATTGTCAGCCAGATTGTTCCGCTGCCAAACAGCGCAACCTACATCGCGGATATATTGAAGTAGCGCTGCTCGCGTTTCTGCGCGCATTATTGCTGCGTAGGCGGGCATAATGATCGATTCAAGTGGAACTGAGTGAAAGTGAGAAGTAGAAACGCGGCAGGCACCGGCTGCGCCACACGCGCAAAGTCCGCGATTTGTTCCCGACAACAAAAATCGCAGCTAGCCGTTTCGGGACGCGGGACGCCTTCGCTTATTATCGGCCTACAGGCCTGCTCCCTCGTTCTCTCGCACCTCGACTGCTTCTACTCCATCTTCGACAACTAACACGCAACTCATTGGCAAGTTCTCAAGAATAACAGAACAAACAGCAAGCTGGCAAACCTACAACGACGGCAAGTCCTCAGGGAGAAACTGATCCAGAGCACGCGCAAGGCAGGCGTCGTTTTCTCCTTCGGCGGCGCGAGCTTCGCGCCACGCGTGATGGTTGACTGGGCCGCATTCTCCTAGAACACTGGCACAAATGCGTCGTAGCCTACGAGAGGTAAGTGTCAGCACTCTAGTTCTACACCACGATCTCCAAGCATCATGACCTACAGCTCGGCGTGCGCGCTACTACGCTCTAGATCCTCGCGCAGTAGCAGTGCTTCTTGGTATACTTCCACCGCGACGTCTCTGTCCTGCGGTGGCCCGTGCTTGCTCAGCTCCTCTAGCTCGCAAACAAGGTTGGCCTCCTAATCGCTCGAATCAATCATTGCGCTGCCGCAATGGAGAAGCCCCGAAACTCACAGCTTGCTTGATATACTCAATGTCCTCCCAGATCTCGTCGTCTGTTGGCCTTTGGCGAAGGGCTGATAGCTCTGAAAGAGGATTCGGTCGCAGAATGGTTATGGTGCAGGATTCACTCACCCTCCAATAGGGCTTTGGACTGCTTCACTGGATCTTGGTGATCCTTGACGGCCTTTTCAAGGTCGCTCTTGATGACCTCCAGCCGGGCCTGCTCTTCGGGCTTCGGATCGTCCTGCACCTACGTCAACATTGATCCCGAAGCGCCATGTGGCGACAGACCACGATCCAGTAGAAGTCCATCGTCGCTGACCGTACCCTCAGTATGTGTGCGAGCTTTTGGAATCTGGAGTCACTCACCCAGATGGACCTCCCGGAAGCGGGGCTGTGCATCTTGCGCGCTCGCCCATTCCTTGAGCTTCGCATGGACGGTTGGGCTGGACATGCGCCCATCTTCCAAACGCTCGTGTACTTGCTCTAGGATCAAAGATCAATCAGTTCATCTTTCTGAAGACGACAAGAACGCGCTCCTGACTCCACGATAGGGGCTCTTGAGTCTGCTCTTATCAGATTACGAATACGAAGCACCCAGGTTGCAACGCACATGAAGCAAAATATCTTCTGCCTCGGCGCGGACTGAGATGCCGCTCGAGTAAGATACGGTATCAAGAGTTGTCGTTTGAGACGTACGCTTGGCGATCCTTGCGGGTCCAACGATGGTGTACATGATATCGATTGCGGATGAAGAAGCAGTCGGTTCGTTCCGTGGCGCGACGCGACGCGTTTTGTCTTCTAAAACTGCCTACTACTACATCGAAAACCACTCCCGCCATGCTCGGTAAGCGTGACTCTCTCCACTAAGCGATATTTGCGGTACTAATGCGTAGTGAATAGACATTGACATGAAGATTGTACGCGATGACGGTTTCGTCACGACCATTGGTGACCTCGAGTTTGGCGACTTGATTCGTGGTCCCAGTGGCCAAGCTGTCCGCGTCGTTCACGCAGGAGTGCCCGTCGTCAACCACCACCGGATCCACTTCAGCATCACACCGTTCACACGGACAAATCGCGACGCCCAATCCGAGGCGTCAAACGACAGGACAAAAATCGAGCTGATCGTGTCGCGCGAGCATCGGATGCTCATGCTTCCCGGCACGTGTCTCTGCCAAATCCAGCAAGTCATCAATGGCAAGAACGACCCGTACAGGGTGGAATGGGTCGTGCACTGTGGACCAGAGCGGACCTGCGACGTCGTGCTGTCATCTGAGCAACACGATGCTCTGGAACTTCCGCTAGACGTACCGACCGTGACACCAGCGGAGGTTCGTAACGCCATCGACAACATGGCTCGTACCGCGGTATGTCACTGAAGTGTCTGTTGTCGACGAAGTGCGCTAATACTTTGGCCACAGCATGACGAAGAATTTGCGCGATGTAAACACGGCGAGTGTGGCGGGTTCCGCAGGTCGACCCGCACACTGAACTCGAAGACTGCCGCGGAGAACCTGCTTCGGGTTCTAGGCAGCACCAGCTTTGCGGACGTCGTACCGACCGGGCTGCGCAGAAATGAGCTCATGCTCGTTCGCGCCCACGATCTCGTTGCCACACCTCGCCACGGGGTGTACAACCACTCCTACCATGTTTCGGCACCGACCAACGTCGTTGAGGAAGCCATCATCCCTTGGCCAGCCGACATGCTCAACGACCCCTTTTTGGCGTACGCGTTCGGCGCATATGCCGGCGACGGGATGTGCAACAGCGGCGGCATGTGCTTTGCGGACAGCGACACCGAGTGCATATCTCACTGGGATGATTTTCTTGCTCGTCTCAACTCCGACTTACCTGAAGAGCAACATCTCCATCTTCACACCACGCAGGAGACCTTTAATGAGAATACGGGTGTCACATACGGCCAGTATTTGATCAGCTTGCCAAACTTGAACAAGGGTAGGAGGGTGGCCAACGTCTGGAAGGAGGCGCTCAAGGCGGCATCGCCCCTCTTCTACGAGACGAAAGGCGAGGTGCCGCAGATGATTCGATTTGGTAGTCTCGAGGTCCGATGCGGCTTCATTGGCGGCTTCATCGATACGGACGGGTGCTTGAGTGAGCAAGGATATCGGATCGCTCAAGTTGGCGAGCCTCACAGAAAGTAAGTTGTTTGTATGCGTTGGATGACCCAACGTTGTGGCTGAGCATTTCTTGCAGTCTTGCCCGGCACCTGTACGAGATTTGCATCTCGATTGGGTTAAACACCCACATGCACCTCGCGCAGCGTCGCCCTGCGCCTCGTCATCCAAACCCGATCAGAATTGCGCCAAACCGCTGGGTGATACCAAAAGGCCCAAGCCTTCCAGCTCTGGAGCGATTCGAAGACGGTCTTGAGGAACACCCAATCTTCACCATCAGCCTGAGCGGCCCGCGCATCGAACTGCTGCAGCCGCACATCCGGATATCTCGCAAGCAGATTATGTTCCTCAAGCGAGATCGAAATGCACGTCACTCGCTTTTCATCCCAGCCCAGCCTGTCGAGGGTCAAGGTTTCGTGCGCCACATCCGCGTCGAAGGTTCGCTATTCCAACACGAATCTGGCTTGATAGTCCACGACAGCCATCCGAGCTTCTTGTCTTGGATGTAGGCTCATTTATATGCACGAAACACTCTCGCTACACTGTAATACATCACCAACACCGCTCTTTCGAATAACGTGTGGGAATCCAGATATGGTTCACTTTGAACCGCGCGTACTTCCAGCGGAGCAGACCTGCATCACGTATCACACTCGAACAACGGCCAGCCACACCGTAATTGGATACCACTAGCCACGTGCGGCGCTATAGGTAGGTTGTGTGTTAGGAAATGTTGGTGAGAAGATCCCATGGGGTCCCCTTGAGCTTGTCAGCACTCGTACTGTATTTAGTGAGATTAGCCCAATTTTTGTGTTATCACTCGGTCTAGTTGTATTAATTACTAGTCATATTTTCTACCAATAATGACATGCCCTTTACGACGCCGTAGGCCCTAATGTCCTTAATTCTTCTGTCTCGATGCTGAAATGCGTTTTACAGAGGTCAGATGTGGCTTTGTAACGCGTTCTGGAACGCACCGGCAACTGGCACCGACAGCAAGGCGGGCACCATTGTTCACGAGTCCATGCATTGGAATACCATCGCAGGATGCGACGATAATGCTTATGGTGCGCACAAGCATCATATATTGCGTTGCATGCGATCAAGGAGCTGACTTCTCCCCCAGGCCAAACGGCGGCGAAGCAGCTCGCAATCAGCAATCCTGCCCTGGCTGTTGCCAACTCAGATTCACATGAATATTTCAGCGAGAACACCCCGGCTCAGTCTTATGTTCGCCCAGAATCTCGGAGTGATGGCCGAGCGAGCGCGTGTCCGCGTCGAATATTGCGCGAACTGCTCACACCCTGTGTCTTTTCCATTGGATGACTGCATAGCGATGCACTGTAGAAACGATGAGTCTGCTGTGTTATCTCATTTTTTTTGCTTCTGCAATGTTGGCTGTTGCAAGTTTATCGAGGTTTCGAGGAGCATATGCACTCGGAATTTGCCGCAAAGCCTGTTCAATCAAGTGGCGCAGCCGGTGCCTGCCGCGTTTCTGCTTCTCACTTTCACTCAGTTCCACTTGAATCGATCATTATGCCCGCATACGCAGCAATCATGCGTGCAGAAACGCGAGCAGTGCTACTTCAGCATATCCGCGATGTGGGTTGCGCTGTTGGCAGCGGAACAATCTGGCTGACAATCAACAGGGCGGAGTGCTCACGGTAACCCTAGACACGCCGTTCTACGCTTGTTCTGAGGCTCATACCTTGCGCTTTTGTGTACTTCTCAGGTCAGCTTGGCGCTAGCCCTTCCAGAGATCCAAGCGCTTGATTCGAGTCCTGGTCGGAAGGTGCTACAAGAGGAGCTTCAAGAGCTCACCCATCTCGGCGAGATCAACATGGGCCGCAATGGCAAAGCCAAATGTGCGTGTAGCCTATATTTCTGAGCTCATTTGATCGTGCTGATGCGCTGTTCAGACTATTGGCGCTTTGAGCCCAAATCGCTGCGTGTCGTCAGTCGTTGGTTATGGCTCACACCTGCCCACTGATGTCTTTAATACAGGCTGAGCGACGACTTGCCGAACAAGTCGCGGCGACTTTCAAGCTGCGTGAGGAAGTGTTTGAGCTCGAGTGTCAGGTCGCCGCTCTCCGTGAGGAGCGACAGCTTCCAGTGCGTTTACACATTGGCGTGAGCGGTCGACCTCGAACTGATCCCACAGCACAGATGACTGATCATAACAACATCGCTTCAAATGTCGAGCACCTGCAATCTCAGATTGCGGCGCACAAGTTTCATGGAATGGCTCGAGTCGAGAGCGTTCGCGAGTGGAAGGTGCAAGCCGAGCGAGCCCGGGCTCGCAACAACGGTATGTCGTTTGTTTCGTTCGACGTCATTCAGAATTGACGGAACTTATGCCCAGAACAAATCGACGAACTCTTGACTCTCATCGCTCGCAAAAGCTTCGGTTCTCAACCGACGAGCGACGCGGCGCTGCAACAGCGCAAGGACGACGTTAGACGCTTCTATCTTGGCGAATAGGCACGTCCTGTCTCTGCGGTCTGCTTCCGCGGTTGCATTCTGGAAATTTCTCTTTGCTGTTGCGATTGGACTGGTACTGGCGTCTCACGCGAACTTTTATCTCTCAAACTAGTAGAAATATCTTGCTGTATCTTGGGAACTGTAGATATTTGTAGAAACTATACAGTAATCTCAACACGATATTAGTGATAATTTGGCTGCCGCGATGTAGGATACTCATCCATGGCCGAAATGGCCCTTGCGCAAAGTCCGCGATTTGTTCCCGACAACAAAAATCGCAGCTAGCCGTTTCGGGACGTGGCTTCATATCGGCCTACAGGCGCGCTCCCTCGTTCTCTCGCACCTCGACTGCCTCCACTACAGCTTCGACAACTAACAGGCAACTCGTCGGCGAGTTCTCAAGAATAAACCGCAAGCTAGCCTACAATGACGACAAGTCTTCGGGGAGGAACTTATCCAGAGCACGTGCAACGCATACGTCGTTTTCATCTTCACCGACGCGAGCTTCACGCCACGCGTGATGGTC
>Ga0247815_10002627_pt1 | contig 13219 bp, 15 predicted proteins | sample UWRJL194509B1_FD_181014 | JGI IMG/M metagenome (GOLD analysis project Ga0247815, IMG submission 181014) | Plant litter microbial communities from Arlington Agricultural Research Station in Wisconsin, United States - UWRJ-L194-509B-1 | ecosystem: Environmental > Terrestrial > Plant litter >... | reverse complement strand
CACAGCTACAAGAAACCAATACTGTACCAGTGGTTGCCACCCTCGTTGAAAGACAGAGAACTGATGCTTCCGATCCTGCCTGGTCGCGTGCACTTCTTCGGCGAGGTGAGGGAGGATCGGCGCCAGCGTAGTCGTCATTGCGTCTAGGATCTGGGCTAATCTTAGCGACAGAGTGTCATTCAGAGTTGGCCACTTACATGTGAGAAAACAGTGAGAACCGCACGACGACGATGTACGCTGGCCTTGTCGGCATAGAGGGTGTCCTTTGTCACGTTGAAGTAAAACGCGGAAAGGGTGACGTTGCAGAAGTTCACAAGTGCGGTGACCACTGCCAAGGTTGTGAGCATGGCTACAACCAATAACACGAGTCATCTGACCCTTCGGAAAGCTGAGTGTGGAGTACGCCTCGTGAGCATCTTTCTGCAGGTTGTAAATCTCGTGCATCATATAGCGCTCGACCTGCGGACATGTGTTAACCGATCGAAGATTACAGTAGTCGAGAGAAAGGTGGCTCACGATGCCCATCTCCGACCGGGGAACCGGCTCAAACGCCTCAGTGCCATCGCTCAAGTTCGCGAGCATGAAGCGGGAGCAGTTACGCAGCTTGCGATGCGCCTCAGTAATGTTGGCTAGCGCCTTAGGGCCAAGGTTGACGTCGCGGCCAAAGTCAACGCTAGCAACCCACAGGCGAAGGCAATCTGCACCGTATGCCGGGTCCTTTTTCAAGTCCTGCATGAGCAGTCAGACAAGCGATAAACTGCGAAATGCGATGGACTTTCCTGCCCACCGTTAACGATGGTGAGAGGGCTAACGACATTGCCGAGCGACTTGCTCATTTTGCGTCCCTCGCTGTCGAGAACGAAGCCATGCGTCACCAGCGTCTTGTACGGCGCGCCGAGTCCTGCCTGGCCCGCACCGACAGATGTGAGCAGGAGGCTTTGAAACCAGCCACGATGCTGGTCGCTGCCTTCTAACGCGATGTCTGCAGGCGCTGAAAGCGCTGTCCAAGCGGTGCCCGAGTCGAACCAGACGTCCATCGTGTCTCGGCCTTTGGTGAATTCGCCGGTCGCACCAGGCGGTACAAATTCGCTCGCTGGTGCGTCCCACCAGTAGCCGGTGCCACGCTTATCCAGAACATCAATGATATGGTCGAGCGACTCTGTAGTGAGAAGAGCGTTGCCAGAGGCATCGAATAGCGCAGGAATCGGCACGCCCCAAGTCCGCTGACGCGAGATGCACCACTCCGATCGTTCACGCATGAATGAGCGTAGCCGTGTTTCTGCTGCAGTCCTCGCGTTAAGTTTGGATGCGTGACGGTGAGACCATGACAACTCACACCCTGCCGGAACGAAATTGACCTTGTCCAGCTCAGCGAAGGCATGCTCCTTAAGGCTGTCGACGTTTGCGAACCACTGGGACGTCGCGCTGAGTGAAGGTCAGATCAAGTCACCACGCGGTGAAAATTGCGTACGTGACCAAGATTGGCTGCTTCGTCCGCCAGTCGTATGGGTACCTATGAGTATATTTTGCCTGCTTGATGAGATGGTTGCTGGATTGCAGCGCCTTTACAATGACGCTGGTACCTTTCCCAAGCACAAAAGCACCAGAGAGACCTTCAACACTTGGCCACAAGTTCGCCACCTCATCTGTGAAGTGACCATCGGGGCCGACTGGGCTGAGGATTTTTTCTCCGCGACTGCTGAGCATGTTGAGCGATTGCAGCACCAGGTAGTCTTCATGTCCGTGCCCAGCAGCACTATGAACTAAACCGGTTCCCTTCTCACTCGTGACATGAGGTGAGTGGATGACTTCCTTGCTCAAATTCGGGTTGAAGAGTGTATGATAGCGACAGCCAACGAGATCGCGACCTGATGCGGCGTTAACAACCAATGCACAACGAATGAGAGCATCATACCAAGCAATGTGGCAAGCACTGTGGTAGCTCCCAAGATTGGCTCTGCAGTGGATGCGATAGCAAAAAATAAGGCTTGGTCCTCATCGCGTCGCAGGAGTGCATATTCAAGGTCTTTGTGCACAGCGATGGCCTTTGAGATAATCAGTGAAGTCTTTTTCGAAAGCTAACAAAACTAACCATATTGGCGGGGAGGGTCCATGGTGTAGTTGTCCAAACCAAAAGTTTAGGAAGACCATGGGTCTGAATCACTTGTTGGACTGCAGGCGTCAGCTGGTTAGAGTCCAGGTCGAAGACAACGTGGACGGCGGTCGACTTGTGGGCCTCGTTGTACTCAAGCTCAGCCTCGGCTAGGGCAGTTCTCGAAGATGGTGACCAGTAGACTGGACGGTAATGACGAGTGATGAGGCCTGCGATGACTGTCAATAGGCGACTGAAATCCCCACTCGCATCTACAGACCGTTCTTGACCATCTCCTGGAACGCGCGAAGCTGCCGAATCTCAAAGTCGTGGTCTGTGTGACATCGGTCAGCGACAATCAAAGAACACGCAGGGGGTTCGCGCACCAATGGTTCTGTAGGTTGTCTCGTTTGACCAGTCTGTCATGACAGCAAACTGCTTGAATTCCTCGCGCTGCCGATCGACCTCGCGCATCGCAACTTTTCGAGCTTCTTTGCGGATGACTTCTGGTTCGAGCTCATGAGCTTGCATCTACAGAGATTCATTTAGTCAACGGCGCGAACAAGGGCTGCATACGCACTCCGAGTTCTGCGAGAGCTTTGTTCTCAATAGGCAGTCCATGGCAGTCCCAACCAGCAACATATCTGGCGGAGCTGGTTGAGCAGCTAATAGCGAGGATGCAACAATCACGGCTCACTTGACGCGTTTGCCATTGAGCAACTGGAATCGCAGGATAGTGTCCTTGAGAATCTTATTGAGCGCATGACCTGTGGACTCATAAACACGCGATTTTTGGCGCCAGACAGCGATAGCAAACAGACCCATGTGTAAGCTACCATTTGCGTAGGGTGGGCCGTCATGTAACACAAACTCGTCGCCGTGCACGTTTTCGCGCTGTATAGGACGTGTATGGTGTGAGCCATGACCAGAGTGGGACAAGCACGAGTCACGACGCGCCTGCCACTTGTACAGATCCTCTGTGGTGCGCTGCACGTAGGGAATTTCACCAGTCTCGCGTGTTGTCCAGAGCGGGAAGGCCGTCTTAGGCAAGAAGAGAGATTCTTTGTACGCCATGGCCGACGACGCCGGTCGCAGAAGTGCTCGTGAGCATCTCATCCACGGCCCTGTCGCCTGAATTTATAGAGGGATGAGTCTTAAAGTGACTGCAGATGACTCGGGATGACCGAGTGCAGGTGAGCAGAAGTCGGAGAATGAACACGGCAGAAAGCGCGTCGCGTCGGATCAATAAAGCAGCCAGTGACATGAACAAGTCATCGTATAGTCGCGTATGGATACATGTCGCGTAAATCGTAGACAAGATAGCACAGACAAGATAAGTCCCAATAATTCTGAATCATAAAACCACAATGTCAACCTAAACCCATACATCCATCTCGCGTCGAAACAGCTCCGACTCCATCCTGCGACGGTCCTCGCCCTCGTCAAAAATACGTTGCCGCCGCTGCTCGCTCGTTAAGAACTCCTGCTCGCGCTGGGGCTCCACCTCAGTCAAAAACTCGATAGTATGCTTCCGCTCCAACGCCAAGCCAGCGTCTGGAGTGATGATTCGTATGGGCTGCTCGTTCAAGCGGGTCTTGGGGGGAGAGTATCGAGCACTGGCCGACGCTGTGCGACCGTGCGCAGGGCCTGGCGGCGCCCCGGGTCGACTATGCACAGGCGCGTGAGCATCGGATACCGATGAGCTGCGGGTATGAGTGGTATAGGCAGTTGCTGGGCGACTGGCCCGAGAAGCCACGCGCGGTGTCGCACTATACATCGACAGCGGCGGCTGAATAATCGTTGGCGAGCGCGCATAGTCTGTCGGGTGCTGGATGATAGTAGGCGAACGAGCATAATCCGTTGGATCATGATGTTGCGACCGACCATAGTCCGCCGAGTCACGATATTGCGAACGACCATAATCCGTTGTCATCGTATCGCGGTGCGAGCGACCATAATCCGTCGTCATCGTATCGCGGTTCGACCGACCAAAATCTGTTGCGTGTTGGTTGATGGTGGGCGATCGAGCAAAGTCTGGCGGGTGCTGTATGATGGTGGGCGAGCGCGCGAAGTCAGGTGGATGCTGGATGATAGTCGGCGAGCGAGCCTCGAAGTCTGTCGGTGGTGGCCTGGCGTCGGCGAATGGCATCTGGTACGTCGAGGCCACACTCGAGGCGTACATATGCTGCCAGCCCGACGCTTCAGCTGGGCCACCTACTGGTGTGAAGATCTGCGGACGACCGCGACTGTCCACGCGCCGCGGCGCCGCGTGCTCTCGAGTATCGTGACCGTTGGGCTCGGGGTGCGCCGCAGACGAATGTGCCGCAGGATGAACATGTGCCGGAGCGTGAACATGCGCCGAAGGATGAGCATGTACCGCGGGATGGACAACTGTCGCGGGACGATGTGGCTCGCGGGCCGGCTCAGGTTTAGAAGGAGGTCGCACAGACTGCTGAGGCTCCGGCTCCGGATGATGTGGCTCTGGTTGAACTGGTGGGACCACGAACGGTGATGGTTCCCGCGGCGGTGGAGATGGGTCTTTGACCTGCTTGCCCTTGCCCTTCTTCTTGAGGCGCCGGCTACCCAGACCACGAAACAGCCCGCCCTTCTTCGGCTTGTCTTCCTCGGCAATATCGTCTACCTCTTCCGGCGGAAGCTCTGGCATTGGAGGCTCGGGTGGAGGCGGCGTAGGTGAGAGCAAAATACTTTGGGCCTCCTCAACCGCCGCAGCGCGCTGCTGCGCTGCGGCTTCCTCTGCTGCATCCTGCTCCGCGCGATGCCGAGCCGCGGCTGCCTCCGCACGCTCAATTTCGCGCGCTTCTTCTTCCGCCACCCGCTGTGCCTCTGCGGTCATCTCCTCTTCTTCAGCAATCCTAGTAGCAACCTCTATGTCCGCAGCAGTGATCACCGTGTCCGCGATGCTTGGACGACGCCGGAGCTCCTCTCCCAGAGCCGTCTCCACAGCACCTCGACCCTTTGACTTCTTGATCTTACGCGGCTCGCTAGCTGCAGGAGTCTTCTTGCTGAACAGACTGCCCATGCGTTTGAAAAGCCCGAGTTTGGGTGGTGGTGGTGGTGGGATAGAATTCGGTGCTGTGACCTCGGAAAAGTTCTCATGGAAGGCGGAGTCTTGACCGATTAGTGGTGGCCGCGAGACCGTTCGCTCAAGCTGTGGTATGATCGGAGGCTCTGGATCTGGGAGGGCCATAGGAGGAGGTGGTGAGGGCGAGCGCTGAGGAGCTGGAGGAGGTGTCGGTTCACGAGGTGTAGGAGGAATGACTGGGGTGCCAAACCGCGATGCGCCAAAATCATGAGCGACAGGAGTGCGTCCGCCAGGAACGCGTCCGCCATATATGCTGGGCCCGCGACCTCCATATCTACTTGATTGAGCACCTAGCGGGCTCGAAGGAATGATTGGAACAGCGCCTTCCTCCTCGTCGTCGAATTCTGCCAGAGTCTCACGATGGGGATGGCGAGGAGTGCCATCGGCCGCCAACGAAATCCGACGCGCATGATTAGGCAAAGCATAGTCGCGGGCGATGATCGGGGTCTGTGCCGCACGTCCTCCGGGGGTCACGGGAGTGAGCCAGGTTGGCGTTTGCGTTTGCGAAACAGGTATAAGCCGGGGAGGCTTGGGGCGCTGATTTTTCGGGCTGTCCAGATTATAGATACCATGTCGAGCAGGGTAGGGGGTTGACAAAGGCTCGTGACCTGGTGGCTCTAACGGAGGCGAGTCTGGTCGAGGAGGCAGCGGCCGTTCTGAACGAAGCGATGCAGGTCGGGACTGGCCGTCATCGAACCCAGAAACGAAAGACCGCGAAGGAGACCCAAGGGGCACCCCACCCTGCAAGGGAGTACCGTTCCCATCCACAGGAACATGGTACATGTTCGCTCCGTGCATCGTTGACAGAGATGGGCTGTGTATCGCGGGTGGCGAGTGGTGACGTCGGTTTGGGGAGAGCGGGTGTGCTCTTGTTGATAACGGTGGGCGGTCGGGGTCGGAGGAAGCTTGCGAATGCGGACGCGACGGCTGGCGAACGTACATACTCCCCGTCTCGTTGTCAAAGTACTGTTGCTCTCGCCGGGCACCTGACTGGCTTGGGGTGCCTTCAGGCCCTAGGTGCTGCCCATCCCAGCCGCCTGGGGCACGGTCGTAGTGGGGATCACCGATACCATCGTAATGCTGGCCACCAGCATCGTTGTAGTGCTGGTCATGAGCACCGTCGTAATGCGGGTCACCAGCACCGTCGTAGTACGGGTCGCCACCGCCTTGGTCGTGGTTCCATTCCTCCCAATTCTCGCCCCCACCACCACCAGGACCACCATCTTCTGCGAAGCGTACACTCTGCGCGCGAGACTGTCCCCCATCGTTTAGGTTGGCCTTGCTGCCAGCCCTGCTGCCATGCCCGTTGTAACCTTCGGGATCGTCCAAGTTGATCCTGCTACTGTGCCTGTTGTAGCCTCCGCCGTCGTTTGGATTGAGCCTGCTGGTAGGTCTACTACCTTGCCTGCTGTGGCCTCCGGGCCCGTCCGGGGGCTGAACGGTAAGCTCTACAAAACTTGAACCGCTTGGTCCCGCGACCGGCTCCTCGTGAACGACCTGCATGCCGCTCAGACGACCACTGCTGTGCTTTCCAGGACTGGAACTATTGGGCCACAACATCAGACCGCCGCCTGGACCAGGCATTGCAGAGCCCGGGTGCGAGCTTTCTGTATCCCATGTTTGCGTAGGTCCAACGAGGGGGCTACCGTTCATTCCCACAACGGGGCCGAGTGATGGAATGATCGGGGTTGTGTCGTGCACACTGCCAGCAATCTGGGCGTGCAGACGCGAGCGCGGCGTGTCACGTCCTGGCACTTTGTTGCGGCCCGGCGTTCCCACTGCCACATAGCCAGAGGGCATTATGCCTGGCACTGAAGGCTCGCCTGGCAATGCGACTGGATTGGTGCGCGTGGTGCTCACCCGACTGTGCCTCCCGCCATCGGCCGCAGCGGGGTCGAGCAGAGGCGGCGGCGGCTCTAGTGCTGGCGGCTCTGGCTCTGGCGGTGACTCTGTCTCTGCTTGCTCTGGCGCCGGCGAAGGCTCTCGAGAAGGTGCGGTCCAGGCGGCCACCTTCGGCGCCTTCTTCTTCTTGACCATGAGACCAGAGAACAACTGACAAGATCGTCGGACTTTACTCCGACACGCGCCCCACGTGCCACAGCGATTCAACTTACAAATTCCTCTCTATTCCTCTGTTTTAGCTTAGCTTTCGCTCTTGGTGTACGACGACTATACAATCAAGACTTCCACCTAGGCTACACGTGTCTTGCCGTGTTTGGCACGTGCCTGGCATCGGTGGCGTCGCGTAGTCGCCACTGGATCTACGCATCTATACCACCGACAAACTCCAGACACTGTGACCTGCTTGAAACTTCTAGTTGTATGTGTCCCATCCACTGGGTGAGGCTATGCTAATACAAGCTTGCTCGTGGAACAATCGATTGCATCAAACTGGTCTCCGTTGTTTCCTTGACTGCGCATGAACTTCAACGTTAAGCGCAGAGTTTGGAACCGCCACGTCGAGTTCGTAACACAAGATCTTCTCGGAGCTGTTGAGAATCTGATGTTTCTTGCTACGCCTCACGCAGTTCTTGTGGTGTGGGATGGGTCACGCAGAATTATGTCGACAGAAGCAGCAAATGATTAACTGAGGCGCTAACGCGATTCCAATCTCGCAAACCTCCCTACACATCATCTCAGCATCCTCGTTAGCAGCAGGCACAATTCGCTCTGTCGACTTTGCTGAGAGACGCTGGATCTCGGGCTGGAACCGACTTGGGAGCGTTGGCACTGAGCAGTTGAACAGGTTGTCAAGCGTTGCCTCGAACCGATCAGCTCGCATTGAACTTCGAGCGCACGAATTTCCACAGTAAATAGGCCAGTATACGACCGTATCATACAGGAGATCCGCTTTGGGAGGACGGATGCACGGTTAGGAGGTCTGAAACCACCGGCGCCTGTGGCCATACGAAAGACCCTCCAATGATGGTGTAATGTGCATGAGACGAAACACTTCGAATACTTTATTCTAACCACGGCCACCTGCAGTCGATGGTGATATCAGATTTTCGTCCGCGAATTCCGTGTACTGCGCACCGTTGTAGTCCGCACCGCCAGCTGCACGCAGACGCTTGACAATAACCTCCTCCTCGAGTTCTGCGATATCGCGCACCTCGACGCTAATGCTGTGATGCTTGATAGTGCGCTTCACTTCTCCGGATTCGACACTTGCGCGAGCCTATTAGATATGTGGGTTAGCTTGACGCGGGCGATGAGGCGAGCAGCATACCTTCTTCATGACTGGGCACTTCTCTCCCTTCAAGATCCACTCTCGTCAGCTTTTGCATCCAAGCGCTCCCAGAATGCTTCTTACTAGGAAGGTGATAAACACGAACTTCGTCCTCTTCGATTCGCTGTCCAAGTTATACCTTCACCGCAACGATATGTCAATTTACGTCGTGAACGACGAGAGGTCCAATATTACGTCGTGAACGACGAGAGATCCAGACCACGACCACTTACACAACGCGCACGTAAGCATACTGCAGCTGCGCCGGGTCGAACTTGCCCGCCAGCTCCTGCAGACCACCCGTTCCCGTCTCCGTCAGTTCGACGGTGCTCCCCTTCGCATACGAGATCAAGAGCCAGTTCATCTCCTCTTTGTCGTCGCGAACAGTCTCGTATGCTTTGATGATATCAGGAGAATCGGCGCCAGACATTGTGAAGGAGTAAGAGACGGAGAGATGAAGCGGGAGAGCAGGAGAGAGCAACGGGGTCGAGATGGGATTTGAAAGGGAGGAGTGCAAGAGCCAGTGTCGATCATTCCGGCCATGGCCATGTACCACGGATTCAATTACATGGATTCCGTATTGAGGATGGCACGACGTTCCGAAGCAGCGACCGCTACTGCTAGCCGGCTGACCGGCAGGAAGATCGGGCCGAGTGGATGGGTTGGCAAAGACGTCGAGTTAACGCCCAAGTGCTCGTGTGATACATTCATTAATCCGCGGAAAGCAATGGATACATCCAGAATCGAAACGAAGCGTTCGTATGATATATGAAATCAAGAGCGAGGTCCGCTCAAAGGGGTAGTCTATATACCTGCCGCGCTGCACCCGTAGCCTGCAGCGCGCACCCTCTCTCACCATGCCCAGCTCATACCCTCCTCTGGATGTGCGACATCTCCGCCTCTGCAGGGAGGTTCTTCGCATCGACCGGTTCGACGTATTCGTACTTGAGCCCTGCTAGACGCGAGACCATGCCACCGTGGCCGAGTGCGTCGATCTCGCTCGGGTGGATGACGTTAAGAATGGAGCAGACGAGGAACATCAGGACGGCGTCGAAGATATAAAGGAAGACCTCCTTGGTCAAGAGGAAACCGGTATAACCTGCAAGAAGGGAGGTCAGACATGAGAATCCACTGGAGGGGGTCCGACGAACCTTGCAGGTACTCGATGATACGGAAGACTGAACGGATGAAGATGAGGATGCTCATGAAGTACCTGATGCAGCACCAAATGAGTATCGGCTCGTATTAAAGGTCCGAATGAAGGGTACATACAAGCAGTAGATGTGCTTGCGCCACGGCACAGTCGGGAGCTCAGAGACAGCTGTTGGCGAGCGGTTCGTGCGGACGTGCACGAGAATCGACGTGACGACGAACAACGCGAAGAAGACTAGATGACTGTAAGCTACGAACGAGTACGAGACTCGACATGAACGTACTGAGCTGGATGAACAGGCCGCCAACTATGATGCGCTCGCCGGTCTTGATCGTGTCGGGTTTCTTGGTTGCCATCAAGCCGCCACCGCCACCTAAGAATGGGGATAAGCAAGGGGAATTCAAGATCAAAAAAGGGAGGGGGGGGGCAAACCTTGAGCGAAGAACGACAGAATGTCGCCTGTGACGAACAACTTGGTGAGCCAGCGGACCCTGACTGGCGAGTGCTGTTCCGCTTGAATGGTGATGATGATTCGCTTGAGTTGCATGTAGATGGAGCCCGCGAAGAGTGCGGGGGCAACGAGCAGCAACAGTGTTTGCTGGATATATGGCCCTAGTGTGTAATCTGGTGCTTGCTGATATGACAAGTAGCGACCGATGTATCCCACCGTCGAGACTTGACAGGTTGAACGTTCAAAGTTAGCGGCAAGCCCAATTCAGCATCGCACCGAAGCCACTCACAAAGACCGCCTAAAATGAAGGGGATCACGAACCAGGTTCGCGTCCTGGCCATCTGGTAGATGTGCATGATGGTCGAAAGACCAAACAAAGCAGTAAAGAGAAGTGCCGCAGCCGCCGACGGAAGGTAATGATAAAACTTGAAGCCTGCGAACTCTCCGGTTCTCTCTTTTGTGTCGGCCATGGTATGTAAGGGGGCGATCGGTGGGCAGAAGGAAGGAGAATGGCGGGGTAGTGACCGTTGATTGTTGCAAATGTGGCAGCCCTTTATACGTTTGACTACCTGAGAGGCGGGATTGAGCTCGGTATATGACATGCGGCGGCCGAGGCGTCGCCACGAATGGAGGCCCAGGAACGGCACCCGAGGAGGTTTCAGCCAATCACAGCAGGGCAACCATGATCGGCGATGCCGCGTCTAAACGCTCGACAGAACTGCGGAGTGTTGCAGCGGCACCCGAAACCACACGTGCAGCCTCACCGGTAATAAGAACAGCACGGCCAGGAAAGGGATCGCAAACAGCTGTGGCTAATGCCGGAGAAGTGCGAGACTCTAAGGGGCGTCTACAACAACGGGCGCCGGCGGCGGCTGCGGACCGCGGCAATGCCGCTTGGACACGCGTGCGTGGTGTGGTTGGGTGAGGCAGTTGAAGGAGTTCTTAAGAAGATAGCAAGCTGAGCCCGAAGAGGATGTTTACCGGCAGGGGTGTGCTAAACTAAAGAGGCAATGCGTTGAGCGGTGGGGCTGCACGGACTTAAGAAGGGCCTGCTGTGTCTCTATCCGAGGAAAATAACGGCACTGGTAGCATGAATAAATGATGTACTATATGTGTAGCCACAGCGATGGGTTCTTTTGAGTGATGGGAGGGTTGAGCAAGATGACGTCGGACTGTGAATGGAGTACGTCGCTCCTTGGACGCAGCCGCTCTTCTCCTTTCCCTTCCCGTCCGCGATCTCGCTTGCCTGCTCATGTCTGCCCCGCCGCCAGGCACGTATGGCCATGGCAGGCCTGTACCGCAAGCCCAGATGTCGTCTTCTTCTGCTGTGAAGTTCTCAGACACCGAGCGCGGCGACCGTGCTGCTCCCCTGCCGTCAGAGACCCGTGCTGGACGTTTTCCCAATGCTGCGTACGCCAACTCCGCCTTGCCGCCGACTCCCAACGACCTCGAGGCACTCGAGGATGATGACCCTTATGGCGTTCGCCGCAAGAAAAGCCTTGTGCGGCCCGACCGAGAACGGATCGACCCCTCGCATCGGTTGTGGAACTACCGTGAACACGCCCGTGAGGCGGAGACAAAGGGGACTGGTCGCATCGGACTGATGCCCTCATGTATGTTGTTTTGGGAGCTTACTTAGAACATGTCGCTGACAACGTGCGCGCGCCGCCTTGCGTTTGACAGCGACCGGTAACTACCCGCAGGACGCACCGCAGCTTCGCCGCGGCCGCTCCCTCCTTGCCCGCGATCAGGATGTCCACGAATCTGGCCTTTCTCTCTTCAAGCGCGGTCAGACCCTGCGTAGAAAGAATCGGCCGCAATCAGGCTCAGCGCCCGGGGAAACAGCGGCGCCCACCAAGAAACGAGCCGGCTGCTTCGACAACATCGGACCCGGTCCCAAAGACGCCTGGTTCATCTACTGCTACCTCCTCACCTGCTGCTTCCCGCCATTCTTGCTGTCTTTCTTCGGCATCCGCACTCCTGAGCAGCAGCGTGCATGGCGCGAGAAGATGGGCTTGCTCTCTATCATTGGCAGTCTCATGCTCGGCGTTGGCTTCCTCACCTTCGGCTTCACCCAGACCGTCTGTGGCAAACCCCCTACCCGCTTCCAGGCTGGCACAGTCGGCAACTCGTCTGTCATTATTCACGGTTACGACTACGACTTCGGCGAGTTCAAGCATCCCATCGGTCCCTCTTTCAATGGGCGGGCCAATCCTCTGTTCGAAGGCGGCTGGAATGTCGCTAGCATGGATCTGTCCTTCCTCTTCCAGAAGGTCAACCAGAACTGCCGCGGCATCGTCAAGCCCGCTAACGGCACCTCGATCCCGAACAAGAACGGCGATCTCTCGTGGTACTTCCCGTGCAACACCTACAACCAGTTTGGCACAACATCTCCGAATCGCACTGGCTATGGCGTGCCAACGTTGTGCCATATTCAAAGGGACACTCGCACACAACTTTCCAAGATAAGACCCGAAGGCCAGGTCTTCTACACATGGGAGAACATCACCAGCGGGAACCGCAACCTCGCTGTCTATGAACAGTAAGCACTTCATGTCGCGTGAGGCTGCCACGTGTCTAATGGCGCTCTCCGTAGGTCTGTCCTCGATCTGGACTTGCTGCAATGGCTCGACAAGTCTCAAGTCAGCTTCCCCGCCGAGTTCGATTCAATCATGAAGCGCAACGAATCATGGGTCGGCCGAGATGTCACCATGATGGTCTACCGCTCTGGCAAGAAGGGCATGGCTCGCTGCCTCCAGGATATCACCACCGTCGGTTTCGTTGACACCCAGACAATTGGCTGCGTCGCATCTCAGGTAGTCCTGATCGTTTCGCTCGTCTTCATCATCGGCGTCGTCGCAATTCGTTTCGGTATGGCTGTCATGTTCGGTTGGTTCCTCTCGTGGCAGATCGGCGCTTTCAAGGGCGAGTCGTACGCGCAGCGGAGGGCACGTGCCAACGAGATCGAGAACTGGACGGATGATATCTATCGTCCTGCTCCAAGCCAGTACCGACCGAACGCGCCGGGTGGTCTTACGACCAAGGCTGGAGGTAAGAAGGGCAACTTCCTGCCATCGACATCACGCTTCAGCCGCGGCGACATCATGCTCAAGGGCCAACGCCCCGTTACTGCGTATGGCAACAACTTGGATCCTGCCTCGTACCGCAAATCGATGTACAGTGCCAAGAAC
>Ga0247815_10002626_pt1 | contig 13224 bp, 15 predicted proteins | sample UWRJL194509B1_FD_181014 | JGI IMG/M metagenome (GOLD analysis project Ga0247815, IMG submission 181014) | Plant litter microbial communities from Arlington Agricultural Research Station in Wisconsin, United States - UWRJ-L194-509B-1 | ecosystem: Environmental > Terrestrial > Plant litter >... | reverse complement strand
GGTTCACCTCAGGATGTCTGCGGCCACAGATGTGCGTGTTGACGGGCTTCAGAGGTTCTTGGGTATACCTGGCGCAAGACCGCGTCTCCTGAGGATACGCGGGACATCGTTACCCATTGCGAAGCGACCTGAAGACAAACGATTCTAAATAAGGATCGGGGCGGGCGGACCTAAGTTACTTACCAAGAAAGTAGACGGCAAGAATGCTGGGCGTGATGTTATTATAGATAACCTTGGTGATAACCTTGACGGTGTCGGTAGGGGTTGAGTCTCGTGCCATGCCAGCCATGGGTGGTGGTACCAGCGTGCGGAAGTCCTTGAACAGACACAAGCAATATTCAGCCAGGATTCAATGAAGATAACCAAAACCAGGGGCGGCAAGAACGGGAATGCAAAGCAGACGGTTGCGCGCGCAGGAGCACGAGGATCGCGCAATGTGACCTGCCGCTACTGGACGGCAAACGCTAGCAACGTTCCTCGCACATCGATCCAGGATACTCACAGATGGCCCAGCTACCCATCCTGCTTCGAGATTTGTCGAAGGAAGAGAGGAGGGGATATGGCGGTGTTTGAAGAGAAACGAGAGCGCGAGTGGGAAGGGGCAGAGTCCAAGCCAGATCTCACCAGACCGCGCCGATGAAATCGCGTTGTACCGTACTTTTGGCGACCTGATTTACACTTGCTCTCCTGTCGCCAGCTACCGTAACACTTCTCTCGTACGAAAGGCACCGGGGCCGAGTGCTTGTCAATCATCTTTATTCTTTGCATGCTTGACTGTTCTATTTGCTGTTGTCTGTACTGGAGGAGGTGCTACGCGTTTGCGCGCAGTCTGTGCGGGCTCATTATCAGCTGCGGCGCACAGACTCCGAGTGCTTTCAAAACAGTTGCTCAACTACCTATCCACTGGCTCAGGTAGAAGGCTAGCTCTTCTGTTTCCCGATATCCTCGCCGCACTGGCGGTGTTCGCGTGTGTCCTGCTACCGACCCCTGCGTACCTCCGTCAGGCCGTGCCGCTCAACCTCAACCTGCCTTTCCTTTCCTCGCCTTAGTCTTGACATTGAGCGACCCTCTTGCTCGTTTTCAGAACTCTTTTTAATATACGTCTTTCTTACCCTTCGTCTCACGCACATCACACATCCGCCTTCCGAATGCTTGCCAAATTGGGTCCCTCGGGCGGCCTGTGAGCCAGGTCGAGCTTGGACTTGAAAGACGCCTTCGTTCAATCTTGGATATCTTTGCGATGGATGTGCCACTGCGTTCCCGGGCTCGACGGCAGGAATGATACGCCGGCGACTGTGACAAGCTTGCGGCCTTGTCCTGCCCAACACACCAAGTATCTTCACCATTACTGACCACAACTTGGATTCAACCTACCCTGAAGACAGGTACCCTACCGAGCGTGTCGCTGAACCCTCTTTCATTGCATGGTTCTCCGATGAAGCGGCGTGTCTTCCTCCTCATCTTGTCCGCTCACTCATCTTCGACAACCTTATGTGCTACCACAATGACACAGGCGGTGACCGTTAGATCAGGGTTTCTCACCATCGGATCGTCTTGTTCGTATCTTCTAAAGGCAGACCGCGAGTCCCGATTCTGGCACGCGCCTCGTGCAGCTTGGACGTCGCACTCAACGTGCTCATCGTCGTCAGGAATGACCGCATCTCCGTCCCTGTCTGATCAAGGATCCATTCCTGAGGCGCCACCTGTCACAAGTACGTTGATCCTGCCAGAATGGACTCGTGCGTCGTGAAGTAAATATATGCTTGCAGGTACCAGTAGGCTACGACACACGTCCCACCTGTTGTCGTAGACTCATCGTTGCAATGAAATAAGCATGTTTCGTCTATTCTCGTCCGCACACACACTATCGTACAATCTCATTACATATCGGCTCGCCGCCCATAACGAACTCTGTAGCCTGTCGTTGCCGCCAGACTTGCTCAAACTATGAGGGTATCTTTACGCTACGACCAGACCTGCATAGCGAGCGAGCGCGGGCAGCCAGTTCAGCACAGTTCCTGGTCGCACCCGATCCATGCGTACCAGCCACAAGCCATACCCCTCTGCCTCGCCACTCTATCCCAGCCTACGCTTCTCGACGCTTTGACCCGTATAATGAAAACGCCGGTGGGACGTTGTCTTCGTATTGTCGTGTAAGACCAGCGACTGTCGCGCGCGCTTGAGAAGGGTAACGGAAGAGTGGGTCGAAGCGCTACCGGGAAACGCTCAGAAACAATCTATGCTCAGCGCAAAGACGAGGACATACATTATGTCCTACACCCGCCTATTCCCGCGGGTTGTACGGTGACCGAGGTTGACTGAGCAAGATGAAACTTGTGTATGTCGTCCTGTTCGAACCGCTCGTCCTGCGGGAAGAAATGCGGCGCTACAAGCTCATGTCGCCCAGCGGCCAGGCTTCAAAATAATCGCATCATCATTAGTAACGGTTTCTCAAGGGTAGCAGGACAGGTGCCGACCTCTCGGGTTCAAGTCCTCCCGGCGTCCACCATCCTTCACGTACCGCATTCCCTCGGAGCACTGCTCGCGAAACAGGTTCGACACCTCGCGACTTTCCACACGCCCCTCCGCGCCAACGCCGAGACACGTGCCAAAGATATCAATAAGCGAGTCCTAGACGAGAAACACTGTCGCAGGTTCGTTCCTGCCAGCTTGAGCGCCAAGAATCTGTCGCGAAGTCACCAAGAGAACATACCACAAGCCCATACCTAGACGTCGTCGCGTCGAGATACGCGCGCACCAGCGTCAATCCGGTCTTGATGGAACATCTGCGGCACGTTCATTAGCCATGCCCGAACCTAGCAGGAAAAAACTGAAGACCCACGCCTACGAGCTCGCCAACTAGAGAGATGTCACGCCACGCTCGATCTCGTCGGGTTGGGCATGCCGGCTGAGAAGCATGCCTATGACGGGCGAGTGACTATCGACGGTGGCAAGGTGGAGAGGTGTTGCGGCGGAGCGGTTGACGAGGTGGGATGGGGTTGGACTGGGCTGGACGAGTCGGGGACGAGAAGCTGTAGGAGCGATGACGAAAGAGCGGAGGACGGACTGAGGGGCGAGAGCGCAGGCTATGAGTACCAGCAAGACCGACGCGGCCCAATTGGACGGGAACGCACCTGCTCTCCGGCGTGGCTGACGATTGGCCAGACGGTGTTTGGTGGGGCGGACTAGGTACGGTGTACCGTATAGGCACTGACCATGGGGCGACAACTGAAGATGGACGGAATGAGGAGAGGGAGGCATCGAAGATGAGCGTCGGCGGGAACTACGCGGTACAAATGAACAAGCACGCACCTGCTCAGCCCGCCATTGACAAGGATCTCCCGTTCAAGACCCCGGTGCTGGCTATCAGCCGAGCCTATGTTGATGCATAATCTTGACTAGTGGTCTGAAAGCGGAGTGTGTTGAGAAGAGGTGCAGTTGGCGAGTACGCAAAGCTTATTCGCGAGGTCGAAAGCGCGGGTAAGATCCTGCGAATGTCGTCCAAGTTGTTCAAGTCGGTTTTGATGCTGTCGACGTGAGGGGCAGGGCCAAAGAAAGGAGCGCATTGTAAGAGGTGGCGTTGGGTCTGTCGCGCTGGACGAGGAGAATGTGTGGTGCATCGGCGAGGGTGAGGGTGAGGGCTCCGATGCCACGGGCCGCAGGAAACGAGGGCGTTTTGACGGGCGATTGAGAGTAGGTCTGACATCGTACTGTTGGCAAGGACAAAGGGCGAGGAAGATGAGAGTATAGAGTCAGAAGTCGAGGCGCATGAGATCGGGCGAGAGGGTAGAGACAACCTGGGCCACAACGCTAATTGACGACGGTCAAACAGCCGACCGTTTGCGTCATGATCTGACCACGCCACCACAAAGGACGAACTGGGACAGACAGAAGCAGAGTAGCGCAGAGCAGCCAGGGATAGACTTGCAGCGAGTCCACGCACAAGTACCCGGTACATCCTCCTCGGGAGGTTCACGTCCATCATCTTCAAGTCGATTCTTCCTCTTGCGGCGAACTTGTCGGGAGCGGCGCCACTTTTGCCAGGGGTCGCTGAGCAGACACAAGTGTGGGGAGCACAATATCAGCAAGTGTGCGAGGATCAGATCGCAGACGAGTAGCAAAGGAGTATGGGCGCGACACAAAGGCAAGTCGGCGCAGGTGCCAGAGAATGCCGCGTATTGCCAGACGCATGTGCCCTGCAATACTCGCACATCAACCCAAGCCACTCTGAAATGTCTTAGTCCGATGCGTGCATAACCTATCTTGCTTCGCTTTAATCGAGGAAAGAAATAAGAAGGAAGATGTTGATACTGAGGAGGGAACGAGCGCGTGAGGACGCGAAGAGCGAGCAAGCCAGAGCGGGCGGAACCAGATCGAAACGGGACACACCGGACCGTGCCGAGCCGCGATCTGGCAACATCCGGTAAGTGGGTCGATCTTGACGTGCTCGTCGCTTGGTCTCCGTCGGCTTCGTCGTTCCCTACCCATGCTTCTTCTCTGCGGATGTTGAGCTACCTCTTTCTATTTACTTGTCACTGTCTGCCAGTCTGCTTACTTCGTTGCCGAGGAGACACTACCCTTTACGCAAAATCGGCGCAAGTCGCTGTCAGCCGCCCCTTGCATGCCCTGATGCCCAACATGAATTCGCGCTTTTTCTTCAGCCGCCGCCAGATCATGCTTTGAGTGGGTCTGGTAGCCGACTACAGCTATGCGCTCAATGTTCTGCACAGGCGGCGTTTCGAACGTATCCCGCGTCTCCTCGTCTATCCGACCTACCCGGCTCAAATCTACCGCACCTCGACTTCACCCTCTTCTCGCTTGAAACTCATGCGCATTATTCATATCGGTCCCGATAATCGCCAGAGCTCGTGTTCTTCGTCAAGCAATGTCCCGAGTAGCCTCTGTACCCATTTCACCACGGCAGCTGCTCGACACGAACCAGGGGCACCATTACCGCATCTCCTGAAAACCTTGACCTTGCCGAGAAAACCTTTGAAAGACCCTTTGGCGACACATGATTCGATATATCCTCCGTATTGTCGACAGCGACGGCGGGTTGGCGAGTGTGACGAGCGTGCGTCCTCGTCCTGCTCGCACTTGACGGTCCATTTTTCCGCGCCTGCAAAGCTGGCAACTCTCAATCGGCCTGTTCTTTGGAGAAAGTTGTACCTGAGAGTATCGCTGAGCTCTTGTTTCTGCCAGGATTCTCTACTGATGCGACGTGCTTTCCTCGCACATGGTATCCGCCTGTCCCTCGCCGACAGTTACACGTAATCGTAGCACCGATGAGCGCAAGCGCTGTAGTGACTACAGTTGGATCTTCGCGGGCGTATCTTTTAGGACGCCGACTATAAGCTACCACGCTGATACTCTGGCGTCGTGACTTCCGATCGTCAAGATTGGATACGACCCCGGGCCAATACTCGATATGATCTAGAATGGCCTAATCAAGCTCGTCGTGCCGAAGTTACGTTGCTCCTGCAAGTACCTTCTCGTACGTTTCGGAGATCATAATGTTCGCTTGCGGACGCGCTGCATGAGACATAACCGCCTTTGTCGTTCATTTATGGTTTTAATACGACCTGTATGCTCGGTCGGATACAATGAGATGTTTGGTTTGAAGCTTACATGTGAGAGGGAATGGTAACCACATCCCCGCAGGGCCCTGAAAGTCAGCACTAAATGTGAACAGGCAGCTCAAAGCGGCCAGCGCCTGCGCTGTGCCCCTCTCTTCGTCTCTCACCGTTTCGCGAGCCCTGCTTATATTGCGTCATCACTCGCAGATACTTCCAATCCTCTGTCAGCTTCGATATCGAAATGAAGGAACCGAAGCCGCAGCCAAGGTCGGCGAAAGACAAGCTTAATGACCGTCTGCGTCGACCGTCCTCGTGCCAGAGTGCTCCCACTTCCACAGTACCGTCCCGTCAAAGTAGCCAAGAGCCGTCGTCCTCTAGTGGTCACGGTGGGCCGATGATACCTCCGGCGTCGCTTCCCGCGACAGATGATCGCGCGCTGGTACGTTTTCTAAGGATATTTCCCTTTCGCGCTATATTCAGGTCATCACAGGCGAGCATTGTCACTCAGAACAGCAACCTAAACTCCGTCATCGCCCACAGCTCGGTCATCAACAACACAAACTTTGTCAATAACGTCGTCCAGACCGCTGATGAACAGGTTAGTAGCCCGATAAGAGCGTGCCGACAGTGTACTCATTTGTTGTGTAGGAGAAGACCCTCGAGAAAATTACATCTGGTAAGATGGTATCTTGAGTTAATTGACGAGGACGGAGCTGACATCTCTTAGCTCTGAAAGAACGACACGTCCCGCAGGCGGTTTACGACGCACAGTTGAACTCCGGCTGCATGAAGCAAACGCGCGTGCGCATCCTAAAAGAGACTGCAGCTTGGATCAAAGATCCCGATTCACTGCAGATCTGCTGGATCACCGGGATGGCGGGTACTGGCAAGACCTCGATCGCAAAGACGGTCTGCGAGCAGGCCAATGCGGACACCGATATCATGCTTGGTGGGAGTTTTTTCTGCTCTCGTTCGTCTGGCTTGGCTGCTCAGCGCGACATCCGCTGCGTAATACCGACCCTGTCTCGGCTTCTCGCTCGGGACTCCGTCGACTTCCGCCTGGCTCTGGCTGAGACCATTCACGACGAGATACAACACAAAGAAGTCTCAGCACAGGTTGAACTCCTCCTTCGAACGCCTCTTTCCACCTTGAAAGACCTAAGGGTACCGATATTATTCGTCATCGATGCACTTGATGAGTGTGGCGGCGAGACCACCGATGGCATGCTCGACGATGCCATGTGCCACGCTGTTGTCACCAGCATGCTCGAAGCGCTCGTCAGCCTGACGCGGTCCGACCCCAAGTTACCAGTCAAGTTCCTCGTCACCTCGCGACCTGAGGCTCAGATTCGAGACACTTCAATCTCAAACGACAAACTCAGCCAGATCCTACGACTTCATACCGTGGATGTCACAGAGGTCAGTGCGGACATCAGGCGATACATCACCGAGACTCTCGACACCAAACTCTTCGGAAAGCCGAAGCTGCGAGCCAGTATCCCGGACAGTGATGTTGACGACCTAGTTCAACTCTGTGACGGCCTTTTTATTGTCGCTGCGACCGCAATCGCGCATACCTTTGGCATGGGGGCTGCTGCGGCTGTTTCCAAGTTCAAGAGATTGCTCAATGCCTCTCGAAGCAATCTCAACGAAAGGGCCGCAGCCCCTCTTGACCGCATGTACGAGATCATTCTGAGTGACGCGACGACAGCCGACGAGTCCGATGCAACTGAGCTGCAGGCACTGCAGTCCCTCCTAGCCTCGCTCCTCTCTGCCCGTATGACGCTTTCTGTTACAGCATTGGCAGATCTTCTGAATCTGGAGCCGTACAATGTGAACGCTAGTCTGTCCCAGCTACACGCTGTCGTTCATGTACCTGAGGACGACGACATGCCCGGCCTGCGTACCGTACACGCATCATTCGGAGACTATTTGTATAGCCGTGCGCCCAGCCACATTCGCATCCGACAATCGCTCGGCCATGATGCCCTGGCGCACGCGTGCTTCCGCGTCATGGGCAGGAATCTTCGTTTCAATATTTCGGCGAGCCACTCTTCCTACGAACCAAATCCGCCAGGACGCCCCGATAGCATCACGCTCTCTTTGGAGTACGCATGTATGCATTGGGTGTACCATTTTGCCGCTCTGGTCGACACAGGCAGCCTCGACACCACGATTGGCATGATCTTCCGTCCAAGATTCCTGTACTGGCTTGAAGTCATGTCCGTCCTGCGTCAGGTCTGGCGTGCTGCCAGCATGCTTTTCATTGCGGCAGGAACAGTAAACACTCACGCACCCTCAGACTTGGCGCGATTCCTCCGTGACGCCAACTCATTTGTGGTTTCATCTTATGAGGCGATCGAGCGGAGCGCACCGCATATCTACATCTCGGCTCTCCCATTTGCGGACAAGGACTCTCTGGTTTATCAGGAGTTTGCCCTGCGGTGCACTGGCCTGGTCACCGTGACTACATTTGGCATCGGCCAACATGAAGGACGCATTGTCATGACTCTCGCGGGTCACGATGGCGCCGTGAGCTCTGTATCTTACTGTCCCCATGGTCGAATCCTTGCTTCTGGCTCCGAAGACGGCACGGTCCGTATATGGGACACTCGAACAGGCGAGGAAGCGATGTCTCCAATGTGCGGCGGCGGTGGGAAGGTCATGTCGGTCGCGTTTTCTCGCAACGGCAAGTTGGTTGCATCTGGCACTGAATCAGGTGCCGTATGGGTTTGTAATGTCACGCCAGGTCAGGGCAGGCAGCGGAAGTTGAGCGGTCATTCCGGCCCGGTGAATTCCGTGGCATTCTCTTCTGATGGCTCTCGCCTTGCGTCAGGATCAAGCGACAAAACCATCTGCCTCTGGAATGCCGAAACAAGCGAACAAATCGCCGTTCAGAGCGGTCATACAGATGTTGTTAGCGAGATCGCCTTTTCTCCCGATGGCAAGATCCTGGCATCTATCTCTGATGATGGAAAATTCAGACAGTGGGACATCACAGGGCGAGTGGCGGATGAACAGCTGATTCAACCTGTGTCCACGCGACACTCTCATTTCTTGTTCCCCACTTCCCGCATTCCCTCCAGGCGTGCAACTTATTGTTGCTCTATTGCCTTCTCGCCAGACGGTGAGATGCTCGCCCGAACAGACTATACTGGTAAAACCGTTGAGCTGCACCGGTACAAGACTGAAATTGTCATTACAAAACTGCACAGTGGAACCACAATTTGCTCCGTCCGATTTTCACCAGACGGCCGGTTGTTGGTGGCGGCATGTGGCCGTGCTGTACGACTTTGGACCTTGGACCCGGATCCACAGCAAGCTTCCAGGGTTGATCTTGGCGGTCACGGAGGCATGGTTAACTGCGCCACGTTCTCACCGGACGGCCTGCACATTGCTTCGGCCTCTGATGACGGTACAATCAGGATCTGGAGTACTAGAAGCGGCCAGCCAACCATTCAGCAAAGTCCTGTGCACGAAGACATAGTGCGATCGGTGGTTGTCTCGCATGACAGCGCTTTCATTTTCAGTGGCTCTGACGACAAATCGGTGCGGGCGTGGGATGCGCGCACCGGTGATATGTCATTTCCGTCATTGTGCGAGCAAACAAGGTCGGTATCGTCTGTGTCGATCTCGCCAGATGGACGCTTAATTGCATCGGGATTGGCGGTCACGCTGGCACAGGCGAAGGCGGCGGCAAGGGCGGAGGCGAAGGTGGAGGTGGAGGCGATGACGCTGGCAGAGAGGCAGACATGGGTGCACTCGCTGACGGCAGTGGAAGGGGAGGAATGTACAGAGATGTGGGCGGTGGCCAGTGATGATTTTCATATGATGGCGCAGAGGGAACTGGCAAAGGCGCAGGAGATGTTGGAAGAGGCGCGGGCGGAGGCGTTGCTGTGGGTGCATGAAGAGGCAAAAGCAGATCACACCATACGGCTCTGGGACACGCAATCGGGAGCAGCTTTTGGCGAGCCCATGCATGGCCACACCAGTTATATCATGGCTGTGACATTCTCGCACGATGGACGTTGGCTCGCATCAGCATCGGGAGACAAGACTGTGTACATTTGGGATGTCGCGACACAACAAGCACTAACCGTCGGCCCACTGGGCTGCCAAAGAGAAGCAGCCACCGTCGCATTCTCGCCTGACGATGGCCTTGTTGCCGCGGGAGACATTAGCGGTCGCATCTATCTCTGGCGGACAGATACGGGCGAACAAGCACACAAGCCGCTCCATGCAGATATCAACAATGTCTGGTCTCTTGCATTCTCACCGGACGGTACGAAAATTGTATCTGGCGGGAATGAGAATGCAGCACGCATCTGGGACATCAACACAGGTCAGTGCATCCTCGTACTTCAGGGTCACACAAAGACTGTTTGGTCGGTGGCGTGGTCTCCGGATGGACGAATCATCGGCACAGGTTCCAAAGACGCCACATTGCGGCTCTGGGACCCGGTGACAGGTGAGCCACTTGCGACGCTGCATGGGCACACCAAGGCTGTTCGATCGGTGGCGTTTACACGCGACGGGCAGTTCATTATATCGGGCTCTGAAGACACCACAATCCGCAAGTGGGATGTCCTTATGGCCAGTAAGCTGCTCTCAGACTGTGGTAAAGATCCCGTTTCGACACTCGCGTCTGCCACCCTCAAGGACGGATGGCTGGTGGGATCATCTGGAGAGCTCATCTCGTGGGTGCCGGCCGAGTATTGTAAACACCTTGTTGCAATTCCCTGTACGTTGTGGATTGCGAAAAGCTGCGTTTCAATTGGGGTAGGTGAAAGTGGCCTGCATGCTGGCGTGAGCTGGACTTCGTGCTGGCGGGGTTGAATGATGACGGGGCGCTTGGATCAAAGTTCCCATGCCGTACTGCTCTTTCGGAATGTATAGTAGTTTCCCTGCTTCACTAGCCAATACCAAAAGATACTTTGTTCCTCATGGTTGAGACTATAAGCACTGTGAACGGTTGCACATCGAACGAACCCAGAGTGCATGCCAGGCGTCAGCGAGTCCAACACCCCCAGCCAAACCCGAAGCCCCAGCCACGCTCAAACCCTCGGCTCAAAGCTCCAGCTCAGAGCTCTAGTTCAAAGCCCTAGGTTAATGCCCCAGCTCGACGGTTTTTAAGCAAGCTCAGACTTGAGCTAAACAGTGCAATAAAGGATTCGCAACGCGATTCATCGTGTGTCAGCAAGGCCGAGCCGAGAATTGGATCGCTCACCACTTGCTACCAAACAGATAACAGGCCAACAACGAGGATCGACCTGAATCACCCGATTGTATCAGACCTTCCTCCAGAAGATCGAAGGAAGATCTCGGCAGCATCATAGGGACCTGAAGAGCGCGCTCGTTCGATGTGGCCCCGCGCGCTCACCTTGATCCTGCGGTTCATCTCAGAGCGTTTACGGCCTGAGAACACCATGTTTACGGGGATCCAGTGTTCCCTGCATATACAGGACGCAGAACCACGGCTCTGGAGGATAGGCAAAACCTCATTACCCATCGCAATGCGAACCTGGACAATCAAACTTCAGCGATGAGCACTGATGCCCATCCTATTTCAAGTCCTTTCGCAGGCCGAGGGGATGAGATGTGGCGATGTCTTGAAGTAGGACAAGAAAAGCGAGAGTGGGAAGGAGCAAAGTCCAAGTCAGATCCCAGCAAATGCAATCTGGCGCGAAAAGAAAAGATTGTTGCAACACTGTCGGAGAGCAGGTGGTTTGCACCATGGAATCAATTGCCGCATAAGCACAAATCTCAGCGCTGTGGCACGAACCAGACTGCCAGTAATGCCATTCTTTCTGGAAAATCTTTTTATATATCACACGTTCAGATTCGACTATTAAAGCTAGTTGAAATAATTGATATTTCAGCAGCTAGAGGGAAAACGTGTCGAGGAACGTCTTCGCGTCGGGGAACGTCCGATGACTGTAGAACCCGCTGCAGTTACTGCATTCGTGCAGACTCGCCTTCAATACCCGTTTGCTCAGCTGAGGCTGATTATCTTTTGGTATGCAGGTAGGATTATAAAACTGTGCATTGGTTATTACTGACAGTAGAGGACCCAGCGAGCTTGAACACTGTTCCAGCCGAGGTACGGTGGACTGGAGAATCAGGCCCCGACCTGAGCGAGAGACCGACAAGGAGCACAGTGGCGTATCTTCACACAGTCGAGAGACAAGAGGGTCATGTAGGTGCCGGTGCTCATGTCAGCCGGACGAAGTACACGGATAGGGTGCACCGGAGACAGCCTTATTTGCGGCTTGCTCTCGTCCTTATTCGAATATGAACGATTTTGGCCCTACGTCTACTCCTGGCTCTAAGTCCGACTTGCTCAAGCATGCGGACAGCATTTCGAAAATATGTGCGTGAATGTGGCGGTGCGCGGAGGAGATCAGCCTCGCGTCGTCGGGGACAGGCTGACGGCGGCACTTCATACAGCGGCTCCTCGTTTGTGCAGATTCTACCTCTTCGATGTCGAGCAAGTATACAACAGGGCTAGGATCTCTTCTTTAGAGCTGTTTGCGGGACACGCTCCAGAACTTCGGGTTGTCAAAGCCCAGTGCAACATCCAATCGCTTCGCTGGTCCAAAAATGCCTTCAGTTCGGTCACGAACGTTGTATTTTCACCTTCTGGCCTATTCCAAGTTTCAGACCTTGAGACCGTCAAAGATCTTTTCTCTGCGGCCAGCGCCATTACATTCGACGTGGATGACCGGGAGGGCGACGAGGCAACTTTGGAGCGTGTGGTGCAGTTCGAATCCACACTGAAGACGCTATCGATTATCGCCAACAACGACGCAAACTATGGCCGTCGTGTCTTGGACCATATTGCTCTGTGGCCGATTCAGCGCATCTGGATTTGGTTCAACCAGCATGCGGACTCGACGGATGATGGCTTGATCTTGGACCAACTCTGTGCCACAGCGACCTACGCATCACAATCCGCGCATGATCTACCAGCGGCCATCAAGGCGAGCTGTGGTAGAGACTCTTTCATAGCCCGAACAATGTCCTTCGAGTTCTCGACTGTGACCGGACACCCACTCAACATCTACATGTACGACCAACACATTGAACTTTTGCACAAAGTCACCCGATGCGTCGTCCCGCGCCCTCGCAATTCACCGCCTCCTTGCGGCGAACGCACGGTGATTTACGTAGCCAACCCGGCCGTGTTCGAGGCATCGCATTTCGCAAACGTCACCAGACTGTACTTTACCGAAACGTCGATCAACCACGCCACAATGCACGAGCCGATCCCGCCCCTGCCGTCGCTCGTTCATCTGACAATATACACGGTCAAAGCGGAGTCGAATTTGCTCGACCATGTGTTTAGTGCGTTTACTTCTGCGGAGGAACGGTGGCGGCGGCCAGTCCTGGCCGCTACCAGCCGATCTTCAGCCGCGGTCCAAGCGTCGCCATCGCCGTTGTCAGCTGTGGCGGAGGAAGAGAAAGAAAGGCGCGGTTCTGAAAGTGATGACGAGCCAGTGGTACGAGGTCCTGCATTGTCCCGCTCTCGAGATTGTCGAGGTCGTCACGCGGTGTCCGGCGTCGTCTAAAACTCCACCCACGCGGCTCACCCCGGAGTCGATCTGCGCATACGTCGAGGTGTACCTTCATTATGACAGGCCACTATTGA
>Ga0247815_10002625_pt1 | contig 13226 bp, 10 predicted proteins | sample UWRJL194509B1_FD_181014 | JGI IMG/M metagenome (GOLD analysis project Ga0247815, IMG submission 181014) | Plant litter microbial communities from Arlington Agricultural Research Station in Wisconsin, United States - UWRJ-L194-509B-1 | ecosystem: Environmental > Terrestrial > Plant litter >... | reverse complement strand
GCTGCAACATATTAAAGCCGCTCAACAACAGGAAGCTGAAAAGAAAGACTTACTGGTACGAGTCAAAATGGACCCGGAAATTCCAAAAATTATCATTGGTGATCAGATGCGTTTGGGGCAGGTGCTGACTAATCTGGTAGCCAATGCTATCAAATTTACCGCTATCGGAACCGTCGACTTGTGCGTTACCTTGTTGAAGAAAAGCGAACAGTTGGTGAATCTAAATTTTGAAGTAAGGGATACAGGTATCGGAATCGAACCTGATAAACTGAATTACATCTTTGAAAAATTTGCTCAGGCAAGTTCTGAAACTACCCGAAAATATGGGGGAACGGGCCTGGGGCTCGCCATCAGCAAAAGACTACTCGAACTCGTCGGAGCTGATTTAAAAGTTCATAGCACGCCGAATCTGGGTTCCTGCTTTTACTTTGATCTATCCTTCAAGACAAGCGGCGAAAGCAGCATACTTACGCGTGAGCCTTTAAATATGGAGACCGGCTTCCCTGGCAAACGTGTGCTAATTACAGAAGATAATCCAATTAACGTGATGCTTGTCAAAAAGTTTCTCCAACAATGGCATGTCAGGTATGACGTAGCAGAAAATGGGCAGATCGCGGTAGATAAGATGTCGGCCGGCCGGTACGATCTTATACTCATGGATCTTCAGATGCCAGAAATGGACGGCTATCAGGCAACCACGATCATTCGCGCTATAGCCGGGAATTCTGCTGCAGAGTTACCTATAATTGCCCTTACAGCATCCGCTGTAGAAGATCTCCGGGAACGTATTATGGAAGCTGGAATGAATGACTGCCTGACAAAACCTTTTAAGCCAGAATCGCTGTATGAATTGTTGGACAAATATCTCTAACCTTGCTCTGAAATAGCAGCCAGGTTAGTATGTGTCAGCTCACGTGGCTTCATCACGGTTGCCAGCTGCAGAAGCCTTAACCACACAATGAAAAACGGAATGCTGATCATAGCTAAGACAATCGGGTGTTGATTGGAGAAGCGCGGAAAAAACAGCAGCGGGAAATCACATGCAAAAATCATGGTCACCGGCAAAAGGTATAGCTTTAGCGCCTTACTCCTTTCGAGCGTAAACCATATACCAACAGCCGGGATCGCAATAATATAGGTGCAATCTTCAGAGCCGGTGCTAAACAGCACAGGAAACAACAAAGCAGAGGCGAGAATAAACAACTGAAATTCTTTCCTGCCGTAAGCCCTGATATTGCTATAGGGAATCAGGAACAATACCGCACCGATACCAAGGAAGAGCCCATTAGAGAGATTGAGGTTGTTAAACAGGTTTCTGAAAAAGCCCATAATAGAAATATCACTCGCTGCACCCAGGATATTGCTGATGTTCTTCTCAATCAGAGAACGCTCCCAGTCCACGTATGAATGCAGTACAAAATGCCCTGAAGAGAAGCATATTGGAAGGCCAAAGAGTATCAGTGACCAGATGATCAGCCAGCCTATGAACCGCGGCTTATCCTTTACAAAAAAGAAGAAAGCAAGACCAACAATCCCGTAAAGTTTTACAAACGTTCCGAGAGCGATAAAAAGTGCCGACCAGACACCTTTATCTTTATTGAGCATGGTATAGCTTAAAATCATAAAACCGGCGGCGGCCGCATTGAATTGTTGGTTCAGCATTGACGCAACCAAACAAGGGATTGCAATATATCCGATAGCCAACCTGCGTTTACTACTTAGGGGTAATGACTGGACAGCCTTAAAAAGCACTACACAATTGAATATATTCCACAACAACAGGCCAACTGCGTTATTCAGAACAGCGAAGGGCGCAATCAGCACACTGAATACCGGACCATAATGATTAACATCGCCATGGTAAGCTGGATACGCTGCATACAACGACCGTTGGTGCATCAGGTTACGAAACGTATTTTCGAAAATCAGGTAATTATTGTATCTATGCGTTATAAGGCTTTGAACAACAAAGATCAGCGCAACAGCCAACCACAGACTGAAAACAAATTTGTTTGATTGATAAAACCGGTTTGGTACCCCTGTTCTGATTAGTAAAGCCTGAAATCTGTCTCTCATGTAATAAAAATAATACAAAGCAATAATACTTCTTTTTCGGATAGCTCATACAAATAGAGCTCAGGGGAGTACGAATTTTACAATGCAACGCAATAAGCCCTGTCATGTAACCTGCTGTTCATTAAGCGCTATTTTTTTTATATTTGTCTGAACATGCATAATGAGTTGTAATGAAGTATAAACACCTGATCGTTTATTTGCCCCTAGCAGGGGCACTGTTGTTAAGTGCAGGGCAGCGACTTACTTCATTTCAAAAAAAAGCAGTCGGCGACACGATTTATTTCAAGGTTCCCCTAAATTTTCCTCAGCCGGAATCATCTACTGTTAAGAATCGCTTAACCAGCAAAGGGTTTATACTGGGAAAAGCTTTGTTCTTTGACGCAAGACTATCAGCAGATGGACGTATTTCCTGTTCCAGCTGCCATCAGCAATCGGCCGCATTCGCAAACCTCAATTCTGCTTTCAGTAACGGAATCAATGGTCAGAAAGGATCAAGGAATACGCCCGCGCTTTTTAATCTTGCATGGCAAAAGGAATTTATGTGGGACGGAAGACTAAATAGGCTTTCATTAGTACCTGTAAACGCATTGACCAGTCCACTGGAAATGGGGAATTCAATGGATCGTGTACTGGAAACGGTACGTCAGGACAAATCATACCAAACGCAATTCAAGCGCGTATTTGGAACCAACAGTATCACACAGGATCGTCTGTTGGATGCCTTATCACAATTTACTGCGATGCTGATTTCGGCAAATTCAAAATATGATCAGGTGATCAGGAAAGAAGGTAACAGTATGTTTTCAGCAAATGAACAGGCAGGCTATCTGTTGTTTCAGCAAAAATGCAATACTTGCCACACGCAGCCATTGTTCACGGACAATAGTTATCGGAACAATGGACTTGACCTCAAATACAGTGATAACGGTAGGGATAGTCTGACACACCAGATCGCGGATCTTGCAAAGTTTAAAGTGCCTAGCCTCCGCAATATCGAGATTACCGGACCTTACATGCATGACGGACGGTTTAGAACACTGAAACAAGTACTACAGCATTATGATTCTGGAATGAAGGCACATGCAAATCTGGATGCTGCTTTTAACAAAGAAATCGTGCCGGGCATCCGGCTAAACTTACACGAGCAAGAGGATCTGATCTCATTTTTAAAAACACTCACAGACGTCAGTTTTATAAACGACACGCATTTTAATCTGAATTAAGGCTACTTTTTATCCGCAGCAAACACTTCGATGGCAACTACCCGCATCACGCTCCTCGCCGGCCGCTTATCTCCGGGCACTATAAGTCTGTAAGGACCATAATTAGCCGCCAGATTTTCTCCATTGTCCTGATTAACGAGCAGTATGTGTTGATCCGTAAAGCCAGGATCGATCTCTGCCATTGCGATGACTACTTTGTATCCATCTGCTGCAGTGATCAACACATACTTTGTTAATTCCTTTCCACTAAGCTTATTTCCTGCGACTGCCCCGGCTTTCGTAATTACCTCGTAAAGAGAAACTCCAGAATAATCATGCTGTACGCTGTCTCTGCCGGTGACTTTAACATGCAGTTGTTTCATAGCCGAGAACATTTGCTGATCAACGACGTAGGGCTTAACAACCTCACCGCCCACACGGACGGTAGCTTCCTGAGCCTGTGAAATTTTACATATCCCACTTAAGGCTATTGTAATCATGATTATTGATAAATACTGCTGTTTTTTCATGTTTAGTTCGCTGCACCAAGATAGACATTTTGTAACACTGGTGAGAACCCATGCCAGCAAGAAATTCTGGCATGATTTTTAAAGTAAATATAAGGCGCAGGCTTCATCCAAATTCTGCGCCTTAATTACTATTAACTATTACCAGGTTTATTTTATCCCCATGATAATTTTTTTGAGCGTTATTATTTACTAATACGCTTGAGCTTTAAAAAGTATCCATAGGGATGGAATAATCCTGAAATAAATTCGTTCAGGCAACCACTATCGTTAAAAGGCAGGACATAAATATGTCGCTTTTACTTAATACGCGCTCCCTAACATACGTATTTGCAGCATAAACATGCTTATTAATTGTTGACATCGATATGCCCAATTGGCCGGAAATTTCTCTATAGCTTTTCCCTTCCAGCTTGAACATTCTAAACACATGTTGTTGTTTTACGGGTAGTTGAGCTATGATCTGATTAACTAACCTGCGTTTTTCTTTAGTGACCAGATTTTCTTCAATATGCGAATAGTAGTCTGGCGTGTCTGCAATGATCTCAGACTGCATTCTTCTATTTCTGGCAGCAGCTCTGTAAAAATCTATGATCATGTGTTCGGCAATTTTATGAAGGTAGGACCTGAATGATTGCCTGGGGTCAATTGACCGGTGTGACTTCCATACTTTCAGAAATAATTCCTGCAGAGAATCCTGTGCAACTTCCTCTGACTGGAGTCCTTTCCTGAATTTCAACAGCAACGTCCGTCTATATCTTGTATAAACTACATTAAAAGCAGCCCGATCTCCGTTTTTTAATGCCAGAAGCAAGTATTCGTCCTGCTGTGATTTCAATTCCCCCATTAATTGATAAAATTATAAATGAACCCCTAATTCAGCAGCAAATTAATCATTAAAATTCCCATTAGAAATTAAATTATGTTAAATATTTATTAGAATTTCCTAATACTTTGTAATTATGGCTTAGCGTGACCCTTCCTATTGAATTAAATCACTATACTTGTTTTAATGCAGATGCAGACGCACCTGAATTCAATATATTACGGAATCGATTTGACTACTTTGAAAAACATATTTACCATCCTGATATGCCTTTGCGCACTGCTTACCAAAGGGCAACAGCAAGATACGACTGCTAAAATTGATTCAGCAAAAATACTCGCGCTACCTGATACTGTTAGACATTTAGAAAGCAGGTTTGCATCGTTTATACCGCCAGCGGCCTTTATCACCTATGGCATATTATCGCTTAATGTGAAAGGCATCAGACAAGTGGACTATAACGTATACAATAACCTGATAGAGAAACATCCAACATTTAGCAACCACATTGAGAACTACTTTCAGTATGCACCAGCTGTACTGGTATATGGCCTGAACCTGGCAGGTGTGCAGGGAAAAAATACGTTTATAGATAGGTCAGCATTATTTCTTTTATCAACTGTGATTGCACAGGGTACAACTTTCGTTACCAAAAGGGCTATCCACAGAGAACGCCCGGACCGATCTGATCAATATTCATTCCCCTCAGGCCATACAGCAAATGCCTTTGCCGCAGCGGAATTTATGGCTCAGGAATATGCAGAAAAATCACCGTGGTTTGGCGTAATCGGCTACTCATTTGCGACAGCTACTGCAGTTTTGCGGGTGTACAACCGAGACCACTGGTTTAGCGATATCATTACCGGTGCCGGTGTTGGTATACTTTCAACGAAAGCAGCGTACCTGCTTTATCCTCTGGTCAGAAATTCTTTATTTAGGGTCAAAAACCAGGATAAAGCAAGTTTGATCATGCCTACCTATCAGAATAAAACTTTTGGATTTGCCATGGTTAAACGTTTTTAAGCGCCTCTTCAAAATCAGTCAGCAGATCTGCGATATCTTCAATACCAACTGAAAGTCTGATCATCGAATCCGGAATTCCCATTTCTGCCCTTCTTTCTGCACCAAGCTCAAAGAAAATAGTGTGGGCTACAGGAATCGCTAATGTTCTGGTATCCCCAAGATTACTTGATTTAATGACGAGTTTTAACGCATTGAGAAAAGCGAAGCAGTCTACTCCATCATTCAATGCGAAACTCATTAGACCACCGTATTTACTAAAAATCTCTGAAGCGAGCTTATGCTGCGGATGGCCTTCCAATCCTGGGTAATACACTTTACTTACCAGTGGATGCGCATCCAGGTATTTCGCAAGCGCCATGGCATTGCTGCATGCACGATCAAGACGTAAAGCGATGGTTTCAGCGCCTACAGAGATGCTATGCGCTGCTTCAGGCGAAAGTGTACCTCCGCCATCGCGTAGGCCGCGTTTACGGATCTGTGTTAAGCCCTGCATTTCCGGTTTAATCTGTTCCCGGATGATTGGTGCAATATTTGGGAAGTCGCCCCAGTTGAATAAACCGGTATCTGTAACGCTGCCGCCAAGTGCATTCCCATGCCCACCGATGTACTTTGTTAAAGAATTGATGACTAAACTGGCTTTTACACTTACCGGTTTAAAAATATATGGGGATGTCATGGTATTATCGACCACAAAAATCAAGTTTTCTGCGGTACAGAAATCACCAATTGCAGGAAGATCTGCCACCTGAGTTGCAGGATTAGCAATCGTTTCGACAAAAACCATTATTGTGTTTTCCTGACGTGCATTGCTGATATTTGCAGCCTCCGTTGCATCAACAAAGGTGATCTCTATGCCGATATCCATAAACGTCTGCATGATGCTTCTCGAATTGCCAAAAAGATAAGAGCTCGCAATGATATGATCTCCACGCTTTAACAAAGCTAAAATGGTTGCGGTAATCGCAGCCATTCCGGTAGAAAAGGCAATGGTTGCCATGCCGTTTTCCATCTGTGTTACTTTATGTTCCAAAGCGGTTACAGTTGGGTTACCCTGACGGGAATAGGCATATCCTTTTGCTTTATTCTGGAAAACATTGACCAGGCCCTGCACATCATCATATCCCCAGGTCACTGCGGTATGGATGGGTTGATGCAAAGCACCAAATTCAGGTTTAAGTAATCGGTCTGAATGGAGTATGGTCGTTGTAAATCCTTTTTTTTCGCTCATTTGTCTAATCTTAAAGATGAGGCAAACTTCAGACTTTTATTTGAGATTTGTTTTACGAAATTAAATTTTCTTCAGGCTTAGGATTGGTTTCTCCGCTGCTCATCGGCCGATCCCGGGCTACGCTTCCGCATATCGACCTTCCCACTGCCAAAATTATAGCTGAAACCTACCCTTACGTTCCGGCTGTCGTACTTGCTTTTATAGCTGGACTGTACATTCCCATAACTGGCAGTACTCCTGGTGATACTGCTGAAGAAAATGTCGTTACAGCTGATGGAAAGGTTAGCCCGGCCCTTGAACAACTTTTTCCCTCCACTTAAATTAACCATATAATAAGGTTGATTGATCCGGTTTCCAAACGTTGCTTTGGTTGCCCCATAGCAGTACAAACCCAGCCACCAGGTCTTGGGTAGCGTGATCCGGTTATCCAAAGCGGCATAAGACGTAAGCTGTTCAACATCAACTAAAAGATTACCATAATCAAAGCGATACTGACTAAAGGCAGTGCCGACATTATAATTCAGTGTCCAGATCTTGGACAGTTGACTGGAATAACTGATACTGACCCCAGTTCGGCGGTTGCTGTTCATATTAGCCTTCATACTTGTAGTGATCCGGGTTTCATCATTCAGCACGTTCAGATCTGTAATCACATCCTTAACCTTGCTATAGCTAAGTGCGAAACTCCAACGCTTCCCAGGATTAAATCCTAACCTGTAATTATCTGAAAAAGAAGGCTTCAAATACGGATTCCCGCGCGTGCTGCTATACACGCTATTGGGAATATCAAAAGGATTGAGGTAATTATAGGCGGGACGTTCCATCCTTCGGGAATAGGAGAAAGATACTGAGCCGCCGCCAGATTTATAACCAAGGTTTACGTTGGGAAAAATATTCAGATAACTCCTGTTCACCAGACTGTCCAGCGTCCTGGAGTCACCCCTGGTGACCGTTTGCTCAATCCGAACGCCCAATTGCAAACTGAATCTACCAAACACCTGCCGCGTGCTGCCATAGGTGGCTAATATAGTCTCCTGATAGTTATAGTCATTACTCCCCAGATTTGTTGTTGCTTGTCCGCTGAAGCGCCCTACGGATACAAGGGCATTATCAATGGACGTATAGCTTCCCTTTACACCAGCTTCAAAAACACCTTTATAAAGTTTCTGTGTATAATCTGCCTTGTAACTGTAGATTGCAGAAGGGCTCTCAGCAAGCTGGTTTGTTTCCTGCTGTAATGAAGATACTGGAGTCCATTCTTCAAACACCTGTAATACGTTTGCGCTTTTAAATCGAAAAACCCCGGCATCTGCATCCATGGTGATTTCCTGCTGTTTTGTAGAATCTAAGATCAGCTTGAGATTCATGTTCACATTAAATCCCTTACTATTTCTTGTGGTATTAGTCTCCGACAAAAGGTTTGAATTGGGCTGTGTCTGATCAATATCGAAGATTCTCGTTTCTGCGTTTACCGCTGAGCTGCGTTCATTTGAATAGGCGGTCAGGAGTACGCCAAAGATATTCTTCTTGGTGAGGTAATGATCCCAGCTCAACCGAAGATTATGACTGTGGGCGGGACTGATATATATCGAAGAATCCAGCATGTACTGCTTCGCCGCCAATAAATCTGTGTTGGTCTGGATTTCCTGATACCTTTTGCCAATGCCAAAACCGTAACTCCCAGACAAATAGTTGGCTCCTTTACGGATATTAACAGCTGCATCTATACCATTGTCGGAAAGGTACTTCCATCCATGCCCGAGTGTTATTCCTGTAGTAACATCATATCCCGGTTTTTCCCTGATTAACCGCTTGATATTGATAATACCTCCACTTCCTGCAGCATCGTATTTAGCGGAGGGACTAAATAGCACTTCTACCTGCGCGATTCCCGTTGTTGAAGTACTGTTGAGTAATGCCTGAAGATCAGCTCCAGATAGTCTGGTGGATCTGCCATCGATCGTTACAGCCACCTGTTTACCTTCAAACATGATGTCGGTACCGTTCAGTGTCAGACCCGGAATTTTCCTGAAGATATCCAGTACGTTAAGTCCGTTTTTCGGGTCTCCGGCAACGTTGACGACCACGCGATCCAGCTGCTGCTCTATAAAATCCCGTTCAGCTTTCACGGAAACTTCAGCAAGTTGCCTGGTATCCTCAAGTAATTTGACTGTTAATGATCCTTTAGCAAAAACGGTTGTTTTAAACGGAAGATATCCCAGGTGCCTGATGATAAGCACTACGTCAGTTAGTGTAGCTTTCATGCTGAAATTACCTGAACCATCCGTGCTGACAGTGGCAATCAATGCCCCTGTTTTAACTTGACTGAGCGAAACACTAGCTCCCGCCAGGGGAACTCCCTTTCCATCTGTTACCTTTCCGCGCAGCGCTACAGACCCAGTTTGTGCTGACAGAAAAAATGGAAATACCAGGATAGATAACAAAACATAAGTACGGTACAATTTCTTCATAGCTATAAATTTGAAATGAAATTAGCAACCACCGATCTGCCTTCTGCACAGATTCTGTATACCGTTCACTTCATTCCACAAAGACCTCGTTTTCCTCTGCAAGCATTTTGCAGACAAAAACCAGCTCCTTGCAGATTAAGCCGGTGTTGCGAAGGATTATGAATAGCTGAAAGATTCAATTCTGCTATCTTAGCTTGATGAAGCCTAAATTGTTCCTGCTGAGCATCAGTTTTATCGTTTTTTATGAATTTCAGGAAATCACCTGGGCAATCAACAGACTACTCCTGAATCAACCTGGATTTAATTACTTGATGACTAAACGTGGCGCTATCGCAGAAGTTAGTACTATCCTAAGCTGGGTGGCTGCTACAAGCATTGGCTATCTGATATTCTATCATTATTTTTATAAGAAAGGCAATAAAATTCTGGCCATTTTCGTCTACATATTTGCCGGCCTGCCCCTGATGATTTTATCCCGATATCTGATACAGGAAATCATTGTATTCGAGATCTGGGGTTTTCACAATTATGGCCCGGCATCCAGACAACCATTAAATTATATCCTGGATAATTTCCATTTTACTTTATACTATAGTGCCTTCGGATTGGTGTTTTTCTTCATACAACTGGCCAACTACAACAATCGTAAACAGAATGAGCTGGAAGTGCAGACCCGCAACGCGGAATTGTCCTTTCTTAAATCGCAAATTAACCCACACTTTCTGTTCAATAGCCTCAATAATGTGTATACCCTGGTTTATCAGGGATCTGCCAATGCGCTCCCCGCCATCAGCAAGCTTTCTGATCTGCTCAGGTACATGCTGTACGAAAAGGAAGAACGTGTTTTATTGACTAAAGAGCTGGAATATTTGCTGAATTACATCAACCTGCAGCTACTCAGGTATGATTTCAACCCACAGACCAAAATTAACCTTCACCTCCCGGCAGAAAGCCAAATCAGCATTGTACCCCTGGCACTGATTCCCTTCGTTGAAAACGCCTTCAAACACGGCGATCTAAAAGACCAGGAAAATCCATTAGAGATCAACCTGGATGTGACAGCACATGTATTGCAGTTTCTCGTTCGCAATAAAAAGGGTAACTTTCACAAAGACAGCACCGGAGGCATAGGAATGGAAAATGTAAAGAAAAGACTGGCACTAATTTACGGGGAAAGCCATCAATTGCTGATTACAGAAACTGAAAGTGTATTCACGGTTCAATTAAGCATCGATTTATAATGACTGATCAGGCTAACAAATTAAATTGTATTGTCGTTGACGACGAGCCACTGGCCTTGTCGCTCCTCGGAGATTATATTGGCAAAAGCCCTGAGCTAAATCTTGTTGCATCTTATTCAGACCCGCTGAAAGCATTGGAGCTGATCAAAAAGGAGCAAATTGATCTGGTTTTTCTGGATATGCAAATGCCGGAACTGGATGGCGTTCAGTTCATGAAAATTCTCCAAAAAAGATGCATGGTGATCATCACGACTGCTTACAGCAGCTACGCCATGGAGGGTTTTGAACATCATGTAGTAGATTATCTACTGAAGCCGATCACCCTTGATCGATTCATGATTGGCGTTGAAAAAGCTGTTGCCCGTGTCGAGGGCTTAGTACCACAGAAACCAGAGGCTTTAGCGATAGTACCTGCACCGAGCTATTTGTTTGTAAAAACAGAATACCGCATCGTCAAAATTGAGCTCGCTGATATTTATTACCTGGAAGGCGCCCGTGATTACGTCATCATTCATACCACCGGAGAACAGATCCTGACCCTACAGAGCATGAAATCGCTGGAGGAACAACTGCCGGCGACGCAATTCATCAGGATCCATAAATCTTACCTGATCGCCATTGGTAAAATCAATTTTATAGAACGTGGTAGGGTCTCCATCAATAAGCAACTGATTCCTGTAAGTGACACCTACAAGGAGCGTCTGCTTAATCAGATTAAGGCGTGAAGCATAAAAAAGCCCCCAAATAATTTAGAAAACTATTTGGGGGCTTAAAATGTCAGGCGTTTTTGATTTAATTCAGCGCAAAGCTGTCTTCGAGTTTAATCTGGTCAGATGCAGTTCCAATCATCAGTTTAAAATCTCCGGGTTCCGTGACCCATTTCAATTGCTGGTTGAAGAAAGCAAGCTTTTCCTTATTGATCGTAAATGTAATGGTCTTGCTTTCACCTGCTTTGAGCATCACTTTCTGAAAATCTTTAAGTTCCTTAACAGGGCGCACTACAGAGGCTACTTTATCCTGAAGATACAGTTGTACTACTTCTTCACCGGCAAATTTGCCTGTGTTTTTAAGTGTCAGCTCTACTTTGATCTGCCCTGTTGCCGTCAGTTGTTTCGCACTGAGTTTCAGATCAGAATATGCGAAAGTAGTATAACTTAAGCCATGTCCGAAAGCAAATTTTGGGCTGTTCTGCATATCCAGGTAAGCAGATTTGTATCTCGTATCTTTGTCATTCATACTTGGCCGTCCGGTACTGTAATAATTATAGTACAGTGGAATTTGCCCCTCATCTCTTGGAAAAGTCATGGGTAGCTTACCTGCAGGATTGTAATCTCCATACAAAACATTAGCCATAGCATGACCAGCTTCACTGCCCAGCCACCAGGTATACATGATCGCAGGAACATGGTCTGCCGTCCAGTTGAAGATCAGTGGGCGACCCGCCATCATCAAAACCACAACGGGTTTACCTGTTGCCTGAATAGCCTTTATTAAATCTTCCTGTACACCTGGAAGATGAATATTTGTTTTACTTTTCGCTTCCCCGGTCATATCGAATGCTTCGCCTGCGGCGATCACCACGACATCAGCCGATTGTGCAGCAGCGATGGCTTCAGCGAAACCTGTTTTCGAGCTATCACTGATACCGCAGCCTTTGGCATAAATGAACTCCGTGTTTTTCCCTGCTTTCTCCTGAAGTCCCTGATACAGGGAAACCAGTTTATCATTTGGCCATAGCACAGACCAGAAGCCATGCATATCCTCTTCTGATTTGGCTAAAGGCCCGATTACTGCAACTTTTTTCAGGCTTTTTGACAAAGGCAGGATTTGACCTTCATTTTTTAAAAGCACCATGCTCTTCTCTGCCATATTTAAGGCCGCCTGTTTGTTTTCTACTGAATTAAGCTCCTTTTCCTGACGTGCAACATTGCTGAAACGATAAGGATCATCAAATAGGCCTAGTTCAAACTTCTTGCGCAGCACCCGTTTAACAGCATCATCAATTAGCGCTACAGGCACTTTCTTGTCGGCTACAAGTTTAGCCAGGTTGGGCAGGTAACTGCGACTTTCCATATCCATATCGCTGCCTGCCTTAATAGCGATTTCTGCAGCCTGGCTTTTGTCTTTGGCAAAACCATGTGGCACCATTTCTCCAATGGAACCCCAATCACTGACCACAAAACCTTTAAAGCCCCATTTGCCTTTTAAAATATCACGTTGCAGGTAGGAACTTCCTGTTGCAGGAACACCATTTAAAGAATTAAAAGCATTCATAAATGTGGCCGCACCTGCATCTACGGCAGCCTTAAAAGGCGGAAGATAGAATTCCCAAAGTGTATGTTCGCTCATATCTACTGCGTTATAATCGCGGCCTGCTATCGCAGCTCCATAAGCGGCGAAATGTTTAGCGCAAGCCATAATCGCGTCCAGATTTCCAAGCCCTTTACCCTGAAACCCCTTAACACGGGCTATGGCAATTTGCGAACCCAGATAGGTGTCTTCACCAGCACCTTCCATTACCCGTCCCCATCTTGGGTCACGGGCAATATCGACCATCGGTGCAAATGTCCAGTGTATCCCAGAGGCGGCAGTTTCCCTGCCAGCAACACGTGCCGCCAGCTCCATAGCCGAC
>Ga0247815_10002623_pt1 | contig 13232 bp, 14 predicted proteins | sample UWRJL194509B1_FD_181014 | JGI IMG/M metagenome (GOLD analysis project Ga0247815, IMG submission 181014) | Plant litter microbial communities from Arlington Agricultural Research Station in Wisconsin, United States - UWRJ-L194-509B-1 | ecosystem: Environmental > Terrestrial > Plant litter >... | reverse complement strand
CGGCTTTAGCAATATTGACGGACTTGATTTTGTTTTGCAGGATAAAACCGGCAGCGGTCAGCTGGCAAAATTCGGTACTGTAGGTAACAACTTTATTTCTGAATTGATGAAGCGGCCGGAGATTGCGCTTGCTTTTACCACTTTCCGTGCCGATTACCCCCAGTTAGAACTTGAGGTAGATGATGTGAAAGCCGATCAGCTTGGCGTAAGCACCAAAGATATACTCCAAACAATGCAGGCCTACTTTGGCTCTGCCCAGGCATCCGACTTTAATCGTTTTGGAAGGTATTACAGAGTAATGGTACAGGCTGATCAAGCTGACAGGACCGATCCCTCAGCCATCGATGGCGTATATGTGAAGAACAAAAGCGGTGAAAGTGTTCCGGTTAGTACACTTGCTAAACTCAAAAGGGTTTACGGTACAGAAATGGCATCCAGATATAACCTGTTCAATTCCATCAAGATCAATGCCATTCCAAAACCCGGCTTTAGCACCGGCGATGCGATTAATGCCGTAAAAGAGGTTGCAGCAAGCAAGCTTCCGACCGGATACAGCTATGAATTTAGCGGTATTACAAAAGAGGAAATCACGTCAGGCGGGCAGTCTGTCATCATCTTTATCCTATGTCTGGTGTTCGTTTACTTCCTGCTGTCAGCCCAATATGAAAGTTACATTCTGCCCTTTGCTGTGATGCTCTCCATACCTACTGGTATATTCGGGGTTTTCGCTACCATAGGTATCGCCGGTGTGGAAAATAATATCTACGTACAGGTAGCGCTGATCATGCTGATTGGCCTGCTCGCAAAAAACGCAATTTTGATCGTAGAATTTGCTTTACAGCGGCGCAAGAATGGTGAAAGCGTTATTGATGCTGCCCTGGACGCTGCGAAAGCAAGGATTAGACCTATAATTATGACCTCAGCAGCATTTGTCGTTGGTTTGATTCCAATGATGTTTGCAACCGGGCCATCGGCTCAGGGTAACCACTCGATCAGCATCGGCGCTGCCGGAGGCATGGTTGCAGGCGTTGTGCTTGGACTTTTAATTATCCCGGTATTATTCGTGATTTTCCAGGGATTGCAGGAACGGTTAACGGGAATCCCTACGGACCTGGATCCTGATGAAGATGAATTATTTGACCTGCCGGGAACTGAAGTACATTTTAAGCATCAGATCAATCACGCCCAATCATTAGCAAAATGAAACCAAAAGCATTTATAAAACAGGCAATTACCTATCTATTGACCAGCGTCCTGCTTGCAGTGAGCTCCTGTAAGGTCTCCAGGGATATTTCCAGGCGATCAAATATCCTCCCTGCAAATTATCGCAGTTCCCAATCTAATGATACTATTTCAGTGGGATTTTTACCTTGGAGAGAGTTTTTGGAGGAAAATTACCTGAAAGCGCTGATTGATACTGCGCTAATAAGAAATAATGATCTCCAGATTGCGATCCAAAACGTTGATGCCGCTCACAAACTATTAAAGCAGGCGAGCCTGGGATATTTACCAAGCGCTAACCTAACTGTTACGGGCACAAGCAGCCGCCCTTCAAACAATAGTTTAAATGGCATAACGCTCAGTCAGTTTTTAGGGAGTAAGCATGTAGAAGACTATACCGCTGCTGCTGCTCTTTCCTGGGAAGCTGACATCTGGGGTAAAGTCAGGAATCAAAAGTCGGAGGCGCTGGCTGCTTTCCTCCAAACAACCGAAGCAAGAAAAGCCATTCAGACACAGCTTGTTTCAGATATATCCCGAGGTTATTATAATCTGCTGACGCTGGATGCTCAACTTAAAATTGCCAAAGAAAACGTTGCCCTTAATGACAGCACGCTCCGGATAATACAGTTACAGTATGATGCCGGACAGGCAACATCGTTAGCTGTACAGCAAGCACAGGCGCAGCAATTAACTGCTGCGCAGTTAATACCCCGCTTTGAAGAGGATATAACCGTACAGGAAAATGCCGTCAGTCTTCTGCTGGGTAAAGTACCAGGACCGGTTCAGCGTGCGGCTTCACTGGATCAGTTTTTTCCATTAATGTCAATCAGTGCAGGGATTCCTGCTGCATTGTTGAATATGCGTCCTGATGTTAAAAGTGCGGAGCTTGAAATTGACCGGGCAAATGCCCAGGTTGGGTTAAATAAAGCCAGTATGTACCCTGCACTAACTATTACTGCCCAGGGTGGCGCCAATTCCTTCCGTGCAAGCAACTGGTTCACGCTTCCGGCCTCCTTGTTCGGAAATGCCATGGGTAATCTTACTCAGCCATTGTTTCAAAAGCGACGATTGAGAACTCAATATGAACTCGCTGTAATTGCACGGGAAAAATCGGTGATCTTGTTCCGTCAGCAGGTCCTGACCGCCGTTGCTGAAGTATCGGATGCATTGGCGAGGATTGATAAGTTAGCACAACAGCGGTCTGTCTCAGATCAGCGAACAGAGACGCTAAAACAAGCCACAACAAACGCAGGGCTCCTTTTCAGGAATGGTATGGCCAATTACCTCGAAGTGATTACCGCACAATCAAACGTTTTGCAAAGCCAGCTGCAGTCAGCAGAACTAAAACGCGCGCAGCTGGAAGCGGCAGTTGAATTGTACCGCTCAGTTGGGGGAGGCTGGAAATAATATAAAACATAAAACAATGAATACAATTAACAAGACAAAAAATGTAACCAGGCTATTCTCAGTGATAGGATTGGTTTTAATGAGTGTATTAGTTCTTTCATCTTGTTCTAAAGATGACAATGGACATATGGAAGTGAAAAAGATTCCTGTTGTACTGGTACACGGAGCCTGGCAAGCCTCTTATGCCTGGGAAGAAGTTAAAAGTCAGCTCACAGCTCAAGGTTACCAGGTAAACGTAGTCAGTTTGAAAGGACACGGAGAAGATAATACGCCGGTTAAGGAACTCAGTTTTTCCGGCTATGTTGCACAGGTAAAACAGGCAGTCAATTCGTTTAATGAACCTGTGATCTTGATAGGGCATAGTTTAGGAGGTGCTGTGATCACTCAAACAGCCGCTGAAATACCTGCTAAAATTGCCAAGCTGATTTATGTAGCAGGATTTATTCCCCAAACCGGAAAAAGTGTTCTGGACTATGCTGGTCTGGATAAAGCTTCGCTTTTAGGGCCGGTATTGGAGTTTAATGCGGATCAAACATTGGCTGCGGTTGCCAATCCGGGCATTAATTTCCCAAAAGTGTTTATCCAGGACGGCACAGATAAACAACAACAATTTGTGTTAGATCATTACAGAGCCGAACCAGTAATTCCCCTTGCTACGCCGCTGAGTTACACAACCGACAATTACACTGCTGCCGGAAAAAAATACTATGTGTTTACTACAGCTGATAATGCGATTAGTTACGCTTTTTAACAGCAAATGGCAAAGGATGCAGGCATCACAAAAACATTTACTATTAACTCGGGGCACAGCCCATTTATTTCAAAACCATCCGAGCTGACTGCTATCCTTGAAAACATTATCAAAGATTAGATGATCAGCAGGATGAAATAGCGATTTCTGTAAAATGACTTAAAATGAATAATTCTGAAACGAACGATTTAAATATTTACGTATATTTATTATCTATTCATTATTTACAACAGCAGATAAAAATGAAATAATCATACAGTTCTTATTCAATGAGTGAAAATAATCTTTTACTAAACTAACAACCCTTTATTATGCATACAATAGATATCCCAAACGAATTAAGCAGTTATTACTCTGCTAAAACACAACCGGAAATAGTACATTTCGGAGAATTAAACTATCTATCCATTCTGGGTAGCGGAAGCCCTGGCACAGCAACTTTCTATCAAAAGAAAAAGGCAATACTCGACTTTATTAAACAACTTCAAAATCAGTTTAAAGGCACGGAGAAAGCATTTAAAAATGATATTGTCGAGATTTTTTATTGGTTTGATGATAAAGAAGGACATGTCGATATTGGCAATTTTTATACCACGGTGGACTTATCCCTGCTTCACTATAGAATTGCAGTAGTTATTCCAGACTTTGTTACAGAAGACGACATCAAAGTCACTGCTCAAAAAAGTGGTGCTATTGCTTTTGCTACCGAATTTGAACGGTTCACTTATAATGCTGGAAAATGTGTTCAGCTCATGCATTTAGGACCCTTCGCGGGAGAATTGGAGACCTTACCCAAACTGCAGGACTTTGCTAACCAAAATAGTTTGGTAAAATCAGGAATGCATCACGAAATTCACCTGATCCATTTTGAATACGGTCAAAGTCAGGAACATTTAAAAACGATTTTAAGAGACCCCGTAAAATCAATTATATAATTAATTTTTTTATAAAATTTGAAGCATACGTTTCAACTATTTAATGTAAAGATCATGAGTACAGAAAAAGAATTAACAGGCAAGATAGCATTGGTTACCGGTGGAACAAAGGGCATCGGGAAAGCAATTGCAGACCATTTGGCAATATTAGGAGCTACCGTTGTCGTATCGGCAAGAAGCCAGCCGGCAGAAGATATAGAACATGATTTTATAGCGGCAGATGTGACAAAAAGCTCGGACAATGAAAATCTGGCAAAAAAATTACCGAACAATATGGTGGTTTGGATATTTTGGTCAACAATGTTGGCGGAACTTCGTCACCCGCAGGTGGTTTTAGTGTCTTGTCAGAGGAGGATTGGGAGAAAGATCTGCAACTGAACTTACTGGCAGCAATAAAGCTGGATAAAGCGCTTGTTCCATCAATGACTGAGCGAAATAAAGGTGTAGTTATACATATTTCCTCGCTTAATGGCAAGTTGCCACTTTATGCTTCTAATTTTTCCTATGGAGTAACCAAGGCTGCTCTTAATAATTATAGCAAGGCGTTAGCTAATGAAGTTGCCTCAAAAGGTGTCCGGGTAATTACCGTCTCTCCAGGAATGGTAAAAACTACGGCCATGGAAGCTTTTCTTGATAATTATGGAGCTTCCATAGGGAAAAGCGGGGACGAAACTGCTCAATTAGTTATGGACAGCATGGGTGGCGTACCAATGAACAGATTGGCCCAGCCAGAAGAAATAGCCCACTTGGTAGGTTTTCTTGCTTCGCCTAAAGCCTCTTATATCACAGGAGCAAATTATGTGATAGATGGAGGAACTATTCCTACAACTTTTTAAGCATCAATTTTAAAACAAACGTTGCAGAAACTACAATTGAAGAAAGCTTGTTTGCAGGGCTATTCAAATAAATAATACTATGCCAGCAACATTAATTTATCGAAAAAGCAGCCCCTAGTGTACTTGCACTAATTACCTTCCTGACTGCAGCAGGCATATCAGTATTAGCAGCAATCATTACTATAGTTTATGTGCCACACAAGCCTAAAAAACAACAAACAATTACATCATTCACTATAGACTTTTATTCAATAACAATTGAAAAATAAAATCATATGTCAAACTCACAAAAAACAAACACCAGGTTAGACGGAAAAATAGCATTAGTAACAGGCGGTACTAAAGGCATTGGAAAAGCCATTGCAGACAGACTTGCTGATGCAGGCGCCACTATTATTGTAACAGCCAGAAGTCAGCCAGCTGATGCAAATCAATCTTATCATTTTATCGCCGCCGACCTCGCTAAAGTTGGTGAAAGCGATAGAATAGCTAAAGAAATCAACGAAAAATTTGGAAAGGTTGATGTTTTAATAAACAACATTGGTGGTACAAGCAGCCCGGGTGGCGGGTTCAGTACATTAACACACGAACACTGGAACAATGATTTACAATTAAATCTGCTGGCACCAGTTAATTTGGACAGGTCATTATTACCAAAAATGCTGGAAGCTGGAGAAGGCGTAATTATTCACATTTCTTCTATTAACAGCCAGTTACCGCTTTGGGAGGCGAATATGCCATACGGTGCAGCCAAAGCCGCGTTAGATAATTATAGTAAAGGCTTGTCTAATGAACTTGCCAGCAAAGGTGTACGCGTGTTGACCGTTTCTCCAGGACCGGTTAAAACAGGTGCAATGCAGACCTTTTTAGGTGATTTTGCCAGTGCTTTAGGTAAAACAGTTGATGAAGCTACACAAGTCATGATGGATAAGATAGGTGGTATCCCAATGGGCAAAATGGCCGAACCGGAAGACATTGCTGAACTTGTTGGATTTTTAGTTTCACCTGCTGCTGCTTACATCACAGGCGTCAACTATGTAGTTGACGGCGGCACCATACCATTGGTGTAAACATCAGCAACAAAAGAAATAAAAATAATTACAACAACTAAAAATTAGTTTTGCTATGGAACAATCAACTTATAAAATCAGCAGCGAAAGAGAAATTGAAAATCTTATTGCACAGTACACCCACTATTTAGACGCAGCTAATTTCGCTGGGGTAGCCGGGTTATTTAAGTATGGAAAAATTATATCTACTGGGTTAGTCGCAGATGGCGCTGCGCATATTGAACAGCACCTGATTGAAAATTTACAGGTATACCCGAATGGAACACCGCAAACGGCACATGTAACTACAAACACAGTTTTGAAAATTGATACTGATGACCAGACGGCAACTGCATCTTCTTATATGACGATATTCCAGCAGGATCTTGAGAGGGAATTTCCGCTTCAGCCGATTATTATAGGCCGGTATGAAGACACCTTTGCCCGTGTTGATGGCATATGGTGGTTCAAAGAACGTAATTTAGTCATAAGCCTTTTAGGCGATTATACTCATCATGCAAGGCCAGACGGACCGGGTTCTAGAAACATTCAATAATGAGAAACATAAAACAGCCCTGGTTACCGGGGTAAATAAAGGATCGGTTTTGCCAGCGTTTAGGCGCTGGCAAAATGTTTTAAAGCCGGTTTCTGCGAGAGCCTCCATTTCTCTTGCCCGATCGTGCAAGTGGTCGATTTTGTTCAGCAACGAATCTGTTGATTGGGTTACATTAGTTTGTAGAGAATCTGCTTGATGCTGCGCAATTGCCACGGTTCCCAAGAGGGTTATATATAAAGTAGCTAAATAGAAACTGAGAAAAAGGATTCTTACCGGGCGTTCAAACTATACCAAAGCTGTAAAAGATTCGACCAAATTTCTTGATGACCAACACAGTTCTGCTCAAGTCTTCCGATATTTGGAAAAATGCGATTACAGGGACTTCGAGTTCTTGCGGATCAGTATTGTCCAAAATGTTAATAAATTATGGAAACCCAGCATATTCTTTCTCCAATCCCTATCGGTGACTGGTTCCTGCGGTTTCTTACCGGCAAGAAACATCAACTATTACGCCGGACGTTTGCCTGGCTATTACCTCTTATGCTGATACTTGCTGGAAAGCGTTGGGGAGAATATTCTGGCATTGTTGACCAATTGGATTGGGTCTGTTTTTATCTGGTATGGATTGGTATGTTCTATATCAATGTGCACGTGCTCATCCCCAAGTTATTTCATAATGGTAAGTCTGTTCGCTACCTTTTCTTGCTTGCCGGAACTATTGCGGTCGGTTGGTTCATCCTTTTTTTTGTACGCGAACTTGTTTGGAATCAATTCCGGTTGCTTCCCGCGGCAAATCCGAAGGAATCTATTCTTACCGTTGTGGGGGTAACCATCTTTTTGACTCCGATATTCCTGTTTTCTACCGGCCTTAAGCTTCTGCAGCGTTGGATTGCGGATGCACACAAGATCGATGAACTGGAAAAACAATCGCTGCAAAGTGAGTTGAAAGCTCTGCGGAATCAAATACAGCCCCATTTTCTCTTCAATATGCTTAATGGCATCCTGGCTATTAACAGAACCGAACCGGAACTGGCATCCCGTATTATCCTCAAATTATCTGACTTCTTACGGTACCTGTTGTATGACAGTAACCATAACAGCGTCTATCTTTCGGCGGAAATACGGTTCATTAGTGACTTTCTGGAGCTTGAAAAGACACGCCGTGACGACTTTACCTACGATATCAAGTATGACCCATCCCACGTAATGGGCATCAAAATTCCACCACATGTGCTGTTGACACTGGTAGAAAACGCCATTAAGCACAGTGTTAATTCCAATGGCAAATCCTACGTCGCGCTTAGCCTGCACGTGGTGAAAAGCACGATAACTATTACCTGCGAAAACTCAATGCCGCTGCAACCACCAGATCCTGTACCTGGCGGATTGGGCCTGGCAAATCTGAACCGCAGGTTACACCTGCTTTTTGCCGATGAATTTGAATATATGATTAACAAAGCAACTGACCGTTATACCGTAAATTTAAGCATACCTGTATGAATTGTATCATTGTTGACGATGAGCCGCTCGCGCGGAAAGGACTATCGGACCTGCTGATAGGTTTTGACAACCTTAAGCTGACCGGAAGCTTTAACAATGCGGCAAGCGCAGGCGAATACCTTACTTCAAACCCGGTTGATCTGGTCTTTCTTGATATACAGATGTCGGGCATCAACGGACTGGAATTTGCTCGGTTGCTGCCTGAACATACCCTGATTATCTTCACAACCGCCTACTCACAGTATGCACTGGAAAGCTACGAGGTTGATGCAATCGATTACTTAGTAAAACCAATTTCTCCTGAGCGGTTTGCAAAAGCCGTTGAAAAAGCGACCACACACCTGGCTTTGCTGGAGAAAAGCAAAGATCAGATTGAAACAATAGAGGAAAACCACGTGCTGATCCGTGCTGATCGGCGTTTTTACAAAATAGCATTTGAACAGATAACGCATATCGAAGGATTAAAAGACTATGTTATCCTTTATACCCGTGACAGCAAATATATTACTTGGATAAATCTAAAGAATATCCATAGTAAATTGCCGGCAGCTACATTTTTGCGGGTCAGCAAGAGCTTTGTGGTCAATCATCAGGCGATCACCTCATTTGATAATACTACCATTTACATCAATGAATTAGAGATCGCCATTGGTAAAGCCTATCAAGAAGATTTCTTTAGGCAATATATAGGCCGCGAGCAACCCTGAAGCTACGAAGCGAGTTTAGTATAGTAAACCTGCACCATTAAATAGGTGAGTCCTTATTGAATCTATTCAATTAAGTCTTAACAAACCAAACAGGAGTAGAATTTTGTCTTGTGATGGAACTAGGCTCAAACATGACAGCTCAGATGGTAATTTCTTGAAATGGTTACCAGGACTTATTCAAACCTGATGACGCGATACGGAGACTACTTTAAAAAGGCCGATGCCAGTAACAAGTAACATCTTGACCAGCATAAAGAATCGTAGTGTACATTTAATAGAGACTGCGCCCAATCCTCTTACATTTAGTTTTGTATAGTAAAATAGGTGTTACGTATAGATTTCAAATCTTCATTTGCAAATGGCGTTACTTTTGCCAACCAACAGAATGATACATTTTATGAAAAATTACTTATTAGTTTTAATTGCAATTACAATTGCTTCATGTGCAACGCCCAAACCCCCAATGCCCGATTCAAATTCCAATACGAAAATAGAGGAAGTTTTTTCTAAGGATGGCAGCAATGCAGTAGAAACCAAAGTATTTGACAGCCAAGACCCTAAAACGAAGTACAAGGTATTCTATCCCGCCCAGCTTTCTGAAAAAGCTCCACTGATAACCTGGGGAAACGGAACCGGATTGACACCAGACAGTTATGAAAAGATATTGCGCCATCTGGCTAGCTGGGGCTTTATTGTTATCGATAATTATGATAAAAACACAGCCAATGGTGCTAGTATCTTAGGCTCAACTAAGTTTATGATACAGGAAAATAACAAACCGGGCAGCATTTTCTACCATAAGGTTGATGTAGATCATATCGCTGCCTCTGGACATTCACAAGGTGCGGGAGCGATTATAAATGCACATACTGAGTATGCTGACGGAAATCTGATCAAAACGCTCCTACCTATTGCTCTTCCAGGCTTAATTAAGTCAAATCCCAATAAAATCCGGGTCCCTGTGTTTTTTGTCAGCGGTGGTGATGACCGCTTTTTTTCCAATCCCAAGCTTAACGTTGATGCTTATAGCAAAGTACGAAGCGACGTCCCTTCCGCAATTGCCATTCGCAAATCTGTCAGCCATGACGCAATAAGAGATACCAACCTGGAAACGGGCTATGTAACAGCATGGATGATGTATCAACTGCGTGGAGACGGAACGGCAGCCAGGGTGTTCAGGGGTTCGTCGGCAGAAATATTGTCCAATCCCAACTGGACAAATGCAGCCACAAGTAATTTCCGTTGATCAACATTAACCTTCAAAATCCTTAATTTGAAGCAATTTAGAGCATAGTTTCCGTAATTAAAAAAGCTGGTCAGTCTCACTGGCTTTTTTAATTAAATGACTCACAAGTATTTCAAAAACTTACAAAGATCACTGGTATAAATAGGCAATTAGTTAACAATTTATTGCTCTAGATCTTATCCAAAAGGTATTAAATTCTGGCTACTTGGTAATGTCTTAGAATCAGCTTGTAAGATTGTTCTATACCAAGAAGCCCTCCTTTAAAAAGACGGCCTTGGCTGACCCGACCTTAATTAAAGCTTTACGGCAGAAAGAGAAATTTCGGTTTGTGCGACAAATCTGACTTCTAGTTGCCCCTAAATAAAGAAAGGGACAATGACTTATGGCCATTGTCCCTTATCTAAATTAACGCTCTCATACATTAAAGCGTTTTAAGACGCCAAATATTATGTCACATTGATAATAAAGTTTATCTTTTTGGTACTGTTGTTCTAAATTTAAACAATCATTCCTGCATGAAATTCCTCATCAATTTTTTTATTTAAAGGAGTCGGCTCTACAGTGACAATAACCTCAAAAGTCGGACCGACTTTAAGGGAAAGTAGGTGTCCGCCTTTGACATTGCCTCCTCTTAAAGAAGCCGTTGCATGTGCGTGAACAATAGGTTTTCCATCTAACCAGGTGATGTTACCCATAAATGAGGTCACTTCAGCAATTCCAACTGGTATTACCTCGTACTGCAAACGGTCAAAATCGAACCAGCCTAACTCTAGACTAAAAGCACTTCCAATACCATGGAAATGAGCACTTTTCACATCGTAATTCAATGCAAAATCTGTTAAACCTGATACCACTTCATCTTCTTTAGAGAAAATGACCATATAGGTTCTAAATTCGCCTACAGTGCTCAATAATTTAACTTTCATCGTAGGCGCATCGCCCAATTTTACCGCATGGGAGGTAGATCTATATTCTTCTTGTGCCATGACTATTTTTCTTTAATATCCAGGTCAATCAATCCTGCTTCGAACTCTTCATTCAGTTTTTTATATAACGGAGTTGGTTCTACCGTAACAATAACCTCAAGAGTTGGACCAACTATCAGTTGTAACAAATGACCACCTTTTACTGAACCATCTCTTAGGGAAACCGAAGCATGTGTATGAGCTACGGGTTTGTTGTGATACCAAACGATGTCCCCAATAAAAGATGTGATTTCTGCTGTATCAACTGGCAAAACTAAAAACTGCTTACGTTGGTAATCGAACCAACCTACCTTTACATGCAATGCATCTCCAATAGCCTGATAATGTGCGCTTTTTACTTTGTATTTCTCCGCAAATTCTGTTAGTCCAGACACTGCTTCATCCCCTTTAGACATAATGACTGCGTAGGTCTTAACTTCACCAACCTGACTCAGTAATTTAACTTTCATTCCCGGGGCTTTTCCGGCTTCACCATACTTGGTTGCTGACATGTATTCTTGTGCCTGTGCACTTATTTGTAGTCCAACTAAAACAAATAAAGCCAATAATAAACCTCTGTAATTTACTTCCATTTTTGTGTATTTATGCCCAACGTCAGGCTGTTATAAATAAATTCAAGCTGATTATTCAGCCTTGTATTAAATAATTTCTGCGTTCAGCAGAACAATATTGATAGGTGATAATTCCTTTAGAAGTTATTCAACAGTCTTACCTCTAGTGGTTCTGCAAACAATTCCTCTCCTGATTTTACAAAAATTGTCATGTGATCATTTGATAAGTGCTTATCTAATGCTTCCTTGCTTTCCCAGGCTTCTACAAAGAAATAGGTATTACTTTTAGTTGTTTCCTGTAAAACTTCATAAGAAATGCATCCTTCTTCCTTTTGTGTAATTGGGACTAAGCTTTTCATTAGAATTTCAGTTTCTTTTGCTTTTTCTGGTTTTGCTACAACTTTAGCTACAACTTTCAACATAATGGTATTTTTTATATCTGTAAAATTGCCGTATTTTTGACTAAATAGCAGTGTAATACTGATAAAATGTCTAATTATTCAATAATGTTGAACAAATGATTCAATCTCTTAAAAGAACCTTTGATATACTTGAATATATCGCTGCTAATGGTAACCTGGTTCGCGTAATTGATATCGCTCAGGCTTTGAAGGTGCGAAACAATAATCTGTTTGCTAAACCCATCAATGTTAGATTGATATTCCTGCTGAATATTTTGAACAATGCCACTAATCATATTCTCTTCCTTATCAGAAAGAAATAAGGCTTCGTTTGCGGAGTAATTGAAGAACTCATAATTCCTTACTTTATTTGCCATGGACGTGTTCCACAAGAGGTCAGGTTGGACAAGTAAGATCCAACCCGAAAGGTTGTCTTCAGGACTTGTTCCAGCACTCCTGACGATTTGACCGGGTGCAATCAAAATACATCGACCCCTGCACCGATTGGGGATTTAAACGAATTTTTGGAACTGATGCCAATAAGGATTTATTGATTGCCTTTCTCAATGCAATTTTTGACGGGCGAAAGCAAATGAAAAACATTGTATACAACAAAAATGAGCATAAAGGAAATACCCGTAATGATCGTAATGTGATTTTCGATATTACCTGCACCGGTGATGAGCACGAACGCTTCATCATTGAGATGCAGCGTGAAAACCAAAAATATTTTAAAGAGCGTGCGGTGTTTTATGCAAGCCGTTTAATTAATGAACAGGGTCCGAATGAAAAAGATGGTAAATGGGATTATAATCTTAGGGAAGCATATATGATCGCTATCTTAGATAACTTTGTTTTGGATAAAGCTGAGGATACTGAATATTTTCATGATGCATGCTGGAAATATGGGGGTGCTAAAAATTTACTTTCCGACAAATGTTGGATTTATTTTTTAGAATTACTTAACTTTAAAAAAGCTGATTCGGCCCTTGTCACTGAGCTGGATAAGTGGCTATACGCATTAAAACATATGAGTAAATTAGAAGAAATTCCAGTTTGCTTGCAAGAACCGATATTTATTAAGTT
>Ga0247815_10002621_pt1 | contig 13235 bp, 13 predicted proteins | sample UWRJL194509B1_FD_181014 | JGI IMG/M metagenome (GOLD analysis project Ga0247815, IMG submission 181014) | Plant litter microbial communities from Arlington Agricultural Research Station in Wisconsin, United States - UWRJ-L194-509B-1 | ecosystem: Environmental > Terrestrial > Plant litter >... | reverse complement strand
GCGCCGCTGACGCCGCTGATCGGGCCGGAGGGCGCGTCGGCGGCGTTCGCGGTCAGCTTCACCGCCGTGTTCTGGCTGGGCGCCGCCTACGCCGGCAAGCGCGGCTGGCGCGTCACCATTTAGTTTGCGCGGCCGTTGTCAGCGGCCCGCCAGTCCGGCCAGGATAAGGTCGATGCCCACCACAAAGTCGGCGCGGTCGTCGTGCACACGCATCTGATCCGCGACGCTGCGGACAAAGGGATACGCTTGCGCATCGAGCGCGGACCAAGCGGTCGCCACCGCCCCGAGCACGTCAGCCCGGTTTGCGCCACGTGCCTGGGCTAGCTGCGCATTGCTGGCGTTTTGCCCGCCCACGCCGAGGATGTAGTTCAGAAGCGCCGACACGGTCGCCCAACGCTGGTCCTCCGGCACCTTCAGCGTGATCAACTGTTGACCGATACGCTCCAGGATACGCACCATGGTCAGTTGCCCCGCCGACCACGTCAGCGCCGCGCCAACCCACGGGTGGGCGTCCATGGCATCGAACATCGCCAGCGCGATCGCGCGCACCGCGTCCTGGGGCGTCGGGTGGCGTTCGTGCAGGTCCACTTTGCGGCTGATGATGGCGTCGCAAGCGGCGGCGAGCAGGTCCCGCTTGTTGGCGATATGCCCGTAAAGCGCGCCGGGACCGGTGGCGAGACTCTCGGACAAGGTGCGGAAGGTCAGCCCCGCTTCGCCGCCGCTGTCCAGCAGTGCAATGGCGGCATCGATGATTTGTTCGCGCGTCAGCGATTCTGTGCGGCGCTGGCGGGTCGGAGAAATTTTAGTCATAGCGTATCTTGACATAGATGGAATGATGTTCCAATATATTGGAACGACGTTCCAACATGAAAAGGATTTTTATGCATCATCCGGTTACCATTATTGGCGGGGGCCTCGGCGGCCTGGTGCTGGCGCGCGTGCTGCACCTGCATGGAATTGTCTCCACGGTCTACGAGGCGGAACCATCACCCACGGCGCGGGACCAGGGCGGTATGCTGGATATCCACGACTACAACGGCCAAGTCGCGTTGCGGGCGGCCGGCCTGCTCGATGCCTTCCAGGATCTGATCCTGCCCGGCCGGCAAGCCATGCGCGTGCTTGATGCCGACGGCACGCTGCTGCTCGACCAGCCCGATGATGGCGCCGGCGGCCGCCCCGAAGTGCAGCGCGGCGAGCTGCGCCGGATGCTGCTCGATTCGCTGCCAAGCGGCACCGTACGGTGGGGTCACAAGGTCGGCGCCGTGCGGACACTGGGAGACGGCGCCCATGAAGTGACGTTTGCCAATGGCGACACGATCACGTCGCGCTTGCTGGTCGGCGCCGATGGCGCGTGGTCGCGCGTGCGGCCGCTGTTGTCGGCGGCCGTGCCTGCCTATAGCGGCATGGGCTACGTCGAAACCTGGCTGTTCGACGCCGATACGCGCCATCAGTCCAGCGCCAGCGTGGTCGGCAGCGGACAGATGGGCGCGCCGGCGCAAAACAAGATGATCGCGGCGCACCGCGAGCGTGGCGAAACCTTGCACACCTACGTCATGCTGACGCGGCCCGAAGCATGGTTCGCCGCCATCGATTTCAGCGACCACGCGGCCGCTTGCGCCCGCATCGCCGAAGAGTTTTCCGGTTGGGCACCGGAAATCACGGCGCTCATCACCGACAGCGATACCCCACCGCTGCACCGGCCAATTTTTACGCTGCCGGACCAGCACCGCTGGGCGCGCGTGCCGGGCGTCACGCTGATCGGCGACGCGGCCCACCTGACCAGGCCGAATGGCGAGGGCGCCAACCTGGCCATGCTCGACGGCGCCGAACTCGGCCAGGCTCTGGCCGCCCATCCAGGCGATGTCGAGGCCGCGCTGGCGGCATACGAGCAGGCCATGTTCCCGCGTAGCGCGGCGGTCGCCGCCGAGGGCGCCGAACTGCATGCGCTGCTGGGGAGCGAGGCGCCGGCCCAGGCGATAGTCGCCATGCTGCAGGGACATGCGCCTGCGACGCCGTGAACGGGGCGAGCTATAATCCAGCGTCCTCACGATTTAGAAGGTTTGGCATGATCAAAAGTTTGCGTATCGCCGGCATGGCGCTGCTGGGCTGCCTGTCCGGCGCGGCGGTGGCCGATGGTTTCGAGAGCATCGAATCGGCGCCGTTGAAGGAAGTCTGGCTGAACGGCGGGTTTTATTCCTACCACTTCCAGCGCGACAAGAATTTGAACGACAGCAATCCGGGCCTGGGCGCGGAGTATCGTTTCTCGACGGTGGCGTCGGTGACGGCAGGCCGCTTCTACAACAGCGACCGTGCCTATTCCAATTATCTCGGCGTGTACTACCAGCCGTTCAAGGTCGGCCCGGTGCGGCTGGGCGCGGTGGTGGGCGGCTTCAGCGGCTACCCGAAAATGCGCGACGGTGGCTGGTTCCCCGCCATCATCCCCACCCTCAGCTATGAATACGAGCGCGTCGGCGTCAACGTCGCCATCGTGCCGAGCTACAAAGATCGCCTTTACGGGGCGATCTCTGTGCAGCTCAAGCTGAAGGTTTTCGACTAACGCGCTTTCACCGCGATCTGATCCAGGATGTGCTTCGGCACGGCGGAGTAGTGCTTGAACTCCATCGTGTACGTCGCCCGTCCCTGGGTCGCCGAACGCAGCGACGTCGAATAGCCGAACATCTCCGACAGCGGCACCTCGGCGCGGATGATCTTGCCGCCGCCGCCCGCGATTTCGTCCATGCCCTGCACCATGCCGCGGCGCGCCGACAAGTCACCCATCACGGTGCCGGCGTAGTCTTCCGGCGTTTCCACCTCGACCGCCATCATCGGCTCCAGCAACACCGGGTCGGCGCGCCGCATCGCTTCCTTGAAGGCCAGCGAACCGGCCATGCGGAACGCGTTCTCGTTCGAATCGACGTCGTGGTAGGAACCGAAGGTCAGCGTGGCGCGCACGTCGACCACCGGGTAGCCTGCCAGCACGCCGGACTTCAGCGTTTCCACGATCCCCTTCTCGACCGCCGGAATGAACTCGCGCGGCACCACGCCGCCTTTGATGGCGTCGACGAATTCAAAGCCCTTGCCCGGCTCCTGCGGCTCCAGGCGGATTTCGACGTGGCCGTACTGGCCGCGCCCGCCCGATTGCTTGACGAACTTGCCCTCGACATCGTCGACCGCGCGGCGGATGGTCTCGCGATACGCCACCTGCGGCTTGCCCACCGTCGCCTCGACGCCGAATTCGCGACGCATGCGGTCCACCAGGATCTCCAGGTGCAGCTCGCCCATGCCGGACATGATGGTCTGGCCCGATTCCTCGTCGGTGTGCACGCGGAACGACGGATCCTCCTGCGCCAGCCGGTTCAAGGCGATGCCCATCTTTTCCTGGTCGACCTTGGTCTTAGGCTCGACCGCCTGCGAGATCACCGGCTCGGGGAAGATCATCTTCTCCAGCACGATCACGTGATCCGGCGAACTTAAAGTGTCGCCGGTGGTCACGCCCTTCAGGCCGACCGCCGCCGCGATGTCGCCGGCGTAGACCTCCTTGATCTCCTTGCGTTCGTTGGCGTGCATCTGCAGGATGCGGCCGAGGCGCTCCTTCTGGCTCTTGGTCGGGTTGTAGACCGTGTCGCCGGAATTGACCACGCCCGAGTACACGCGGAAGAAGGTCAACTGGCCGACGAACGGGTCGGTCATGATCTTGAACGCCAGCGCGGCGAACGGATCCGCGTCGCTCGGATGGCGTTCGATCGGATTGTCGTCCTCGTCGGTGCCGGCGATGGCGGGCACGTCCAGCGGCGACGGCAGGTATTCGATCACCGCGTCCAGCATCGCCTGCACGCCGCGGTTCTTGAAGGCGCTGCCGGCCAGCATCGGCACGATCTCGTTGCGGATGGTGCGCAGCCGCAGCCCGGTCTTGATCTCTTCCTCGGTCAGCACGCCGCCGTCCAGGTATTTCTCCAGCAACTCGGGCGTGCCTTCGGCGGCGGCCTCGACCATTTTGTCGTGCCACTCCTGCGCCACGGCCTTCAGGTTGTCCGGGATGTCCTCATACGTGAACTTGACGCCCAGGCTCTCGTCGTCCCAGTTGATGGCGCGCATCTTGACCAGGTCGATGACGCCGTGGAAGTTGTCCTCGGCGCCCAGCGGCACCTGGATCGGCACCGGCACGCCCTTCAGGCGGGCGGCGATCTGCTCGCCGACGCGGAAGAAATCGGCGCCGACACGGTCCATCTTGTTGACGAAGGCGATCCGCGGCACCTTGTATTTATTCGCCTGGCGCCACACGGTCTCCGACTGCGGCTGCACGCCGCCGACGGCGTCATACACCATGACGGCACCGTCGAGCACGCGCATCGAGCGCTCGACTTCGATGGTGAAGTCGACGTGGCCCGGGGTGTCGATGATGTTGATGCGGTGCTCGGGGAAATTGCCGGCCATGCCTTTCCAGAAGGCGGTGGTGGCGGCCGAGGTGATGGTGATCCCGCGTTCCTGCTCCTGCTCCATCCAGTCCATCGTCGCGGCGCCGTTGTGCACCTCGCCGATTTTGTGGTTGACGCCGGTATAAAACAGGATGCGTTCCGTGGTCGTGGTCTTGCCAGCGTCGATGTGGGCGCTGATGCCGATGTTGCGGTAACGCTCGATGGGGGTCTTGCGGGTCATCACAATTCTCCTAGAACACTGTCTTTACAGTTGTGGGAAGTCTCAAATGCGGTGCTTCGTGGCAAAATCAAGAGCGGCCTAGCGTGCGACATGACTAGGGGCAATTAATATAGTCTCTGGACTAACCTGCAAGCTTACCCCTGACTTGGACCCCGTGCATGACTCTCAGAAGAAAAACCAGCCTTTTCCTTACCTTTGGCATGGCTCCCGCCCTTGCTTTCGCGCAGGCTTCCGACCTTGAAATGCGTCTGGAGCGCTGCTCCGTCCTTGGCGACGCCAGCGCCCGCCTCGCCTGCTATGACGGCTTGTCGAAGACCGCGCCGGCCGTCAGCGCCGCCGGCGGCAACGCGGTCGGCGCGTCCGACGCCGGCGCGTCCAGCAAACTGGTGACGGCGATCACCCAGCCGTCGTCGGCCGCCGCCGCCGAAGCGACGCAGCCGGCCGCGCCGCCGGAGGAACCGAAAATCCCGCCGAAAATCGCGGCGATCACCACCATCGCGCCGGAAGATACGGTCTCGCGCATGGTGCAATGGTGGGAGCTGGACCGTTCCGCCAAGCGCGGCGTGTTCAACTTCCGCCCACACCGCGACAATTATTTGTTGCTGGCGAATTACAGCACCAGCTCCAATGATGCGCCTTTTAAGGAAGTCACGCCGGGCGGCGTCGACACCAAGCATGTGGAACTGACCTACCAGCTCAGCTTCAAGATGAAGATGATCGAACAGGTGGCCGATACGCCGATCGACTTCTGGTTCGGCTACACGCAGAACAGTTTCTGGCAGGCGTATAACCGCGCCGCGTCCAGCCCGTTCCGCGAGACCAACTACCAGCCCGAGCTGATGCTGACCACGCCGCTGAACCTGAACCTGGGCAAGGCGCTGGACATTCGCTACCTGACGCTGGGCATGGTGCACCAGTCGAACGGCCAGACCTCGACGCTGTCGCGCAGCTGGAACCGGATCTATGCGGAAGTGGGCGCCGAGCACGGCAAGTTCGACGCGCGTTTCCGCATTTGGAAGCGGCTCGACAACGCGCGTTCGGACAACGACAACATCGATATCGTCGACTTCCTCGGCCATGGCGACCTGAACCTGGGCTATCGCAACAACGGCCACGCGTTCACGCTGATGGCGCGCCGCAACTTCTCGACCAACCACGGCGCTTTGCAGGCTGGCTGGGCGTTCCCGGTGGTGGCGAATCTGAAGGGCTATGTGCAGGCGTTCACCGGCTACGGCCAAAGCCTGATCGATTACAACTATTCGCAAAAATCGGTGGGAGCGGGTTTCCAGGCCGATTTCTAACGCGAACCACCGCCAAGGATGCGCGCCGGCAGCATGACCACGGCGCGCAGCAGCGCGAACAAGCCATCGACGCCGATGCCCAGCAGGCGGAACGGCAAGGTGATCAACCAGAACAGCGGATAGAGCACCAGCGCCAGCAAGGCCAGCGGCCAGCACAGGAACAGCAAGAACAGCCACAGGACGAAACCCAGCATGAGATGCTCCGATTCAGTTGACGCGTTATCAATGCTGTCACTTTACCGTCAGCCCGCTGTGTGAACAATTCCCATGCGACCAACTGCGGATTACCGCGATTAAGGGCGTAAATCCGGGGATAAACGGGAAGCTTACTGGCCGAGGCAGATGATCTTGGTCGTGTACTCGTGCGCGTTGGGCTTCTTCTTGGCCGCCCACTCGATCGCCTCGTTGGCCTGCTCGATGGTCAGCACCGAGGCTTTTTCCTTGGACTTGATGAAGGACACGCCTTCGAAGGCGCCTTCCTTGCTCCGCATTACCTTGGCGAATACGGGCGGTTTGCTCTCGCCGTCGGCGATCTTGTTCTGCTGGATGAGGTAGCGCTGATCGTTCTGTTCCATATCTTTCTTCTTTCTTCAAAAGACGAAGTATAACGCCCCTCCCACAAGCAGTATATGCACGCCGCGCATTTCAGCGCATCCTCAAGGTCATCGTACAACTTTCCATCAGAACAAATAGTACGTTATAATTATTCATTAATGTACTTTTCATAGATAAAGCCATGACCGAGAAAATCAGCCTTTCACGCCGCTCGCTGTTGATGGCGACGGCGGTCGCCGTTCCGCTGGTGACCATTCCCATGTACAAGGCGCGCGCCGACGGCCTGGAGGGCGTCGAGTTGCACCAGTACAAGCCGGTGTTCTTCACGCCCGCCGAGTGGACTTTCATCCTGGCCGCCTGCGACCGCCTGATTCCCGCCGACGGCCGCGGTCCCGGCGCGCTGGAGACCAACGTCCCGGTGTTCATCGACCAGCAGCTGCACGCCGGCCTGGGCAACGACATCTACCTGCAGGGGCCGTTCAAGCTCGACGCCCCGGCCACGATGGGTTTCCAGATGTCGTACCCGCCGCAAAAAGTGTACCGCATCGGCATCCAGCTGGCGCAGCAGCAATGCCAGCAAGCGCACGGCAAACCTTTCGAACAGTTGACGGCGGAACAGCGCGACGGCGTGCTGCACGCGCTGGAAAAGAACGGCGTCGATTTCGCGGCGCTGGGCGAGCCGGGCCTGAAGGCCTCGCAGTTCTTCGGCCAGCTGCTGGGCGACACCAAGAACGGTTACCTGGCCGACCCCATGTACGGCGGCAACAAGGACATGAAGGCCTGGGTCGCGATCGGCTTCCCCGGCGCCCGCGCCGCCTACACCGAATGGGTCGACCAGCACAACGTCAAGTATCCGCTCGGTCCCGTCAGCCTCAGCGGCAAACGCGCCTGATCCACCTCACTGAAACGATTCATATGCCAAACATCACCAACGACGAAGTCGACGTCGTCATCGTCGGACTCGGCTGGGCCGGTTCCATCATGGCCATCGAGCTTGCCAAGGAAGGCCTGAAAGTCCGGGCGCTGGAGCGCGGTCCCGACCGTCCGCCGGAAGACTTCGCCTATCCGAAGCCGGCCGACCAGTACGGCTACGCCACCCGCAACAAGGTCTTCGCCACCCCGCGCGACGCCGCGCTGACCGTGCGCTACAACCAGAGCGAAACCGCGTTGCCGACCCGAAAATGGGGCGCCTTCGCTCCCGGCACCGGCGTCGGCGGCTCCGGCTTGCACTGGACCGGGGTGCTGATCCGCCCCACTCCGACCGACCTCAAGCTCAAGACCTACGCCGACAAGGCGTACAAGCGCGGCGTCCTCGATCCCGACATGCGGATCAAGGATTTTCCGTTCAGCTGGGAGGAGATCGAGCCGTACTACGACTTTTTCGACAAGGTCTGCGGCCTGTCCGGCAACACCGGCAACCTTGGCGGCGCGATCCAGCCGGGCGGCGATCCGTTCGAGGGCCCGCGCTCCAGTCCGTACCCGATGCCGCCGCTGCACGACACGCTGAACAACTCGATGTTCGCCGACGTGGCCCGGCGCATGGGCTACCATCCGTTCCCGAATCCATCGGCCAACGCCTCGCAGGCGTGGACCAATCCATACGGCGCGCAGATCGCGCCGTGCAACTACTGCGGCTATTGCAGCAAGTATCCGTGCCTGAACTATTCCAAGGCGTCGCCGCAGACCACCATCCTGGACGTGGTCAAGCGCATGTCCAACTTCGACTACAAGACCGGTGCGAATGTCATTCGCGTCGACCTGCACGACGACAAGAAGACCGCCAAGGGCGTCACCTACATCGACGAGCAGCAGCGCGAGGTGTTCCAGCCGGCCAAGATCGTGATCCTCAGCAGCTTCCAGTTCGCCAACGTGCGGCTGATGCTGTTGTCGGGCATCGGCAAGCCCTACGACCCGGTCACCGAGACCGGCACCGTCGGCCGCAACTACGCGTTCCTCAGCAACGGCGGCGCGACCTTGTTCTTCAAGGACAAGCACTTCAACTCCTTCGCCACGGCGGGCGCGACCGGCGAGATGTTCAACGATATCTCGCCCGGCAATTTCGACGGGCCGTCGCTGGGCTTCATCGGCGGCGCCAAGATCCACAGTTCGCAATCGAGCGGCGCGCCGATCGGCACTGCGTTGCCGCCGGGCACGCCCAACTGGGGCAAGGGCTGGAAAGAAGGCATGGTCGACTGGTACGACCATTCGATGAAGGTCAGCATCACCACCACCTGCCAATCCTACCGCGGCCACTACCTGGACCTGGATCCGAACTACAAGGATCCGTGGGGCCAGCCGCTGCTGCGCATGACCTTCGACTGGCGCCAGAACGAACTGAAGCTGCAACGCTATCTGCGCGGCATCGTGCTCGACATCTCCAAGGAGCTGAAGCCGGACGCGATGTCGGAAAGCTTCCTCGGCCTGGATTCGCACTGGGACATCACCAAGTACGTGTCCACCCACAACGTCGGCGGCGCCATCATGGGCGACTCGCCGAAGGACTCGGCGCTGAACCGCTACCTGCAGTCGTGGGATGTGCACAATGTGTTCGTCCCGGGCGGCAACGCCTTCCCGCAGAACTTCCAGGCCAACCCGACCGCGACCATCGGCGCGATCACGCTGTTCGCGGCGAACGCCATCAAGACGCAATATCTGAAAAACCCGGGCCCGCTGGTGAAAGCATGAAGATGAACCGTTTTAAACAATTACTGCTTGGATCGGCCCTGGGCTTGGCGGCGATTGGCGCCGAAGCGGCCGCCGCCCAGACGCTGGTGCAACGCGGCGAATACCTGGCGCGCGCCGGCGACTGCATGGCCTGCCACAGCGCCGCCGGCAAGCCGGCCTTCGCCGGCGGACTCGCCATCGACAGCGGCCACGGCATCATTTATTCGACCAACATCACGCCGGACAAGAAGCTCGGCATCGGCAACTATAGCGAGAAGCAATTCGCCGACGCGGTGCGCAAGGGCATGCGCGCGGACGGCACGCATCTGTATCCGGCGATGCCGTATCCAAGCTACGCCAAGGTCAGCGACGACGACATGCGCGCGCTGTACGCCTACTTCATGGCGGGCGTGAAGCCGGTCGCCGCCGCCACGCCGGCCACCAGCATGAGCTTCCCGTTCAATCTGCGCTGGGGCATGGAGCTGTGGAATTACTTCTTCGCCTCGGACCAGCCGTTCAAGGCTCAGCCGGGCTGGAGCGGCCAGGTGAGCCGTGGCGCGTATCTGGTCGAGGGCCTGGGCCACTGCGGCAGCTGCCATACGCCGCGCGGGGTGGCGATGAACGAGAAGGCGCTGGATAGCGCGTCGTCGAGCTTCCTGTCCGGCGGCGAGTTGAACGGCTGGCTGGTGCCGTCGCTGCGCGGCATGCCGCGTTGGAACGAGCAGGACATCGTCGATTACCTGCAGACCGGTCGCAACAAGGGCGCGTCGGTGGCGGGCGAGATGACGGCGGTGGTGCAGCACAGCACCTCGCATCTGCAGGAGCAGGACTTGAAGGCCATCGCCGCCTACCTGAAACCGCTGTCGCCGGCGCCGCTGGCCAAGAGCGGCGTCAAGCCCCAGGGCGCGGAGGCGACCGTCAAGAAACTCAGCGCCGCCGTCAACCTGAGCCTGGGCGAGCGGCTCTACCTGGACAACTGCGCCGCCTGCCACTTCGTCACCGGCAAGGGGGCGAACCGGATATTCCCCGAGCTCGACGGCGCGACGGTGGTCAACGCCGGCAGTCCGGCCGCGCTGATCAACGTGATCCTGGCGGGCGCGCGCACGCCGTCCACCGACAAGGCGCCGTCGATACTGGTGATGCCGGGATTTGCGCACAGGCTGAGCGATGGCGAGGCCGCCGAGCTGGCGACGTTCGTGCGCCAGGGCTGGGGCAATCACGCCGAGGCCGTCTCGGAGCGGGACGTGTCCAAGGTGAGAAGCAAGCTGGAGAAGTAAAACCGATCCGGCGCGGAGCGGGTCCGCGCCGGTGTGGCGGCGGGCGTCAGGCGTAGGCCGGCAGTCGTTGCGCAGGCAGCAACGCGGCTTCGTACAGGATGTCGGCGCGCAGCGACGCTTGCAGCGACGGGATGGAGCCGCCGGCGCGGTACTGGAAGCTGACCTGCAGCACGTCGCCCTCGCGCGCCTTGACCGGATTGGCCAACGGCAAGGTCATGTAGTGGTTGAGCCAGTCGATGGTGGTCGAGCGCTCCGCCACCACCGCCAGGATGTTCTTGGTGACGAAACGCATGGCGTTGATCTCGCCGGCGCGCTCGACCACGAACTTGCCCTGCCACGAGTAGGACAGTTCGTTCGGCTGGTTGAAGTCGATGATGCTGTAGACCGCTGGCTGCGCCATCTCGACCGTGCCCGGATAGATGACCGTGGTTTCCTGGAACTGCACGATGGGCGCGTAGAACCCTTCGAAATCGTATTCCTGCCGCAAGGGCTGGACCGCCATGATGACCGCCTCCGGCAGGAACACCGGCAGCGGGCCGCCGAAGCGCTCGATGTAGCGGCGCTTGAACGACTCGATCACCTCCACCTGCTTTTCGCGCAGCATGGCGACGTGGATCATCTCGCAGATGACGACGTCGACCGGCTCCGGCGGCAGGTATTCGAAGGCGTCCGCGTGGACCACCTCGACCTTTTCGCCGTTCGGGTTCATCGCCAGCATCTTGCGGGCTTCCTTGACCATGTCCGGATTGAACTCGACGCAATACACCTTGGACGCCTTGGCCGCCGCGAACCACGACAGCACGCCGGTGCCGCCGCCCAGCTCCAGCACCTTGGCGCCGGGCTTGACCGCGTAGTCGATCGCCGACTTGAAGCCATGCATGCGGTTTTGATCCATCAACATATTGTGATGGTAGTGGACTGGAATGAATTGCCCCAGATAGCAGCTTTCGATCTCGCGTTCGTTCAGCATGGTTGTCCTTGGTTGATCCGCATTGCGTCTGGAGCTAATGCGGTAGGGACATTATCGTTAAGATCATTGCCCTTCCAAGCGGCGAGCTAGCCGAGAAAAACCCGTCAATTCGAATGATTCCGCAAACTTTCTTGACTATCTGGCATTGTTGCTCGTTATACTGGCGGTATCAATTCGGAGATACCGCATGTCGATTCAACACCGCAACAATGTTTTATGCCACGGCGACGGCCCGGCGACCGTCCTGCTGGCGCACGGCTACGGCTGCGACCAGCAAATGTGGCGCTTTATTTATCCGGCGCTGGCCAGGCGCTACAAGGTGGTTTTGCTGGATCTGGTGGGGTGCGGCGGTTCCGACCTGGGCGCCTACGACCGCGCCAAGTACGCCACGCTGCATGGCCATGCGGAGGACATGCTCGATGTCATCAACCTGTATGCGAAGGGGCCGGTGTTTTTCGTCGGCCACTCGGTCAGCGCGATGATCGGCATGCTGGCCTCGATCCAGGCGCCGGAGAAGTTCGCCGCGCACATCATGATCGGGCCGTCGGCTTGCTACATCAATGATGGCGATTATGTGGGCGGCTTCAACGCCGAGGATATCGACGGCCTGCTGCAATTGCTGGACGCCGACTATCTTGCCTGGGCCAGGCGGATGGCGCCGGCCATCATGGGCGCGCCGGCGCAGCCGCACTTGTCGGCCGAGCTGCGGGAGCGGTTCGAGCGCAACGACCCGGAGATCGCCAGGCATTTCGGCCGGGTCACCTTCACCGCCGACCATCGCGCGGAGGTGCGGAAGTGCCGGGTTCCGGCGCTGGTCCTGCAATGCAGCGACGACATGATCGCGCCGCGCGAGGTGGGCGACTATCTGCACCGACACTTGGCCGGCAGCAAGCTGGCGGTGATCGACAACACCGGCCACTGCCCGCACCTGAGCGAACCCGACGCCAGCTACGGCATCATCAGCGGCTATATGGACGAGATTCTGGCCGGGGGTCAAGTCTGACAATCGTACACGGGCTCTACCTTAGCGAACGATACGGTAGAGCTCGTGTACGATTGTCAGACTTGACCCCAGCCTTTGACCCCTGCCTTTATTTCTTGGCGGCGAGGAAGGCGTTGATGGTTTTGGCGATCCAGGGTTTGTCGGCCTTGGTAGCGAACTCGGCGGCGGTGAGGTGGAAGCCGCCGTCTTTCAGCGTGGCGTCGGCGCCCTGCTCCAGCAGTAACTGGACCACCTTTTCCTGACCCTCGCGGGCGGCGATCATCAACGGCGTCATGCCGGACGGCGATTCGGCGTCGATGTAGGCGTGGTGCTCCAGCAGAATCGAAGTCAGCTCGACGCTGCCTGCGGCGGCCGAATAATGCAACGCCGCCCAGCCTTTTTGATTGACCTGCGCGCCGCGCTTGATCATCTCAAGCACCATAGGCTTGTTCTGGCGGAACGCGGCCATCATCAGCGCGGTGTTGCCGTTGGGCGCCTTGGCTTCCAAGTCGATGCCCTTCTGCTCCATCAGCAACAGCGCGACCTTGTCGGCTTCGTAACGCATCGCGACGATCAGGCCGGTCTCGCCGCCCGGCTCGCGCACGTTCGGATTCAGGCCGCGCGCCAGGATCTTCCTGACCGTCGACACACTGTCCAACTGCGCGGCCCGGAAGAAGTCGACTTCGTCATCACTCTGCTCGGCGGCCAGCGCCGGCAAGGTCAGCGCCGCAGCCAGGGCCAGCAGCATCAGCCTGCGCAGCGGCCGCATCATGCCGCCACGTTGAACAGTGTGCGGAAATTCGCCGTCGTACGCTCGGCGACTTCTTCTA